>Ga0256829_1001974_pt1 | contig 15853 bp, 16 predicted proteins | sample 131447metaG_FD_185979 | JGI IMG/M metagenome (GOLD analysis project Ga0256829, IMG submission 185979) | Hydrothermal vent microbial communities from Lau Basin, Pacific Ocean - 131-447 | ecosystem: Environmental > Aquatic > Marine > Hydrothermal vents | place: Pacific Ocean: Lau Basin | collected...
AAGTGACTTTGTGCATTTTTTGAAGAACCAACAGGTACTAAAATAGATTTCATAAATAAATGGTTTAGGTTACAAAAGTACAGATTTTTTATTCACTTAAATTTAAATAAAGTTTTACGACCTTTGACAATAATTTTTACTTGAAGTGAAAACTAATATTAGCATAAAACACATTAACAAGTTAGCAATTCCTGCATTAATTTCTGGAATATCAGAGCCTATTTTATCATTAACAGATGCTGCTGTAGTTGGTAATGTAGACTTAAATGCTACCGAATCTTTGGCTGCTATTGGTATTGTAACTACGTTTATCTCTATGCTTATTTGGGTTTTAGGACAAACACGTAGTGCTATATCCTCAATAATTTCTCAACATCTTGGTGCAAATGCTTTAGACCAAGTAAGACAATTACCTGCTCAAGCAATTTTTTTGATTACATCTTTAAGTATATTTATTATTGCCATAACCTATCCTCTAGCTGCACCAATTTTTAAACTATATAATGCCGAAAACTTAATTTTAGATTACAGTGTAGAGTATTATAGAATACGCGTATTAGGATTTCCGTTTACACTTTTTGTTATTGCTGTTTTTGGAACATTTAGAGGATTACAAAATACGTATTACCCAATGGTTATAGCTATTTCTGGAGCTGCATTAAACGTAATTTTAGATTTCATTTTAGTATATGGAATAGATGGTGTAATTACTGGTCAACACATTAAAGGTGCTGCTTATGCAAGTTTAATTGCTCAAGTGTTTATGGCTTTATTTTCGGCATATTTACTGCTTACAAAAACAAGTATTCCTTTGCGATTTAGCTTTCCTTTAAATCCGCAGATTAAAAATTTTGCACTTATGATTTTAAATCTGTTTATACGCACATTAGCATTAAACATTACGCTTTACCTTGCTACAAAATATGCTACAGGTTATGGTAAAAATTATATTGCAGCTTATACTATAGCAATTAATTTATGGTTTTTAGGTGCTTTTATTATTGACGGCTATGCTAGCGCTGGTAATATTTTATCAGGAAAATTATTTGGTCAAAAAAATTACAATCAACTAATCAAACTAAGTAACAAATTAATTAAGTATGGTATTTATCTTGGAATAACTGTTGCCATAATTGGTAGTATCTTATACTATCCTATTGGAAGAATTTTTACTGATGAAAGTAATGTTTTAAAGCAGTTTTACAGCGTCTTTTGGATTGTTCTAGCCATGCAACCCTTATGTGCTTTAGCCTTTATTTTTGATGGAATATTTAAAGGTTTAGGTAAGATGAAAGCTTTACGAAATGTATTACTTCTGTCAACATTTTTAGTCTTTATTCCTATACTTTTTATTGTAGATTATTTTGACTTAAAATTACACGGTATCTTTATTGCGTTTACCTTTTGGATTATTGCTCGTGGTTTACCATTAATAATAATTTTCAGGAAACAATTTTTACCGCTAACACAAAACAACTAACTTTACAACACAATTAGTTTTAGATTATGCTTATAGGTTTATTACAACAAGTTGATATTGAAGAAAAAATTAAAAATGCTCCAGATAACAGTTATGAAATTGGTGTCTTTATTGGTTCTTTCTTACCTCTAATTGTTTTAGTATTATTAGCATACTTTCTTTACAGATACAACAAAAACAGAAACAACAATTAGTTATGAATAGAATATTTTTACTACTAGCTATCGTACTTATAATCGTTTATTTTTACAACAAACGCAGACGCTACTAACGGGTCTTAAGCCAACCTGTAATACTTAAACGTTTTGTGTTAACAGGTTTAACTTCGTGCTCTATAATCTGGCTTTCAAAAATAACAACTCGTCCTGGTAAAGGATAAATTATTTTATCGTTTTCTGGCTTGTTTTCATCTAGATACAACACCAATTCGCCACCATTTTCTGGTTGCCAATCTTCGTGGTTTAGATAACACACAAAAGACAATTTACGTCTATCGTCGTTTTTAAATGTATCTAAATGACGCTTATAAAACGTACCTTTTGGATAAATAGCATAATGAAATTCTTTATGCAAAATACCCATAAAACAAGTCTTATTTAAATAATTAACCAAGTGATTAATCTTATTAAAAAATAAGCTTTCAGAAGGATTAGCTCTTGCTTCATCCATCCATAAAATTACATCGCCTCTTATGGATTTAGCAATTACCTCATCAAACTTATTACCAATAGCAGCTTTTTTAAACGCATCTTCTTCATATTTTTCTAGTAAAGATGTTCTTAAAATATCTACTTCAGTGTCATCAAAAAAATGGTCAATTATACAATATTTTTGATGTGCAATATCGTCTATAATCCTTTCATATAAAGGAACTTCGACAAAATCAATAGCTTCAAAAAGCTGACTCATTAGCCAATTATTTTAAAAAAAGTGCGCAAATGTAAACTAAAAACTAATTGGTTTTACAAAATCAATATCTTTGTAGCATAAAATTAATGTATGTCAAACATCAGAATAACAAAACAATTCTCTTTTGAAACTGGTCATGCGCTTTATGGCTACGACGGTAAATGCAAAAATGTTCATGGTCACAGCTACAAACTAGACGTAACCGTGATAGGACAACCTATTACAGATACTAATAATGTAAAATTTGGTATGGTCATAGATTTTGGTGACCTTAAAAAAATTGTGAAAGAAGAAATTGTAGACGTTTTTGACCATGCGACTGTATTTAATAAAAATACGCCTCATGTAGAATTAGCAAAAGAACTTCAAGATAGAGGTCATGATGTTTTACTGGTAGATTATCAACCAACAAGCGAAATGATGGTTATAGATTTTGCCAAAAAAATTAAAGATAGACTACCAAACACTATCAAATTACATTCTTTAAAACTTTCTGAAACTGCAACCAGTTACGCACAATGGTATGCAAGTGATAATGAATAAGCCTATTAACATACACGTTCCAAACGGAAAGAAAATATACTTTGCATCAGACAACCATCTAGGTGCGCCAACAAAAGCAGCGTCTTTACCACGTGAGAAAAAATTTGTGGCTTGGTTAGATGAAGTAAAGCAAGATGCAGCTGCTATTTTTTTATTAGGCGATTTGTTTGATTTTTGGGTAGAATACCGCAATGTTGTACCAAAAGGTTTTACAAGAACATTAGGCAAATTAGCCGAAATTACAGATTCTGGAATACCTGTTTACTTCTTTGTTGGTAATCATGATTTATGGATGAATGGTTATTTTGAAGAAGAATTAAATATACCTGTTTACCATAAACCACAAGAATTTACTTTTGAAATGGTTGCTGAGCGTAGTCGAAGTACTTTTTTTATAGGTCATGGCGACGGATTAGGACCAGGCGATAAAGGGTATAAACGCATGAAGAAGTTATTTACCAATCCTATTTCTAAATGGATGTTTAAAAGATTGTTGCATCCGGACTTTGCAATGCGTTTAGGTAATTATTTATCGGTAAAAAACAAGCTTATTTCTGGTGATGATGATGCTAAGTTTTTAGGCGAAGACAATGAATGGCTGGTACAATATTGCAAAAGAAAACTGGAAGACAAACACCGCGATTATTTTGTGTTTGGTCACAGACATTTACCTTTAAATATTGACCTGACCCAAAACTCTAAATACATCAATCTTGGTGATTGGATACAATATTATACTTACGGTATTTTTGATGGAGAAAAAATGGAGCTTAAAACGTTTAAGTCATAATAAAATTAAAAAAAAGAGCTAAAAGGAAAATCATAGCTATAAAAACAAAAGCTATAATTAAGTATAGTTTCACCTTTTTACTTTGATCATTAAAATCTGAAACCAAATTTGATTCTACTGTCGCAACAATTTCATTTTTTACGATAATATTATCAACTTTTTTATGGTCAGAATCTAGAAAAAAGAATCTTATTTTATCACCAAAATATTCATTTTCAACATGATATTTTATTTCATTTTTATCTAATTCAGATTCAAAAAATAACTTATCCTTTAAAGAAATCATTAACTTATAATGATCTTTAAATCTGATATCAATATTATCTTCTGTATTCATCTTAACCTCAAAAAACTAATCCAATAACGCGTCTAAAGTTAAAACATCTAAATTACCATCAGGGAATAGTTTATTTTTTTCTTCAAATTTATAAATCGCATCTTGTGTAATGTTTTTATAAACGCCATCTAAAGGAATATCATAGCCTTTTTTAACTAACAACTTCTGAATTTCATAAATAAAAGCACTTTTTTCTCCTAATCTAATTTTTGATGAAGGATTAAACATACTTTTTATTTTAGCATTAAATTCTGCTACTTCTGAATTTTTAGGCGCTGTATTTCCTTCTAGTTTTGCTTTAATTTGTGCATTAGTTAAACCTTCATCTTTTAGCTGTTTTGAAGCTTCTAGTTTAGCTTCGTAATACTTAACTTTAGCTAACTTTTTTCGATATTCGTTAACTACAAATGTTGTAGATTCATCGTCATCTTCTGGAGATTTTACATTAATTTCATTTACATTCAATTGCATTGCTGCAAAGCCATTTAAAGCTTGTACAGCTTCAAAATAATTATAAACTACATCTTGGTTAAAATATTCTAAATCAATATTTTCACTTGATTTATAATTAAAGTTATCTGGATGAAAACGTTGATATTCTTTATATTGATTATAGGCAAAAATCAATACAATGACCGTGATTAAAACAATGAGTAGCTTTTTCATTTAAAAAAAGATTAAACTTTAAAATTCAAAGATACAAGATTTACACTTCTTCATTATCGTGTGCTTCAATATCTTCAGTAAGATCTAATTCTCTTAGTGTTTTATTTTTGGCTCCAATAGCAACAACAGTAACTAAAGTCATTATTCCGCCAAAAATAACAGCGACAGAAGGACCTAAAATTTTTGCAGCCAAACCGCTTTCAAAAGCACCAAGCTCGTTAGACGATCCAACAAACATACTATTTACAGACGCAACACGACCACGCATATGATCTGGTGTTTTTAACTGCAAAATGGTTTGTCTAATTACCATAGAAACGCCATCTGTTACTCCAGAAAAGAATAGCGCTAACACACTTAACCAAAATAATTTTGAAGCTCCAAATACGATAATACAAATACCAAAACCAAAAATTGAAATTAATAATTTTTTACCTGCATTTTTATTAACTGGTAAATAGGTAGTAATAAACATGGTTAAAATACTTCCTACAGAAATAGATGCGTTAAGCACACCAAATCCTTTAGAACCGACTTCTAAAATATCTTGCGCAAAAACCGATAAAAGTGCAACTGTACCGCCAAATAAGACTGCAATCATATCTAAAGTTAGTGCGCCTAAAATGGCTTTATTACTAAACACAAATTGTAAACCAACTTTTAAACTTTTTCCTACAGACTCGCCAATATTTGGGTTTAAAATAGGTTTCTTTTTAATCTTGAACGTAATTAATAATGCAAAGGTAACTAGAGCAAAAACAATACAAAGTGTTTTGTCAACACCTATCCAATCTATTGAAAATCCTGCAAATAATGCTCCGGTTACGGTAGCTGCTTTCCAAGTACTGCTACTCCAAGTTGCTGCATTTGGGTAGATTTTTTTGGGTACAATAAGCGCAATTAATGAAAAGATGGTTGGTCCAAAAAACGAACGTAGAAACCCGCCAAAAAACACCAAAGCATAAATACAGTATAAAATGTTTTGTGTCTCCCAATAACCAACCACTTTATCCCAAGTCAATAAAAACAAGCCTAAACTAATTAATGAAAATGCCGCAATACAAATAGCTAGCAAGTTTCGTTTTTCTTTTTGATCTACAATATGTCCTGCAAAAAGCGCCATAGTAAAGGCTGGAATAATCTCCATAAGCCCTATTAAACCTAAGTATAACGGATCTTTTGTTAAAGAATACACTTCCCATTCTATCACAATAAATTGCATAGACCAACCAAAAACTAAGGCAAATCTTAACAATAAAAAGGTGTTGAATTCTTTAATACGAAGTGCCGCGTAAGGATCGTTTTTTTGCATTCTATCCTTTTATATCTCTAATTTTAAGTTGCAATGACACGTTACCTTGCCAATGGTTTTCGTCTACAGAATATACAGCGCTAAACGGTTGCTTGTCTTTAATAAGATTAAGTTTTTCACCTAAATTAAATCCTATGCATACAAATTGTTTACCCGATTGCGTTGCTGTAAATCTTAAGTGCGTTTTATCTTCACCAACACATTTACCATAACCTGTATCTTTTAGGTTATCGGTCATAAAAATTGGTGTCATATTTCCTGGTCCAAATGGTGCAAACTGCTTGATTATTCGCCAAAATTTATCATCAATTTCAGCTAAATCAATTTGCATATCTACTTTTATTTCTGGCGTTAGTAGGTTTTTATCTATGGTTTTAGAAACCTCATCTTCAAAAGCTTGTTTAAACGCTTCGTAGTTTTCTTCTTTAAGGGTTAATCCTGCTGCATATTTATGTCCGCCAAATTGCTCGATATGTTCGGCGCAACCTTGTAACGCATTATACACATCAAATCCAGAAACCGATCTAGCAGAAGCAGCTAACTTATCGCCACTTTTTGTAAATACTAAGGTTGGTCTGTAATAGGTTTCGATTAACCGAGATGCCACAATACCAATCACACCTTTGTGCCAATGGTCTTGATACACTACGGTTGTTAAACGGTTTTCTTCATTTTCAGACTTTATTAACTCTAATGCTTCTTGAGTTATGCTTTGGTCGGCTTCTCTTCTATCGGTGTTAAACGCTTCTATTTCTTCAGCATATTGAATTGCAGTTTGCAAATCGTTTTCGGTTAAAAGGTCTACAGCGTATTGCCCATGTTTCATCCTTCCAGCTGCGTTAATACGTGGCGCTATGATAAAAACAACATCGGTAATGGTTAGTTCATCTTTTTTTATCTGGTTAATAATAGCTTTAAAACCTACACGAGGTTGCGCATTTATAACTTGTAAACCAAAGTAAGCTAACACTCTGTTTTCGCCTGTAATCGGGACAATATCTGCACCAATTGCTGTGGCTACAAGGTCTAAATACGGGATTAAATCGTCTAACGTTTGGTCAAATTTTTCAGCTAAAGCTTGTATCAATTTAAAACCTACGCCGCAACCACAAAGTTCTTTGTACGGATAATTACAATCTTCTTGTTTTGGGTCTAAAACCGCTACAGCATTTGGTACTTGATTACCTGGTCTATGGTGATCGCAAATAATAAAATCGATGCCTTTTTCTTTAGCATAGTCTATTTTATCTATTGCTTTGATACCACAATCTAGCGCAACGATTAAGCTGAAATCATTATCGTCTGCAAAATCAATTCCTTTGTAAGAGACGCCATAACCTTCATCATACCTATCCGGAATATAAGTTGCGACATTTGCAGTTTTGGTCTTTAAATAGGAAGACATTAACGCTACTGATGTTGTTCCGTCAACGTCATAATCGCCATATACCAATATATTTTCGCCGTCTTTAATTGCTTGCAAAATTCTAGTCACTGCTTTGTCCATATCTTTCATTAAATATGGATTGTGAAGATGCTCTAAACTAGGTCTAAAAAAGTGTTTAGCGTCTTCAAACGTTTCTATACCACGTTGTACTAAAAGCGTTGCAATTGCTTCATCAACATTTAAAGATTGTTGCAGTTGTTTGACAATTTCTGGGTTTGGTTTTGGCTTTAATGTCCAGCGCATAGTGGAAGTGAAAAGTGTCTTAAATATTTAAAGTGTCTAAAGTTGAAAATGATTATTTGTTATGAAATTTAACCTCTGTTTTTACATCGGCAAATTGTCTAAACATTTCCATTACGCCGCAATATTTTTCGACAGATAGTTGTACTGCTCTGTTAATTCTTTCTTCGTTTAAATCTGTACCTGTAAAGTGATAGGTTACCCAAACAGTTTTATAGTATTTTGGATGTTCTTCGGTAAGCTCACCTTCAACTTCCATTTTAAAATCGTCAACTTCAACTTTCATTTTTTCTAAAATTGAAACAACGTCTAAGCCAGAACAACCTGCTAAAGAAGATAACATCATTGCTTTTGGTGATAGACCTTGACGCTGCTGTCCTTCTACATCGGTATCCATTAAAACATGATGATTGCTTGGGTTATCAGAATCGAATAGCATACCGCCTTTCCATGTCGTGGTGATTTTATGTGTCATAATTGCGAATTTTTTTGTTTATTAAATGTATCAAAAATACATTATAAAATTTAGAAAACCCATGCCTTTAGTAAACCCTTTACACGCAGATCACGATTTAGAAACCAAAGCACTTGCAGACTTTTTTAATGAAACGCTTGGCTTTTGCCCAAACTCGGTTTTAACCATGCAACACAGACCGGCGATAAGTAAAGCGTTTATTAATTTGAATAAAGCAGTTATGGCTAATGAAGGTAGAGTGACTTCTGCTTTAAAGCGCATGATTGCTTGGGTTAGCAGTAACGCAACAGGTTGTAGGTATTGTCAAGCTCATGCTATACGTGCTGCCGAACGTTATGGCGCAGAACAAGAACAATTAAATAATATTTGGGATTATAAAACGCATCCTGTTTTTAGTAATGCCGAACGTGCTGCGTTAGATTTTAGTTTAGCAGCGAGTCAAATACCAAATGCGGTTGATGAGACTATTAAAACTGAATTATATAAATATTGGAATGAAGGTGAAATTGTTGAAATGCTTGGTGTAATTAGCCTTTTTGGTTATCTAAACCGCTGGAATGATAGCATGGCAACAACCTTAGAGCATGATGCTATTGATAGCGGAAACCAGTATTTAGGTAAACATGGTTTTGAGGTTGGGAAGCATGTTTAACTAGTTGACGGTTTTCAGTAGCAGTGAGTAGTAAGTATAATTAATAAGGTTTTACTTTTTACCTCCAACACAAATAACAATTTCTCCTTTTGGTGGCTTATTGGTGTAGTATTCTAAAACTTCTTTGGCTGTACCGCGTATGGTTTCTTCATACAATTTGGTAAGCTCTCTAGAGACTGAAACTGGTCTGTCTTCTCCAAAATACTCGCAAAAATTGGTTAAAGTTTTTATTAATTTATGCGGACTTTCATAAAATATAATGGTTCTGGTTTCTTCAGCTAAAAATAAAAGTCGGGTTTGTCTTCCTTTTTTTACTGGTAAAAACCCTTCAAAAACAAACTTATCGTTTGGTAAACCACTATTAACTAATGCTGGGACAAATGCTGTTGCGCCTGGTAAACATTCTACTTCAATATTATTTTCAATACACGCTCTAGTTAGTAAAAATCCTGGATCAGAAATTGCTGGTGTACCTGCATCACTAATCAATGCAATGGTTGTTCCTGCTTTTAATTTTTGTACCAAACTTTCAACCGTTTTATGCTCGTTATGCATATGGTGACTTTGCATTGGTGTACTAATTTCAAAATGCTTTAATAATTTACCTGATGTACGTGTGTCTTCAGCTAAAATTATATCAGCTTCTTTTAAAACTTCAATCGCTCTAAAAGTGATATCTTTTAAATTTCCTATTGGTGTTGGTACAATGTAGAGTTTACCCATTTTATTTTGAAATATTATTCAAATTTACAATCTTTTAATATATTATGAAGCAACCTTTTGCTATTTTAGTCATCTATTAATAAACCAACCTTTAATGAAAAATTCGCTATTTATCTTCTTATTTTCTGTTGTGTCTTACATTTTAAATGCTCAAACAACAGACTTATCTATTGTTGTTGAAGCTCAAGATTTATCAGGAAATCCTATTTCTCAAATAGGAATTAATCAAGAATTTAAATACATAGTTACCATTTTAAATGGAGGAAATGCTGTAAATAATGCTTCGTTTTCTCAAACTCTAAATACTAATTTAATCATTTTAAGCACTCAAAGTCAAAACCAAACTGGTGGCGCTAGCAGCATAGATCCAATAAATATAACCGGTAGTATTATATCTGGTACTATTGCCAATATGCCGTCAAATGCAAGTGTAGCGTTAGAGGTATTAGTAAAAGCGCCTTTAAACCTTGGTGGTATTGCTAGTAGTGCAACTGTATCTGCACCGGATACGGTCACAGATACTAATACATCCAATAATCAATCTGTAATATCAATTGATGTTTTTGATATCCCAATAGACTTTACCGTAGATTATACCCAAACAAACCCTAGTTTAGGGACAGGTATAAGTACTTGGAATGAGGTCGTGACTTATCTAGTTACAATAACTAATAATAGTACTATCGAGTTTCCGCTTGAAAGCTTTTCTCAAAAATTTAATCTTGAATCTAGTATATTAAATGGTAGACCAAGAATTGAATTGGAATCTATAAACTGTATTGGTGGTACAAACGGTATAAATTGTCCTAGCTCTTTAAACGTACAGGATAATAGTATTCAAACTGTATCTTCTATATCTACAATTTTAACCGTTGATCAAACTATTAATTTTCCTGCAGGCGCTTCTTTAACTTTTGAAATCGATATAAGGTTTTTGGATCCATTATGTGGTATAGATATACAGCAAATGTCTGTGTCTAGCTTCGCACAAATACTTATTGAACATACAAATGAATCTTCTAATAGCTCAAATAGTGTTATTACACCACTATTACTTGCAGAAGCTTGTCCCGAAGCAGATTTATGCGTACAAACCACTCAAATAAATCCTGATGCTTCCCAAGATGTTGCTTGGGGAGAGCAAGTTACCTTTCAAACCACCGTTTGTAATAGTGGTCCTGATGCTACTCTAATGCGTTTCTTTTTACAGAATTTAACAGTAGGTGTAGACTGGGATATTATTTCTATAACTTGCGATTTTACAACAGGTCCAGTAGATTGTAGCGACTTTACACTTACAGATTTAGATCAATACTGGCAAAGTAATAATTTTGTACTACAACCTAATACAACTATCCAAGTAACTACTGTTGTTGTCTTTTTAGAATCTGACGATTGTGCTGCTGAACAAGAAGATAACACGCTTGGACATGTAAGAAGTGGTGTAAACAACTTAGACTCTTTTATTTTAGATCCTAACATTAATAATAATGCAGAAAGTGATTTTGTTTTATTACCACCTTTACCTGTTTGTGAGCCAGAAGACTATGTAGACTTAAGTGTTACAAAAACACAAATTGATCCAGTATTACCAATAGGAAACTCTCCTAATAACACTACATCTTGGGGAGCAGTAACCTATGAAATTGTTATATCTAATAATAGTGATCAAGATGCTACTGTAGCTGTACAAGACTATATGCCTTTAGGAGAAAACACTAATACAGATGCAAGCTTAATATCTGTAAACTGTGTTGGTACAACAGGAACAGCAACGTGCTTTGATGTTACAAATCAAAATGTAGGCATTGTCTACGATGGTTTACCACAAGATGGACAACCAGATGTTTTTTGGGAAATTTTACCCGAAGATAACTTAATACTTCCAGCGCAAAGCTCTATAACTTATGAGGTTATTGTAGATTGGTTTCCTGGTTGTGATGCTAATTTTGTTAGAGCTACAAATAATGTCTCTATCGAAAATTTAGATGGTGTTTTAGATAATAACGAAAGTAACAATACAGCATCTTCTATTATTTATTTTGCTCCTTGTGTAGATTTAGTTGTACAAACTTATCCAGAATTTACCTCTGTAGGTGTAAATAATAACTTCAATTGGATTGTAGATATTACCAATAGTAATACTAGCTCAAATGCCATAAATATTGATTTTACAGACACGTTAGGTGCTCAGTTTACGATAAACGGGACACCAACTTGTAATGTTGTTTCAGGAAATGCCACTTGTATTTCAAGTTTCAATATAAATGGTAATACTATTACAGGAAATATATCAAATATGGATCCTGCTGCAAATATTCAAATTATAATACCCGTTACAGCGCCTAACTATGGCGGCGCATTTACAAATACAGCAGAAGCCATACCTAACGGAGAGGACAATGAAGAGTTAACTCCAGAAACAAATATTTCAATTAGCAACGCTCAAGTTATTGCTCCTTTGGTAGAAAAAGTTTTTTCTCCAGATCAAATTATGCAAGGTCAAACTAGTACGTTACTATTTACACTTCAAAATTTATCAGGAAATCCTGCTCAAAACAACATATCATTTACAGACAATTTACCAACGGGTTTAACAATAGCTGGTCCAATTGTTTGGGAAGATGCTAATAATTGTACAGCCACATTTTCTGGTGAAATAGGAGATACAGCAATTTCGGTTACTGATTTAACTTTTCCTGAAGGTGTAAGTACTTGTAGCTTTTCTGTAATAGTAACTTCAAATACACCAGGCGAATATGTTAACAACAGCTCTAATTTTAGCAATTTAAATAACATCGATAGTTCTCAGGCTAGTGCAACCTTAATTGTTACAGAAGACACAACTAATGTCGATATTGAAGTTTTAAAAACAGTAAACCCTGAAGAAACAGCAATTGGTACCGAAGTTGTTTTTACAATAACCGCAACTAATATTGGAACAACTGAAGCAACTAATATTAAAATTATAGAAAATTTACCAGAAGGATATTTATTTATAAATGCCTTAACTAGTTTTGGAACTTATGATGAAAGTTCTTTTACATGGAATATGCCTAACCTTACTCCTAACCAATCAGAGAATCTATTATTAACTGTTCAGGTAATTTCCGCTCAAAATTTATTAAATGTTGCCACCTTAAGCAACGTAAACGAAATTGATAGAAATTTGACTAATAACGAAGATTTTGCAGAAGTATTAGTAAATAACTGTTTACAAATACCTGAAGGCTTTTCTCCAAATGAAGACACCTTAAATGATACTTTCGTAATTCCTTGCGTAGAAGATTATCCAATTAACAGTTTAGATATTTACAACCGCTATGGTACCTTAATTTATCATAAAGACAATTACATAAACCAATGGGACGGAAAACCTAACACAGGACCACTTAACCAAAATAAAGTGTTACCTGTTGGCACGTATTTTTACACTTTTAAGATAGAAGGAATATCTAAAATTTTTACTGGCTACGTATATTTAAATTATTAATTAAATCTAGCTTCTATAATTTGCATAAATCTGGCTTCATAGTCTTCTTTTCCTTCCCAATTATTGTAGTCTGGTTTTACAACATTGCGTATTAGATGTGTAGCTTCTGTAAGGTCTGAAGTAGTATTTAATTGAGAAAGCACGCGGTTATAATCTTCTGCACTACCATCAAAAAGATGTTTTATAAAAGCCAGCTTGTCGTTTAAACCAATGTTTAAACTAGATTTAAATCTATCGTTAAGGCTTTTCTTTTCTGGGTTAGTTTGGTTAGTCACAGGTTCAAAAACGGGCATTTCTTCAAAACCAGCAGTAATATCTTCAAAATCATTTTTATGATAGTTCTTTTTTGGGATAACCTCTTCTAATAACTCATCAACTTTTTGAGTTTCTTCAGGCATTTGCGCTACCATGTCTTTAATTTTTTCCATTAAAGGCTCTGTGATTTCTTCATTTTCAGTGTCATCTAAATTGATGTATGTTTTATTATCAACTTCAATATTGTCACTTATTCTGTTATTAAATGCGGTATCTAGCATCCCAAAAAAAGAAGAATCATCACCTATAGTAGGTTTATCGTCCTCAAAATTTTCATTAGCAAATTTTAAAACTGTTAACTTCTCATAAAGCGCAGCAACTTCTGCATGCATTTTATTAACATCTTCTTTGCCACCTAACTTTAGAATCCTGTGCGCAATGCTTATTAATTCTGACTCTAGTTTCTTCTTCATGATTTGTCTTTTTTTATAATTTTTAAGATTTAATACAAGATAGCCTTTTGATTTTTAATAAATTTGAACCACCTTTATAGAAAACAAGTACCATTCTTATTCTAGTGTTAAAATTACAAAATGTTTCTTGAAAATACAGTAAATCAAAAAGAACAATTTGGATGGATTGAAGTCATCTGTGGATCAATGTTTTCCGGTAAAACCGAAGAACTAATAAGAAGACTTAAACGCGCCCAATTTGCAAAACAAAAAGTCGAAATTTTTAAACCGGCTATAGATGTAAGATATGACGAAGAAGAAGTTGTATCTCACGACTCAAACTCTATTCGATCAACTCCTGTACCGGCTGCTGCAAATATTCCTATTTTAGCAGATAACTGTGATGTTGTAGGTATTGACGAAGCTCAATTTTTTGATGACGAAATTGTAAAAGTATGTAATGACCTAGCAAATAAAGGTGTTAGAGTTATTGTTGCTGGTTTAGATATGGACTTTAAAGGTAATCCTTTTGGACCAATGCCTTTTTTAATGGCAACTGCAGAGTATGTTACTAAAGTACACGCTGTATGCACAAGAACAGGTAACCTAGCACAATACAGTTACCGTAAATCTCAAAACGACAACTTAGTACTTTTAGGAGAAACAGAAGAGTATGAACCTTTAAGTCGCGCAGCATATTACAAGGCAACCATGCGAGAAAAAATTAAAAACATAAAAGTAACCGACGCTAAACCATTAGATACTAATCCAGAAGCAAAAAATGGATAAGGCACAAGAAACTATTCTTGAAATTGATTTAAAAACACTAAAACAAAATTTTACGTTTTTAAAATCAAAAACCACTGCAAACACCAAATTTTTAGCAGTAGTAAAAGCATTTGCATATGGTAGTGATGCTGTAGAAATTGCCAAATATTTACAAGACTTAGACGTAGATTATTTTGCTGTTGCGTATAGCTACGAAGGTGTTGCATTACGCGATGCTGGTGTTACAAAACCCATATTGGTACTGCATCCACAACCTGTAAATTTTGATACTATAATCAAACGCTGTTTAGAACCCAGCATGTACTCTAAACGTATTCTAGAAACATTTATCGCTTGCGCGGAAAAACATAAACAAACCAATTATCCTGTTCATATAAAATTTAACACAGGATTAAACCGAATTGGCTTTTCAGAACATGATATTAAAACTGTTTTAAGTTGTTTAAAAACAACTAAAAGTATCAAAGTCCGTTCTATATTTTCACACTTAGCAGCAAGCGAAGATTTAAATGAAAGAGAATTTACTTTAAATCAAATTGAAAGTTTTAAAAACATTGCAAAAACTTTTAATTCTGGTTTAGGTTACAAAACTTTCTTACATATGTGCAATACATCAGGAATATTAAATTATCCCGAAGCACATTTTGATATGGTAAGAAGTGGTATAGGACTATATGGCTTTGGTAACGACGCTAAATACAAAAAAGATTTAAAGCCAATAGCTAATTTAAAAAGTATTATCTCTCAAATTCACCATCTTAAAAAAGGAGACAGTTTAGGTTACAACAGAGGTTATATTGCTAAACAAGATACAACAACCGCAACAATTCCTATTGGACATGCAGATGGTATAAAAAGACAGTATGGTAAAGGCAAAGGTTTTATAACAATACACAACCAAAAAGCACCTATTTTAGGTAATGTTTGTATGGATATGATTATGGTAGACGTTACTAATATAAACTGTAAAGAAGGAGACGAAGTCATAATTTTTGATGCGCATAACACTGCAGAAGATTTAGCAGAAACTGTGCAATCTATTTCTTACGAATTAATCACAGCTATCTCTCAACGTATAAAACGTGTCTTTAATCGATAAAAACTCTTTTTTTATGCTACTTAAAATCGGTTTGTGTTAAAATTTTAAGTAATTTGAATCTCATATTAAAAATTAACTAACGTAAAATTTTAAGATTATGCTTAAAGAATTTAAGAATTTTATCATGACAGGAAATGTCATAGATTTAGCAGTAGCTGTAATTCTTGCTGGTGCAGTAGGAATGGTTGTAA
>Ga0256829_1001975_pt1 | contig 15841 bp, 18 predicted proteins | sample 131447metaG_FD_185979 | JGI IMG/M metagenome (GOLD analysis project Ga0256829, IMG submission 185979) | Hydrothermal vent microbial communities from Lau Basin, Pacific Ocean - 131-447 | ecosystem: Environmental > Aquatic > Marine > Hydrothermal vents | place: Pacific Ocean: Lau Basin | collected...
CCATGGAACGAATGTGCCAGTGGCTGCAACGGTTGCGAACATTACCCCCGGATGTATGCACGCAAACACAGGCGACGACATGAAATTCGTGGGGAAACCTCAGGTTCTGACCTGATCTGGGTCTGGCGCTTGGCAGCCAAGCGTATAAATGAAAACGGCGGACCCGGAGGTCCGCCGTTTTCCGCTTTCTGCTGCTGTACAACCAACCTATAGCGCAAACCACACGTACAGATAGGTGGTGTTGGCATCGCTGGCCTTGGCTGGCGGATTGAAGAACCCATTCACGCCACTGAACTTGCTGTACCAGGTGTACTGCAGACCCACACGCATGTTCATGTAGGGCTCCATCCAGGAATTGGCCTTGCCAAACGGGTTGTAGTCGAGTTCCAGAATGCCACCCTGGGTATTGGGCTTTCCGCCATAGAGCAGCATGTCGCTGCTGCCGTTATAGGCGAAGCTGGCGAGGGTCAAACCGTACGTGTTCTGGTACCAGTAGCTGCCCTTGAGGTTGAACGAATCAAGCGTGTTGCGCAGATTCGAAGAACCACCGCTGGCAAAGGTGTTGTTCAGCGTCTGTTTTTCATGCACGTACAGGGCATTGGCAGTGATGATGTGATCACCCTGGCTGTACATGTAATCCGCGCTCAGACCCAGATCATTGTAATTGTCAGTAGGACCGGACAGCGGGTAGGGGTTGCCCCTGGCGTCGGTACCCACGCCACTGAGCTTGGGATTGAACAGGAAACCACCGAGAGTGAATTCACCCTTCGGGATATTCCATGTATAGGCTGCGCGTGCATAGGGTGCCGCTCCCGACAGCTTGCCCGCATAACCCGCGTTGACGTCGTTGAGGAACGCAACCGAGAGGGATTTGTAACCACCAGCTTCGAGATAAAGGTGACCGTCAAGCATGGTGTACGCGGATGCCCCGATTACTGCCTGACCAAGCCCACCTTCAATGATGGGTGCTGCGGGTGCTCCCGGAGCAAGATCGGAGGCCATGTAGGGGAAGATCCAGGCCGGCGCACTGTGGAACACATCGCTTACGGTCGGATTGTTGTTGACCGATATACCCCACACACCCGAATGGTTGCCGGTGTTGAATTTGCGCGCGTAACGGATATCGGTGTTATCCCACCCGAACAGTCCACCGTTCTGGGAATAGGTGTACTGGGCAAAGACACCCATGTGCTCGCTGATGCGACCCGCTATGAAAATCGATGCCTGCTCAAGTTCGGTATTGTTGTTGGTTCCGAAGTTGGAGGCCGGTGCGGCCGCCTGCGCCTTTTTCGTATGCGTAAAGGATTCGACCAACATGGCCGAGAGCGGAATCTTGGTATCGTTGCCGACGGAAAGCGTGTATCCATCAAGCTTGAACTCACGCCCGAAGGGCGTCAGCTCCGGTCCGAAAGCGCCGACATGGCATGCCGCACAGGGCATGTGCGTCTGACGTGCGAAGGCGGGTACCGCCGAGGCGGGGCTGGCATGCAACAGCATCCACAGCAAGGGTGCTGCGACCCAGCCTAGAATGCGCATTCTGCGGCCCGGTGCATGGGATGGCAAGTACATGTTCATGGAGGCTCTCCCTGGTAGTCTAGATTCTTGTCGAACCCGTAATAGCCTGTTTACGTTGATGAATATCTGAAAAACTAACAAAACGCCATTCGTGATTCAGTTCACTCCTGCTCCTCCGGCAGCTCTCCCTGCAATGCAACACTTCACGACGCGTTAACGAGGCTAACAACAGCTACATCCCGGCGTTTTGACTGAGATCAAATTAGTTAAACTTGCGTCAAAACGCCGCACTTTTGACAGGTTGCCACCACCTGTCGATCGCCATGCGGCGCGTTTCATGCGCTCTCAGTCAATTTCCGGCCACCATGCGCAGCAACTGGCCGCAAACCCAGGCCGCGTAGGTACCCAGCGAATAGCCGAACACGGCAAGCAGCACGCCCACCGGTGCCAGCGACGGGTGGAATGCCGAAGCCACCACGGGCGCGGAGGCCGCGCCGCCGATGTTGGCCTGCGAGCCCACCGCCATGTAGAACACCGGGGCGCGGATCAGGCGCGCCATGATCAGCATGGCGATGCCGTGCACACTGATCCAGATCGCACCGAGTGCGAACAGCCACGGTTCGGAGAACACCGTGCGCAGGTCCATGTGCATGCCGATGGTGGCGATCAGCACGTACAGGCACACTGAACCGATGCGCGAGGCACCTGCGCCCTCCAGCCGCCGGGCGCGGGTGAAGGAAAGCGCCAGGCCGAAGCCGGTCGCCAGCACCACCACCCAGAAGAAATGCGAGGTCAGGCTGAAGCGTTCCAGTCCCGGCGCATGCGCGGCCAGCCAAGGGGCGATCACGCCCGCCAGCACGTGGGCCAGGCCGGTGATGCCGAAACCCAGCGCCACGATCAGCACCAGGTCAGTCAGGCCGGGAATGCGTGCATGCTGCGTCTGGAAACGCTCGATGCGCAGACGCAAGTCATCCAGCGCCCGCGTGTCGGCGCGGTTCCAGGCATCGATACGCGCGGCGCGCCCGGCCAGCCACAGCAAAACCGCCATCCACAGGTTGGCCACCAGTACATCCACGGCGATGAAGCGCGCGAAATTGTCGCTGCCGACATCGAACACCACCTTCATCGCCGCCTGGTTGGCACCGCCGCCGATCCAGCTTCCGGCCACGGTGGTCATGCCGCGCCACACGGCACCGGGGCCGCTGCCACCCGAGGCGATCAGTGCGGGATCGAGCATGCCGATCAGCCACAGCGCCAGCGGACCGCCGATCACCACGCTGGCCGTCCCGGTCAGGAACATCACCAGCGCCTTGGGCCCCAGGCGCAACATGCCGGAAAAATCGCTGGAGATCGTCAGCAGCACCAGCGCCGTGGGCAACAGGTAATCGCGCGCCACCGGATACAGGTCCGAATCATGCCCGTCGATGATGCCGAGGGTATTGAGCAGCCCCGGAAGGAAATAGCACAGCAGCAGAGCCGGGACCACGCGGTAGAAGGCCTTCCACCACCGATGCTCGAGCGCGCTGGTCCAGAACACCAGCGCAAGTACCGCCAGAAGGATGCCGAGCACGGCCGGATTGGAACGGATCAATGCAGCGCCAGCTTCGTGCATGAGGTGGTCCCCGGTCAGCGGTCATGGCAGTCCGACCGCGGCACGCGTGCCTGGCGATCGCACCGGCAGCCTACCGGGTTTGTAGCGGACCCGACACCCGTACCTGCACGTCATGCAGCACGGTATGGCCAGCGCCACTTGTGGCATCAGCAGCCACACGGCATTCCATGCATAACCGTGCATGTGGTGCCTTCAATGCCAGGCACGGAGCTCGAAGCCGCATCGCAATCAATCCCGTGGCGGCCCTTCGATGCGCCGGTAGATCAGGTAGGAATACAGCGCCGGGAACAAGCCGGCGACGAGAATCACTGCGATAACGACCGAAAGCGGCATTCCGAGCGGCGTACCCACCAGCACGACAAGGCCGGCGAGCACGAACAGCCTGCCGCCCAGTCGATGCGTACGCTCCCATGTCCCTTCACTGGCGATGGTCCATGGGGTGCGGATGCCGATGAAGAAATTACGCTGCAATTTGCCCATGTAGTTGCCAAGGATGACCAGCAACGCGCCCATACCGAGCATGGATAGCATCGGGATCGGCACCGCATAACCCGCACCCACCAGCAGCATGCTGATACCCAGCACCAACAGGAAACCCTGAATTACCAGCATCAGGCCGTTGAATATGTGCACAAAAGGCCCGATGCGGAATCGATTCGGCGAGATGACCGGCAACAACCAGGTCAGGAAGGCCATCGCAAACACTCCGAGGACAGGAAACCATGCCGCCCATAGTCGGCTCATGTATCCATCGACCCTCCCGTGTTCATCCCAATGCGAAGGCACCTGGGCCGGAAGCTTCGGCCACAGCCAAAATGCAACCGCGGCACCTGTGAGCATGAACACGGCCGAGACCAGCAAAGTGCGGTTGAACCTCATGACTTTCCTCCTGCCCGCTCCCGCGACGGGAACAGGTCGATAAGCAGCCGCGCCAGGTCTTCGAGAACGGTGCTGTTGAGCGAGTAGACGATGTACTGGCCGCGCCGTTCGGTGCGCACCAGGTCGGCACGTTTGAGCACGGCGAAATGGTGCGAGAGCGAGGCCGCCGTGATGTCGAATACCGCGCCGATCTCGCCGGCGGTCAATGGCCCGTCCTGCAGGCGCTTGAGGATCGCGCGCCGGGTCGGGTCGGCCATGGCCTTGAATACGTCCTGCTGTCGCATGCCGGCATCCAGGCAAACAGTATATCTAGATGATTAGATAAATTTCTAAATATTGCAAGACCTCTTGTTTTCGCAGCCAAAACTCCGCGTGCCATACGGATGCACAGATCGTTCATGTCTGCACCCGGCATGCCATCCATTCACCTTGACCGGGCGGCTGTGCCACACTTGCCCGTCATGCTGATAAACACCCTTTCCCTGCTCGCCATCGCCCTGTACCTGGCCGCCGCCGGCGCCATGACGCGCCCCCTGGTCAGCGAACGCGCCCCGATGACCCGGCTGGCCATGGGCCTGGCGCTGATCGCGCTGGTGGCGCACGGCTGGGTCGTGTTCGCCATGCACGGCGGCAAGCTGGATTTTCACTTCTTCGCCGCCCTGTCCCTGGCGGCCTGGGTGATCGCCGCCCTGACCTGGATGGTCAACCTTTCCCGACCGGTCGCCGCATTGGGTGTGGTGGTGTTTCCGCTGGCCGCGCTGTTCCTCGGCATCGACCGCTTCCTGGCACCGCCCAGCCATGCCATCTCGCTGGGCTGGCAGATCAAGCTGCACGTCACGGTGGCCCTGCTCGCCTTCGGGGTGCTGTCGATTGCGGCCATCGTGGCGATTGGCCTCGCACTGCAGGAACACGCACTGCGCCGGGGTCACTTCAGCCGCTGGCTTCGCGCCCTGCCCCCGCTGACGCTCACCGAAAGCCTGCTGTTTCGGCTGATCCATGCCGGTTTCACCTTGCTGACCCTGACCCTGTTCACCGGCATCGTCTTCGTGCACAACATCTTTGCCCAGCACCTGTTGCAGAAGACCGTGCTATCCATTCTTGCCTGGCTGGTGTTCGGTGCCCTGCTGTGGGGCCGCTGGCGCTACGGCTGGCGTGGCATTCGTGCCGTGAACCTGACCCTGGTCGGTATGGCGGTGCTGGTACTGGCCTTCTTCGGCAGCAAGCTTCTGCTGGAAATGGTCCTGCACCGGTCCCTGGGCTAGCCTGGCGATCCGCAGTGCGCAACCTTGCACCACCGCTACTGATCAAGATCGCGCACGATCAGCTCATGATGCGGACCCGTTCCATTGACAGGACTTTCAGCGAACCGGAACTGGGCGAAACCGTACTGTCGATGGCTTGGGTGTCCTGACCCCACGGTCCGCCACTGCATCCGGTCGCCACGCTTCGTTGACACGCCAGGCCGCCACATGCGATGCGGGACGGCTGCGACTCATCCGGCGGCATCCAGGGCCTCGGGCAGTCGTTCCACACCAATGACTTCCAGTCCCCCCATGCGCTTGTTCTTCGGGGTATTCGCCTTCGGCACGATGGCGCGGCGAAAGCCGTGGTGCGCGGCTTCCCTGAGACGCTCCTCGCCGTTGGGTACCGGCCGGATCTCGCCGGACAGGCCCACTTCACCAAAAGCCACGGTCTTGTCCGGCAAAGGGCGGTCGCGCAGGCTCGAGCGTACCGCCAGCAGCACCGGCAGGTCGGCCGCGGTTTCCTGTACACGGATGCCACCGACCACGTTGACGAACACGTCCTGGTCGTAGGCGGCCACGCCGCCGTGCCGATGCAGCACCGCCAGCAGCATGGCCAGGCGGTTCTGCTCCAGGCCCAGCGTCACACGACGCGGGTTGCCCAGCGAGGACTGGTCGACCAGCGCCTGCACCTCCACCAGCAGCGGCCGCGTGCCCTCGCGGGTGACCATCACCGCGCTGCCGGGCGTGGGTCCGCTGTGCGTGGACAGGAAAATTGCCGACGGGTTGGGTACCTCGCGCAGTCCCTTGTCGGACATCGCGAACACGCCCAGCTCGTTGACCGCGCCGAAGCGGTTCTTGAACGCGCGCAGCACCCGGAAGCGGCTGCCCGACTCACCCTCGAAATACAGCACCGCATCGACCATGTGCTCGAGCACGCGCGGGCCGGCAATCCCGCCTTCCTTGGTCACATGGCCGACCAGCAGCACGCTGGTGCCGGTCTGCTTGGCAAAACGGGTCAGCTTGGCTGCCGACTCGCGCACCTGGCTGACCGAGCCCGGCGCAGCCGTGAGCAGGTCGGTCCAGATGGTCTGGATCGAATCGATGATCAGCACGCGTGGTTTGCTGTTCTGGATCTGTTCCAGGATGCGCTCGATGCCGGTTTCGGCCAGCGCGTGCAACGGTTCCAGTGGCAGTCCCAGGCGCTGCGCGCGCGAGGCGACCTGCCCCAGCGATTCCTCGCCGGTGACATACACGCCCGGCAGACGCGCGCCAATCGTGCCCAGCATCTGCAGCAGCAACGTGGATTTTCCGATGCCGGGATCGCCGCCGATCAGCACCACCGAGCCGTCCACCAGACCGCCGCCGAGCACACGATCCAGTTCGCCGATGCCGGTCAGTGTTCGCGACTCGACCTCCGCCGCGACCTCGGTCAGCGGAACGACCCGGGGCTTCTCCGCACTGGCGCCGGCATAGCCGTCACGGTGGGCACCCACGCTGGACTTCTTGCCGCCGCCCGACGCCGGCTGCACCACGAACTCGCTCAGCGTATTCCAGGCACCACAGGCCACACACTGGCCCTGCCACTTGCTGTATTCGGCACCGCAATCGCTGCAGACGTAGGCGGTTCTGGCCTTGGCCATGGGTCATCCCTTGCTTGGTGCATGCATGCACGGATCGAACGCACGATACCTCGCTACGGTCGCAGCAGACGATACGGCATCGGCCGCAATCAGCTGTCGTCCTCGACGAACAGCACCCGCCGGGTCATGCCGCAGGTCAGCTCGTAGCTGATGCTGCCGGCCGCGGCGGCCACGCTCTCCACCGGCAAGCCAGGGCCCCACAGGGTGACTTCGTCACCGACCTGCGCTGCAGGCGCACCACGCAGGTCGACGGTGACCAGGTCCATCGACACCCTTCCCACCACCGGGCATGGCACATCGCCCACCCGGACCTGCGTGCCCGGTGCGATGCTGCGCGGATAACCATCGCCGTAACCGATGGCGGCCACGCCGATGGACATGGCCTCGGGCGCCGCCCAGGTCGCTGCATAACCCACGCGATCGCCTTTCCCAAGCGCGTTGACCGCGATCAGGCGGGTACGCAAGCTCATGGCCGGACGGTAACCGAAATCGGACCCGCACGTGCCCTCCACCACCGACAGGCCGTACAGCAGACCGCCCACGCGCACCCAGTCGCCACGCGCCACAGGCCAGCCCAGCAGCGCGGCGGAATTGGACAGCGCACGCGGCCCGGGCAGGCCGTCCACGGCCGTCTGGAAGGACTCGATCTGACGCTCGGTCAAGGGATTGTCGAACTCGTCCGATGCGGCGAAGTGCGTCATCAGCACGATCGTGTCGTCGACATTGTGCATCGCGGCCAGCCGCGCATGGATCTGCCTGGCGCGGTCGGCGGGAAAGCCCAGCCGGTGCATGCCGGTGTCGAGCTTGAGCCACACGCGCAGCGGGCGCTGCCCACGGTCGGCTTGCAGCCAGGCCAGTTGGCTTTCGTGGTGGATCACCGCGTCGAGCTCAAGACGCCGCATTTCCGAAAGATCGGCGGCACTGTCCGGCCCGGACAGCACCACGATGCGCTGGCGATGCCCGGCGGCGCGCAGACGCTGACCATCGGCGATGGCCGCCACGCCGAAGGCGTCGGCCGCATCGAGCGCACGCGCCGCACGTTCCAGACCGTGTCCATAGGCATCGGCCTTGACCACCGCCATCACCCGCGCACCACCAGCCTGTTCGCGCGCCCGCGCAAGATTGTGGCGCATGGCGCCCAGATGGATGGTGGCGGTGGCGAGGCGGCTCATGGGCGGGGGCGGGGGCGGGTTTCGTGATTTGGGACCGGGGATCGGGGCATACCGGTCAGCCGTGTGCCGAAAGCCGATGGATGGACAGCTTGCCGCTGCGACAGGTAAACCAGGATTCTCGCAAACAGGATCACGGCTTCCGATACTCCCGATTCCCGATTTCCGGCTCCCGAAACCTCACTCGAACGACCCTTCGTAGCTCTCCGGGGCGAAGTTCTCGAACTTGGTGTACTGGCCGAGGAAGGTCAGCTTGATCATGCCGGTGGGGCCGTTGCGCTGCTTGCCGATGATGATCTCGGCCTTGCCCTTGTCCGGCGATTCGGGGTTGTAGTACTCGTCGCGGTAGATGAACAGGATCACGTCGGCATCCTGCTCGATGGCGCCCGATTCGCGCAGGTCGCTCATCATCGGGCGCTTGTCCGAACGCTGCTCGAGGGAACGGTTGAGCTGGGACAGCGCGACCACGGGGACATTGAGTTCCTTGGCCAGGGCCTTGAGTCCACGCGAGATCTCCGAGATTTCGGTGGCGCGGTTCTCCTTGCTGCCGGGCACCTGCATCAGCTGCAGGTAATCGACCACGATCAGCCCCAGCCCGCCGTGCTCGCGGTGCAGGCGGCGCGCGCGCGAACGCAGCTCCACCGGTGACAGCGCCGGCGTGTCGTCGATGAAGATCTTCGCATCGGAAAGCATGGTGATGGCGGAGGTGACGCGCGGCCAGTCCTCCTCGGCCAGGTCGCCGGTGCGCAAGTTCTGCTGGTGGATGCGGCCGACCGAGGAAATCAGGCGGAAGGCGAGCTGCGAAGCCGACATTTCCATCGAGAAGATGGCCACCGGTTTCTTGCTGCGGATGGCCGCGTGCTCGGCGACGTTGACGGCCAGCGCGGTCTTGCCCATCGAGGGGCGGGCCGCGACGATGATCAGGTCCGATGGCTGCAGGCCGGCAGTCTTTTCGTCCAGATCGGCAAAACCCGTAGGCAGCCCGGTCAGCTGGCCCCGGTTGTTGTAGCGCTCGGTGAGGATCTTGAAGGCGTCCTTGACCGCCTCGCGCATCGGCACCGTGCTCTTGCGGCCGCGCGCACCGGTTTCGGCGATGTGGAACACCTTCTGCTCGGCCGCTTCCAGCACTTCCTGGGTGGAGCGTCCTTCCGGCCGGTAGCCGTCCTCGGTGATGGTGGTGCCGGCATCGATCAGCTGCCGCAGCACCGACTTCTCGCGCACGATGTCGGCATAGGCGGTGATGTTGGCCGCGCTGGGCGTGCTGTTGGCCAGCTCGACCAGGTAGCCCGCACCGCCAATCATCTCGGTCAGTTCGTTGGCATCGAACCAGTCGCCCAGGGTCACCGCATCGAACGGCATGTTGCGTTCGGCAAGCCCGTGGATGGCGCGCCAGACCAGTCGGTGGTCCTTGCGGTAGAAATCATTTTCGTCGAGGCGGTCGGCGATGCGGTCAAATGCCTCCGGCGACAGCATCAACCCACCCAGCACCGATTGCTCGGCGTCGATCGAGTGGGGCGGCACGCGCAGGGTCTCGATGGACGGCGAAGCGGAAGGTTCGGGCAACACGGGCATGGGCGGATCACTGTCGGATGACGTCCCATCATACGAAGACCTGTCGCAAATTCCGATACAACAAGTCTGTGGATAAGCTGTGATTGTCCGTGGACAAGTCGCCCTGCTGCCCACACCATGAAAAAACGGGCGCCCTGCGGGACGCCCGTTCTTCATGGTGTAGCGTGTCGTGTGCTTACTCGGCGCTGACGATCACCTTGATCGTGGCCTGCACGTCGGCATGCAGCACGATATGGGCTTCGTATTCGCCGGTGACGCGGATCGCGCCTTCCGGCTGCACGATCTCGCCCTTGTCCGCCTGCAAACCGCGCGCCTCGAGCGCCTCGGCGATTTCGCGCGGACCGACCGAACCGTACAGCTTGCCTTCGGGGCTGGCGTTGGCGGCAATGGTCAGCTCGACGCCGTCGAGCTTGGCCTTGCGGCCTTCGGCACCCTGCACCAGCGCACTGGCCTTGGCTTCGTATTCGGCACGACGCTTTTCGAACTCGGCCAGGTTCTCGGCATTGGCCGGCACGGCCTTGCCCTGCGGCAGCAGGTAGTTGCGGCCGTAGCCCGGCCTGACATTGACCTTGTCGCCAAGGTTGCCGAGGTTCTTCACTTTCTCGAGCAGGATCAGTTCCATGGTTTGACTCTCGTATTCGTTAGCGCCGATCAGGCGGCGCAGCCCTGGACGGTTGTCCGAATGGATGTACGGAATGCGGGAAACGGGATTCGCGATCGAAGCCCGTTTCCCCTCATCCCGGTCGACGCCCTCAGGCGTCGTGGCTGTCGGTGTACGGCAGCAGCGCCAGGAAACGCGCGCGCTTGACCGCGGTGGCCAGCTGGCGCTGGTAACGCGCCTTGGTGCCGGTGATGCGGCTGGGCACGATCTTGCCGGTCTCGGTGGTGTACTGGCGCAGGGTGTTGAGATCCTTGTAATCGATCTCCTTCACGCCCTCGGCCGTGAAACGGCAGAACTTGCGGCGGCGGAAAAACTTGGACATGGCTCTCTCCCGGCTCAGTCGTCGCTGTCGCGATCGTCGTCGTTGTTGTCGTCCGAATCGTCATCGGAATCGTCGTTGCCCTTGTCGCTGTCGCGATCATCATCGCGTCGACGCGAGGACTTGGCATCGTCCTTTTCCTTGCTCTTGAGGATCGAAGACGGTTCGGTATCGGCACCCGGACGCTTGATCACCAGATGGCGGATGACCGCATCGTTGAAGCGGAAGCCCGACTCCAGTTCCTCCAGCACGTCCTGGCCGCACTCGATGTTCATCAGGACGTAGTGGGCCTTGGCCAGGTTCTCGATGCTGTAGGCCAGCTGGCGGCGGCCCCAGTCCTCGAGACGGTGAAGCTTGCCGCCGTGCTCCTCGATCAGCGCCTTGTAGCGCTCGATCATGGCGGGCACCTGTTCGCTCTGGTCCGGATGGACCAGGAACACGATCTCGTAATGACGCATGTTGTCTCCTCGTGGGTGTCTCCCCATCGCGTTGACGGGGAAGGCAGCCTCCCGCACATGCGGTGAGGCAAGGCTCGATCCGGGTCACAAATGGCCCGGACAGAAGCGGAATTGTACGATCCCGCGCAAGCCGGATGCAAGCTGTTGAAATGCGGGGCGTCCTGCGGGCCGGGGTGCCGTCGCGCAGGTCAGTCGTGCGGGGCGTCGACGGTGAAGCTCTCGCCGCAGCCGCATTCCCCGGTGGCATTGGGGTTGTGGAACACGAAATGCATGTTCAGGCCCTGGCGCTGGAAGTCGATCACCGTGCCGTCGACCAGTGGCTGGCTGCGGGCATCGACAATCAACGGCACGCCATCGACCTGAAGCGTCTGGTCGTCGTCACGACGCTCCTCGGCCAGCTCGATGACGTAACCGAATCCCGAACACCCGGTGCGGCGCACGCCAAAACGCACCCCGGGGGCATCCGGATGGCGCTGCAGGAACGATTGCATGCGTTCACGGGCTGTCGGTGTGATCTGGATGTTCATGGCGCTCGTTCGATGAAACAGGAATGTACCGGTGACCAGTGTACGCGTCATGGGGGCAAGAACCCAATGCCACATGAAAATCCGTTGCATGGACCAAACGGGCCTCCCCGCCCCGGCGGCAGGTCCATTATCATGACGTCTTGTTCCCGATGCCCGCATGCGGCGTCCCTGCGGAGATTCAATCAAGATGACGGTGGTCAGCGTCAAGCAAGCTCTTGCCGGAATGCCCGGCGAAGGCCGTGAAGTCACGGTCCGCGGCTGGGTGCGAACCCGGCGCGATTCCAAGGCCGGCCTTTCTTTCGTGCATGTCAGCGACGGCTCGTGCCTTGCGCCGATCCAGGCCGTAGTGCCTGCCGATCTGCCCAATTACCAGGATGAGGTGCTGCACCTGACCACCGGCGCCAGCGTCATCGTCACCGGCACCCTGGTCACCTCGCAGGGCAAGGGCCAGGGCTTCGAGATCCAGGCCAGCCGCATCGAGGTGCCCGGTTTCGTCGATGACCCCGAGACCTACCCGATCCAGCCCAAGCAGCACTCGATGGAGTTCCTGCGCGAAGTGGCCCACCTGCGCCCACGCACCAACCTGTTCGGCGCCGTCACGCGCATGCGCCATACGGTGATGATGGCGATCCATCGTTTCCTCACCGAGCAGGGCTTCTACTGGATCAACACGCCGATCATCACCACCTCCGATGCCGAGGGCGCCGGCGACATGTTTCGCCTGTCCACCCTGGATCTGGCCAACCTGCCCCGCGATGACCAGGGCAAGGTCGATTTCCGCAAGGACTTCTTCGGCCGCGAAGCCTTCCTCACCGTATCCGGACAGCTCAACGTCGAGGCCTACTGCCTGGCCATGAGCAAGGTCTACACCTTCGGCCCGACTTTCCGTGCCGAGAACTCCAACACGCCGCGCCACCTGGCCGAGTTCTGGATGGTGGAACCGGAAATTGCCTTCGCCGACCTCGGCGACAATGCCGACCTGGCCGAAGCCTTCCTGAAAGCCATCTTCCGCACGGTGCTGGAAGAGCGTGCAGACGACATGGCGTTTTTCGCCCAGCGCGTGCATCCGCAGGCCATCTCGCGGCTGGAGGCGTTCATCGCGGCGCCGTTCGAGCGCATCGAATACACCGACGCCATCGGGATCCTTGAAAAGTCCGGAAAGAAATTCGAATACCCGGTCGCCTGGGGCGTGGACCTGCAGACCGAGCACGAGCGCTACCTGGTCGAGGAACATGTCGGACGCCCGGTGGTCGTGATGAACTACCCGCAGGAGATCAAGGCCTTCTACATGCGCCTGAACGACGACGGCAAGACAGTGGCCGCCATGGACGTGCTGGCGCCGGGCATCGGCGAGATCATCGGCGGCGCTCAGCGCGAGGAACGCCTGGCACAGCTCGACGCACGCATGCAGCGGTTCGGCCTGGATGCCGAAACCTATGCCTGGTACCGCGACCTTCGCCGCTACGGCACGGTGCCGCATGCCGGCTTCGGGCTCGGTTTCGAACGCCTGCTGTGCTACATCTGCGGCATCGCCAACATCCGTGACGCCATCCCCTACCCGCGCGTGGCCGGGAGTGCCGAATTCTGAGCCGATCATGTGGACCCGACGCCTGCTGCCCACCGTTGCCGTCGTCCTGCTCGCCCTGGCCGGGTGCAGCGCCCACGTGCCCAGTCGCGGCCCCGGCGCGGGTTCGAATTCGCGCGCCCAGGTCCTTGACCTGCTGCAGAAGACCCAGCCCTGCTGCACGCGCTTTGCCGACTTTGATTTCAACCGGCCCTTGCCATCCCGGCCGGCCCGCTTCGTGATTGCCCCCGGCCTTCCGGTGGCCGACTTCAACGGTACGCGCAGTTATTTCCTCGCCTTTCGCCTGCCGCATCATCACCCGCTGCCCTATCGTGTGCTGCTGAAATCGGAAGTGACCGGGCGCTGGCTGGACCGCAGTTACCTGTTCGCGCCGTCGGTGGTGCTGCTGGACGCCGCCTACCGCCCGCTGATGCTGCAGGACGTGCAGCAATGCGAATACATCGGCTGGAGCAATGCCACCACCGGCGCACTCGGCAGCGTCGAAATCGACAACCCGCGAGCACGTTACATGGTGGTCTACACCTCCGGCGAGCAACTCCAGGGCAGCACCTACTGGGAACAGTCGCCGACCGCATTTTCCGCCGACGCCCCGGTGAAAATGGTGGCCACGGGCAGCTTCAGCATCGCTCACGGCCCCGACGGCCCGCTGTATGTGGGCATCATGACGCCACGCTATGCACGGGCGGTATCCGAAGCCATCTGCGGCAAACGTGATCCCGCGCCGGGAAGATTGTCCGCACCTTCCTCCGCACCGCTGCCGTCGCGGCGTGGATTCAGCTGGTGAGCGCGGCCATGCTCCACGCACTCTATCTTCTGTTGCTGCTGGCAGGCGCCGCCGGATTTGCAGCGCACCTGCTGGCCCAGTGGATGTTTGCGCGCATCCTGCGCACCCGTTACCCGGACAAATGGGCCATCCTCGCGCAAAGCGACAGCGGCCCGGTCAACCGGATGCGCCTGTGGGCACGCCTGCAGCGCGTCCTGCGCACCAATGTGGCCGAACTGTTCGACGATCCCCAGCTGCTGCGCTGGCACCGCATCTGGCGCCACGCCCCGTGGCTGGCATGGCCGTGCTGGATCGGCGTTCTGCTCATCCAGGCACTGGCCACTACCCACTGACGAATCGTGGGCGGGCATGCCCGGTCCCGACCCGACACCAAGGAGACGCTCCATGCAGCTCGATCTCGACCAACGCCATGCCCTGGTCTGCGGCGCATCGCGCGGCATCGGTCGTGCGGTCGCCAACGAACTGGCGCGGCTCGGCGCCACGGTGACGGTACTGGCGCGCTCTCGCGAGGTGCTGGAACAGGTCGTGGCCGAGCTTGCAACGCCCAATCCCGCAACCCGGCACGGGCTGTGCGTGGCTGACATGCGCGACACTGCCGCACTGGCCCGTGCCGTGCGCGAATGCGTGGCCGGACGCCGTGTCGAGATCCTGGTGCACAACTCCGGGGGGCCACCCGCCGGGCGCGCCAGCGAGGCACAGCCCGAAGACTTCGCCGCGGCCTTCGCCCAGCACGTCATTTCCGGCCAGGTGCTGCTGCAGCACGTGCTCGCGGGCATGCGCGAAGCCGGTTACGGACGCCTGGTCAATATCATTTCCACCTCGGTCAAGGAGCCGATCGCGAACCTGGGCGTGTCCAACACGGTGCGCGCAGCGGTGGCCGCGTGGGCCAAGACCCTGTCCGGCGAACTGGCCGGCGACGGCATCACCGTCAACAACGTGCTGCCGGGTTTCACCGAGACCGACCGCCTGTCCAGCCTGATCGCGGAGCGTGCCCGCGCACAGAGCCGGAGTGAAACCGAGATCGCACAGGCGATGCGCGCGCAGGTGCCCGCGGGACGCTTCGGCAAGCCCGATGAAATCGCCGCCGTGGCCACCTTCCTGTGCACGCCCGCGGCAGCCTACGTAAACGGGGTCAGCATCGCGGTGGATGGCGGGCGCACGCGTAGCCTCTCCTGAAGGGAATCTCGAAAAACTTGTCCTTCCTGTGACAGCGGGATCCCGGCAAATTCAACCCCTTGTCATATTCAAGGCCCTGGGTGCCGGCTTTCGCCGGGATGACGTGCAAAAGCAGGGCATTCGATGTACCTCCAAGGCACGTGTCACCGGACGACCTCTGCCGGTAAGCTTGCACGCATGAGCGTGGAAACTTTGAGCCACTGGATCGACGGGCGGGCGGCACCGCCCGCCCAGGGCCGCTATCTCGACGTGTTCGAGCCGGCCACCGGTATGGTGTATGCGCGCTGCCCGGACGGCTCGGCCGCCGATGTCGAAGCCGCGGTGGCCGCCGCGCGTTCCGCCGCCCCGGCCTGGGCCGCCCTGCCCGCGCGCGAACGCGCCGCATGCCTGACCGGCATCGCCGCGCGGATCCGGGAACGCCTGGAGGACTTCGCCCGCGCCGAATCGCGCGACACCGGCAAGCCGGTCGCTCTGGCACGCAGCGTGGATATCCCGCGCGCCATCGCCAATCTGGAATTTTTCGCTGCCGCCATCCAGACCTGGCACAGCGAGGCGCACGACATGGATGGACGCGCCATCAATATCACCCTGCGCCCAGAAGTTCCGCACTTCGCGCCCCGGATTTTGGTGAAGTTTTTGGGCGAAGTGAATGAAGTCAAAGAGTTGCGGTGACGGACCGGTCGGCCCCGGTAAAGCTATG
>Ga0256829_1001976_pt1 | contig 15840 bp, 17 predicted proteins | sample 131447metaG_FD_185979 | JGI IMG/M metagenome (GOLD analysis project Ga0256829, IMG submission 185979) | Hydrothermal vent microbial communities from Lau Basin, Pacific Ocean - 131-447 | ecosystem: Environmental > Aquatic > Marine > Hydrothermal vents | place: Pacific Ocean: Lau Basin | collected...
CGATGGTTATTATGATGAAAAATTCAATGTGTTTGAAATAGTACAAAAAGATAAAAAGCTTACAAAAGAGATAAAATTCTTAGCAGATTCCTTAGGCTTTCGTGTCTCACTCAAAGCAAAAAAAGCTAGAATAAAAAGCATAGGCTATGAGTGTGAGGTCTATCGTTTACGTATTGTCGGTGCACTTGATACGATTCCTACTAAAATCAAACGCAAACAGGCTCGCCCTCTCAAAGCAAAACGAGATGTGCAATACACCGGCTTAAAAGTAGAGTATGACAAAGTCGATGATTACTATGGATTTACCATCGATGGGAACCACCTCTTTTTACTTGAAGATATGACAGTGACTCACAACACCTCTTTCATTTTAAACACAGTCAATTCACTCATACTTCAAGGCAAGGGTGTCGCCTTTTTCTCACTTGAGATGCCGGCTGAGCAGTTGATGCTGCGTCTGCTCTCTATTCAGACCTCTATTCCTTTGCAAAAACTTCGTGTGGGCGATATGAACGATGACCAGTGGAGTAACCTCAACGGTGCCATAGACAGAATGAACTCGGCGAAACTCTTTGTGGACGATCAGGGAAGTGTGAACATCAACCAACTCCGCTCAAAACTGCGAAAGCTCAAAAACCAACACCCAGAGATAGAGATAGCCGTCATCGACTACCTCCAAATTATGTCAGGAATCGGCAACCAAGATAGACACCTGCAGGTGTCTGAGATCTCTCGTGGACTGAAAATGCTTGCCCGTGAGCTTGAGATGCCGATAGTCGCTCTCTCACAGCTCAACCGTGGACTTGAGAGCAGAAATGACAAGCGTCCAATGCTGAGTGATATTCGTGAGTCTGGTTCTATCGAGCAGGATGCCGACATCATTTTATTTGTTTATCGTGATGATGTTTACCTCTACAAAGAAGAAAAAGAGCGAGAAAAAGCTGCAAAAGCAGAGGGCAAAGAGTTTACCTCAACCTATGTGGAAAAAGAGGAAGAAGAGGCTGAAATAATCATCGGAAAACAGAGAAATGGTCCTACGGGACATGTAAAACTTGTCTTTCAGAAAAAACTCACCCGCTTTGTCGATGCGCCAAGTTTTGCAAGTGCGGTGGAGACCGTTTATGAAAATGTCGATACAAAATCCGCACAGGTCGATCTGCCAAACGTAGAGATGCCGCCAATCTAATGCAAAGTCTCAGCGATGCAAAAGCTTGAGCCTATTTCACTGCTCGCTACAAAGAGAGATTTTATCACTCTTTTGGTGCTGCTGCTTAGCATTGCTACCCTTTCTCTCTCCTACGAATACTACAAATACCACGAACTGACAAAATTTGACTCACAACTCACAAACGCAGTCGTGCTCAAACAGTACACCAAAACTAAACGCAGTAAAAAGGAACGTCTTAAAACCTACCAAGTCCTTAAATTCAAAAGTGATGCAGGATACACTTTTTACACTATCGCCTCTAAAAAACTGCAAAACATCAAAGGAAAAAGAGTTGAGCTTGAAATTTGGGCGGGAAAAATCAGCTTTTATGAGTTTCTTCGCAGTTTCTTTGTCTTTAGTAAAATTATCCATATCTACGATTCTCAGCCGCTGATGCAAAAAGCACTGCATGCCATAAAAGTGCAACATCAAGATGCAAACGCAACAGCCATCTATGAAGCCCTTTTCTTGGCAAAACCGCTTCCACAAAATTTACAAAAACAGTTCTCTAATCTGGGCATATCCCATCTTATCGCCATCAGCGGTTTTCACTTGGGAGTGCTCAGTTTTTTGCTCTTTTTTCTCATAAAATATCCCTACAAGTTTTTACAAAACCGCTACTTTCCCTATAGAAGTTATACCCGTGACACCTTTATACTCACTGCGTTTACACTCTTTTTATACATGCTTTTTCTCTCCTCTCCACCCTCACTGCTACGCGCATTTGTGATGATGATTGTCGGTTTTGTGCTTTATGAGCGAGGGATGAAGATAATCTCGATGCAGACGCTCTTTATAACCGTTTTACTTATCTTGGCACTCTTTCCACGCCTGCTCTTTAGCATCGGTTTTTGGCTGAGTGTCAGCGGTGTCTTTTACATCTTTTTATTTTTCATCTATTTTAGTCATTTTAGTAGAGTCAAACAGTTCTTACTGCTTCCGTTTTGGGTCTATTTGATGATGTTGCCCTACTCTCTTGCTATCTTTGGCAACTTTTCACTCTCGCACCCACTCTCTATTGCTTATTCTGTACTCTTTACCCTCTTTTATCCACTTGCACTCTTTTTACACTTTATAGGCTATGGAGGTTTGCTTGATGGCGTGGTAGAGATGCTAACAAATGCAGAGCTAAACGCAGTGCAAGAGTATCTACCACTTCCCTATTTGGGAGTTGAAATTCTCTTGTCGATTTTAACTGTTTTTAGTAGAAAGACTTTGTGGTTGCTCTTGCTCTATACTCTTTTTCTCTTTGTACATTCTGTCTATAATGTAGCATAGCTTCAGACCGTAGATAAAGATGATCCATGAGACATATATCCATAGAAAGAGAAACATTAAAATGGCAAAAGAGCCGTACATCGTTGTGTAGGACTTGTTCAAAAAAACGTAGTAGATAAAAGCATTTTTACTAATGCTAAATATAATAGAGACAATAAATGAACTGATAAGCGAAGCTTTTGGGTTTACTTTCGCATTTGCAGCAATTTGAAAAATGAGAAAAAAGAGCCCCCAGATGATGATGTAAGGAATAAGCGGCAAAATATTTAAGCCTGATGTCAAATCATTTGAAGCCATTAGCGTTGCAATGTAACCTGTGATGTAAAAAGAGATACCAAGTGCAATAGGCGTAAGAGTGAGCAGTGTCCAGTAAGTAGTGATGCTCTCCCACAGTGTACGCGGTTTTGCATGAAAGATTCTGTTTGCAATGTATTCGAAGTTTTTAAAAAAGAGCATAGATGAGACCAAAATAGCAAGAAACCCTATGGCTCCCATCTTTGAAGAGTTTTGTAAAAAGCCGTTAATCTGAATCATCACTGTATCGGAGTTTACCGGCATAAGATTGGAGAAAATAAAGCCCTGTATCTTTTCATAATACTCTGCAAAAGATGGCAAAGAGGTTAAAATTGCCATAATGATAAGCAAAAGAGGAATAATGGTAAAGATAGTATAAAAACTCAGACTTGCTGCAAAGAGTGTCAGCTCTTTATCTACAAAAGAGCTGAGAAACAGCTTCGTCTCTTCAAGAACAATCTTTACTCTTTTATCCATTATTTATCTACTTGAGTCCCATTTTTGCAGGGTTTAGAATATTGTTCGGATCAAACGCAGCTTTGATAGATTTAAAGAGGTTCATCTCCTCATCAGTAAAAGCCATGCCCATATATGGTGCTTTTGCAAGCCCGATACCGTGCTCACCAGAGAGTGTTCCACCCAAATCAACTGTCGCTTGAAAAACCTCTTCTATGGCTTTGTAGGCGATTTTCACCTGTTCTGGATCACTGCCGTCAACCATAACATTGGTATGTACATTCCCATCTCCGGTATGTCCAAAACATGGAATATTTACATTGTATTTATCGGCAATGGCATAGAACTTCTCTAAGAGTTCCGGCAGTACTGCACGAGGAACTGTTACATCTTCATTGAGTTTTTTACTACCATATACACTTAGTGATGGAGAGGCATTACGACGTGCAAACCACAAATCAGCCGCTTCTTTATCGTCTTTTGCAATCCTAAACTCACTACAACCATTTTCTTTAAATACCTTCTCAATCTGAGCAAGTTGAAAGTTCAAATCGTCTTCCAAATTCCCATCGACATCGGTCACAAGTAAAGCACCTGCATCCACAGGCAAGCCTTTGTTGAAGGTCTGTTCAACAGCACGGATAGTCAAGTTGTCCAAAAACTCCATAGCAACAGGTGTTACACCACTTGCCATAGTTTTATACACTGCATTCATAGCCTCTGTAACACTTGGAAAAATTCCCATCGCTGTTTTTGTCATCTTTGGTTTTGGAATGAGTTTGAGTGTTATTTCTGTAAGCACTGCAAGTGTACCCTCAGAAGCTATCAAAATACCGCTAATGTTGTACCCTGCTACATCTTTAATGGTACGCTTTCCGGCTTTAATGACATCCCCGTTTGGAAGTACCGCGCGTGTAGCCATCACGTAATCTTTTGTGATGCCATACTTTGCAGCGCGCATACCACCTGCATTTTCACTTACATTACCACCAATGGTAGAGTAATCTTGACTTGCGGGATCTGGCGGATAAAAAAGCCCCACCTCTTCCACAGCGCGTTGGAGGTCCATATTTATTACTCCGGGTTGTACCACAGCGACCATATTTTTCATATCTATCTCTAATATCTTGTTCATATGCTTTTCCATTGCAAGAACGATGCCGCCCTTACTTGGAAGCGCTCCACCGGTAAAACCAGAACCCGCTCCACGAGGAACGATGACAATATGATGTTCATTACAATACTTCAGTATGGCACTGACATCCCCTTCATCTCTTGGGAAAATAACCGCATCAGGTTTGAAATGCTCTCTCGTTGCATCGTATGAGTATGCTAAAAGATGCGCTGTGTCACTGTAAATGTTCTCATCACCGACAAGCTGCGTAAAGTGTTCTATATGTTTTTTATCTATCATTTTCTACTTCCTTTCTCAAATTGCGCATACAGTTTTTGCAGCTCTTTATTTTTTTCATTATATTTTAGTAGCAACTGGTAATAGTATGGAACATAACTCTTCATCTCTTTCGTTCCAGCTCCCCAATCCCACCAAGAGGAGTCTATTTTCTCAACTCGTGTGTAAAAAGGAGTTTTTCTTTTACTTACTTCCAGCGGTGCATTACTAATATTTAAGATTTTAAAACTCTTCATATCGAGTGTATAGACATGTTTGTCAAGGTAAATAAAAAGGAGCCCTGTACTTGTAGCCTCAGACATTTTAAAAAAGTCGCCCTTTAGCGGTGAAGGGTGTCCTGTGTAAGAGAGAATCGTCGCAAACAGATCAGGATGTATCCACTGTGTTTGTACACTTTGTGTGATACGATGATATACCTCTTCATTTGGAGCAATCAAGAGTGCACGGTTATATGCAAAGGCAAGTTCTACTGTGTCACCAACCTCGGCAGTGTATTTTCCTTTTGGAAGAGAGTCGTTATCGAGCATATGAAATGCCAAGAGTTTAAGTGTAGCCCTTGAGTTGTTTTTATCGACACTCTCTACAATGGCATTGTTTACTACAACTGAATGCTCTTTAGAGATGTGATGCACAACAAAACCACTCATACCGCTATCTATTTTATCTATCTCTATAACAACTGTATTATCTTTTTGATTAACAGAAACTATTGGCGCTTCCACAGTCGCTGCGTTTAAACGCAGCAGTGTTACTAAAAGTAAAAATATATATTTCATTTATCTTCTTTATTATTTAATATATGCGATTATATCAAACAAACCTCATACTAAGCCAAAATTTGATAAAGTTACTCCTTATTTTAGAATAGGCTAATATTTATGATACGATTTTTCATACTCTTTTTTATCACTGCATCTCTGTTTGCCTCCACAGTTGATCGACACAGATGGGATAATGGTGAGACATATCTTGTCTTTTTAGAGCGTCTCAATCTCCCGACACGTCCGCTTTATTATAATCTTGACAAAGATGACCAACGCCTTACTGAAGAGATGCGCAGCGGTATTCACTACCAGATTCTTCGTGATGACAAAGGCAACATCGAGCAGATTTTACTCCCACTCAATGATGAACTCCAAATTCACATCTACAAAAAGAAAAACTCCTATGCCTTTGAAGCTATTCCTATTATATCGACTACAAAAACAGAGGCGTTTTATACCACTATTACAAGCTCACCAAACTACAACATTTTAAAAGAGACCGGCTCAAAAAAACTCGCACAAATCTTTGTCTCAAGTTTTAAGCACTCACTCAACTTTAAAAATGACATCCGAAAAGGTGACAGGCTTGTGATGATATATGAGCAAAAATACCGTTTGGGTCATCCTTTTTCTATGCCTACTCTCAAAGTTGCCATGATAGAGATGCACCACAAAAAGCACTACATATACCTTAATGATGATGGCAGATACTACGATGAAAAAGCACATGAGGTAGAGGGCTTTTTACTAGCCCGTCCTGTTCGCGGTGCACGTATATCTTCTTACTTTACCAAACGCAGATGGCACCCAATACTGCATAAATGGAAAGCACATCTAGGCATTGACTATGCCGCAAGACGCGGGACACCTGTGCATGCTGCAGGAAGTGGTACTATCAGCTGGTGTGCGAGAATGGGAAGTTATGGAAACCTCATAAAAATCCGCCATGCCGATGGTTATGAGACGCGCTATGCACACCTCAAGTCTTTCCGTCACGGCATCTACCGTGGCAAACATGTCAAAAAAGGGCAAATCATCGCCTATGTCGGAACAACAGGACGCTCCACCGGACCGCACCTGCACTTTGAACTCAGAAAACGTGGTCGTGCCATCAATCCACTTCATGTTGTGCAGGTCACGACAAAGAAACTTAGAGGCAAACAAAAAAGAGCTTTTCTTAAACTCAAAAAGAATTACGATGAGAGTGTAGAGCTGCACCTCAACAATCAAACACCTTTTCACAAGCTCCCTCCGTTTGAACCAATGTCATACATCCATCTCTCAAAGGTTTGTGATGCCAAAAATTGATGCTATAAAAGAACTGAAAAATCCACGCTTCATTAAGCCTATAGAGATAAACTATACACAAAACGATACACCAAAAAAATGGGAAGCGGTCATCTCTCATGATAGTGTCGCCATTTTACTCTGGCATAAAGAAAGAGATGCTTTTGTATTTGTTAAACAGCTCCGTGCGACAGTTCTGAACAAAAACCCAAAAAACGGCTATATGTATGAACTCTGTGCAGGCATTGTTGATAAAGAGACCACCAATGCACAAATAGCCAAAGAGGAAATCTTAGAAGAGTGTGGCTATGATGTCCCTGTTGAAAATCTTAGAAAAATCAGCACTTTTTACACAAGTGTAGGCATCTCCGGCACACACCAAACACTCTACTATGCCGAAATAGATGAAAGTATGAAACTCCACGAGGGCGGCGGCATAGAAGAGGAAGAGATAGAGGTCATCTACATTCCTACAAGTGAAGCTAAAAAGTTTATGTTCGATGAGAGCTACCAAAAAACGACGGGTGTAATGCTTGGCATTTACTGGTTTTTTGAGAATTGTTAACTTTATGCTATAATTCCTACTGAAACAGTATAACGATACAGAGGGCTGATTACCCTTAACACTGTAAAGCCTTGTCTCATTTATTGAGGCAGGGCTTTTTTTTTGCACATTTTTTTGTGTGGGCAGTGCTGGGTGGGAGTGTTGAAAAAAGGATTTTCCTTTGTATCGTATCGTTATACTGTTGTTAATACTTGGTTATATAACCAAGCTCTTTTAACATTTGGAGAGGACTAATCACCCTCTCCTGTTATGAAAACTCCAACGGATCCATATCTATCTCTGCCATCTCCACTTTTGTCGCTTTTATGGCCTTTATAAGCTCAGTACTTTTGTCTGCTCGCAACAGTATCTCAAAGCGGTACTTATTTGCTACGCGCTCTATTGCACATTTACCTGCTCCTACCACCTCTACACTTGTACTAAACGCAGCGAGACGCTCTTGCATAAGTGTCATAGCATCACGTGCCTTTGCACCGTTTTTATGTGAAAAGAGTACACGGCAAAGCTTTTTATATGGCGGATAAAGCTCCTCTCTAAAGAGTTTTTCAGACTCTAAGAACTCCTCATATTTATCTATGTAGGCACTAAAGAACTCTTCATTAAAAGTCTGTACTATCACTTTGGCATCTTTTGCACGCCCGCTTCGTCCTGCTACTTGAATGAGTGAAGAAAGAGCCTTTTCCCGTGCGCGATAATCACTCATATTAAGCATATTATCCATCCCGAGTACTACTGCCAAAGTCACACCATGATAATCATGCCCTTTGGAGAGCATCTGCGTTCCTACAAGTATGTCACTCTCTTTGTCGTTGAACTTTTTGAGTGCCTTTTTGAGCTTGTTTGCTGTTGTGATGGCATCTCTGTCAAACTGCTGTACGACTGCGTTTGGAAGTAGTTCTTGTATGTTCTGCACAGCCTCTGCCGTTCCCAAACGAGAACTTGTTAGTGCATTACTGTGACATTCAGGACAAACCTGTGGAATGGCTTGAGTAAAGTTGCAGTAGTGACACTTGAGTGCTCGTGAGTGTTGGTGCACACTCATTCCTACACTACAAAAAGCACACTTTATGGTATGCCCGCAATCTTGACATATCAGGTACTTAAAGTTAGCGCGTGTCGGTAAAAAGACGATGGACTGCTCTTTTTTTTGCAGTGTCTCTCTGAGATGCTCTATAATCAAAGGAGAGAGACTCTCCACATTACGCTCATAAATGAAACTTTTTTGTGAGACAAAATGCCCACCACGAAGACGAATATGCGGGAATTTCACATAGGAACTCAGCGATGGAGTAGCTGAGCCCAAGACGACATTGACACCGTAGAGTTTACCCATATAGATGGCAATATCACGGGCATTATAGCGTGGACGAGAAGAGGATTTATAACTCTCATCATGCTCCTCATCCACGACAATGAGTCCCAAATCATTCACCGGCAAAAAGAGTGCAGAACGAGGCCCCGCGATGATCATCGCTTCACCGCTTTGAATCTTTGCCATTGCCTCTTTTTTCTTTTTTGGTGTCAGTTTAGAGTGCCACATCACTACACGCTCTGAAAAATGTTCCTCAAGCCTTTTGGACATCTGTGGAGTGAGCGATATTTCAGGCATTAAAAATATGCTGCGTTTACCACATCCTAGCATCTGTTCAAAATACTTCATATATATCTCGGTTTTCCCACTTCCTGTATCGCCAAAGAGTAGAGAAACACTCTGTTTTTGTAAAAAATCAAGTGCTGCACTCTGTTTTTGTGAGAGTTCTATTTTTGAACTATATTCTTCAATATCACTGCGTTTAGCATCCTCTTGAACTGTATTTGCAAAAGGTACTAAAAGAGCAAATGCATCACCAAGTGAACAAATATAGTAAGAGGAAATAAAATGTGCAAGTTGCATCTGTTTTTGGGAATATCGAAACGCAGTGACTTGTAAGATTTCACTTGTTTGAAACGAAGGTTGCTGCGTTTGAGAGAGTACAACTCCAAAAGCCTTGCGAGAACGCACAGTCACTTCGACTTGTTGTCCAACTTCTAAAACAGTGCCAAAATGATAGGTAAAAGGCTCAAGAGGAGAGCCTATGAGGGAGATGTTATAATAATACACTAAAAATTAAATCTATGTATCTATTTCGACAATTTGCTTCATACCATATATAATCGTTGCTGCAAAAAGTATTGTTACTACCACAATTGCTATTGTTGCTAAATCCATACTACAGCTCCTTAAGTTTTTTAATATTCTTATGAATAGCTTGTGTTAAAATAATAAATAAAACAAACAAAATTAAAATCAAAATTATACCAAGCCAAAAAAGTATATGCACATTGTTAGCCAAATATAATTTTGAAATCCCAGCACCAATTGTCAAGATAATTGCTACAACAATATTTAAATAATTCTTCAATGCTCCAATATGCTCTTTTAGTTCATCTATTTTAGCCATTAAGTATTATACTATTATTTCGTTAGCTTGTCACACTCATTGCCTGAGACACAAAGAAATTTTCCATCTGCAGGTGTGTATTTAAAAGTATTTGCACTTCCAGCAACTTTATAAACATATGTTCCACTTCCGGCAGTTGCACTCCAACCGTCATTTCCGGTGGATTGTGCTATGGGATACATAAGAACGCCACCAAAGAGTCCTCCATGGTCCATCTGCCCTACTCCAGTTCCATTTGGAATGAAATCACTATCACCCTTTATAAGTCTTGCCTGACGTTCAGTTATTATGCCAGAACGAATAGATGCAACGTTAGAGCGCCCTTTTGCTATTACCGCATCATCACGTGTTGCTGAAAATTTTGGTACAGCAATAGCTGCTAAAATTCCCAAAACAACAATGACAAAAACTAATTCTATCATTGTAAATGCATTTCTTTTAGTATGTAACACTTGTTCCCCTTAACTTCATAGAATAGCTTTGTGCATCGACAGTGCTTTGCAAATTTAAACATTTAGCATTTGTGCTTGGAACAAATGAGACTTGTAAATCATCATTCGTAGCAGTCTTAACTACATTAATATTAACACAATCAATACCATCTATTGAAATAACTGCTTTATTATCACTCAAAACGGCATCCCCACTTCTTTGCATATTTGTCATAGCATTAGACATTACAGCAAAATTCCTGTCAGCTGCACCTTTTGCATTTGCATATGTAGCAATCTCCTCTATGGAAGTTCCAATATTTTGAGCCATCTTGGAAACGTGTGCATCATCTCTTGTTGCCGAAAATTTTGGAATTGCAACAGCAGCCAAAATCCCCAATATAACAATTACAAATACCAATTCAATCATAGTAAAAGCATTCTTCATGCATTTTTCCTTACATTACTTTTCACAAAACACTTTAACACTATTGAGATAAGACAAAGATAAATAAGTAAAGAAGAGATGAGAAAAATAAGAAAATTTAAAAGATGAAGCAGCAGATAAAAATATCTACTGCCTTAAATCAAGTTTTACCTTGATTAATAAGTAACGCCTGTTCCACCGAATTTATATGAAGCTTCAAAGCCAGTGAATGTTGTATTATCTACTGTAAGCCCATCTGTACCATTCAGTGCAACTGCACCAGCTTTATAAGCATTTGCTTTCGCACATGCAGGATCAGTTGTCAAATCATTCGCCGCTAATGCACCTTGTGCTGTATACTTAGCACCTAAGTCACTAATACAAGTAGAAAGGTTAGATCTTGCAGTTGCAAGTTTCGCATCATCACGAGTTGCTGCAAGTTTCGGAATGGCAACTGCTGCCAAAATACCTAAAATAACGATAACAAAGATCAATTCGATCATAGTAAAACCAGCTCTTTTCATAAAGAACTCCTTAATTGAAATATTTGGATTACACTAGTAATCTTAGAGACCATTATGAGCCTATATTATTTAAAGTTTGCTTAAAATGTATTATTTTACGCAATGTTTGATAGAAATCATAGTCATTTATAAAAACAAAAACAAACATTATGCAAAATATATAGGCTGGTACTATTATTGCTTGTATATAATCAATACATAGATTATGGAGCATTTTATGAGTTTTGAAATATCAAAAACACATGCACTTTTAGCTCAAGCAATGGATTATCGTGCGGCACGTCAAGATATGATTTCATCAAATATTGCAAACGCAGATACACCCTACTACAAGCCAAGAGACATCAGTTTTCAAGATGCGCTCATAGAAAAACGCAATGAACTTTATGAAGAGCCTTCTAAAACATTGCAGATGGCACGTACAGATGAGAAAGACCTCCAACCTATCAAAGAGCATAACAAGCTCAAACCGACACTCTTTTTTAGAGATGGCCACATGGCAAGAAATGACGGCAACAGTGTAGATATCGATGTTGAGACAACAGAAATGAGCAAAAACTCCATCATGTTCAATGCCCTTGTTATGGCAAACAAAAAAGACTCTGCAATCTTTAACAGTGTCATTGACGCTTCGGCAAAAGTAAACTAAGGACAAAATAGTGAGTAATTTTTTAAGCAGTTTTGACATCAGTGGCTATGGGCTCTCAGCGCAGCGTGTCCGTGTCAATGTTATCTCTAGCAACATTGCAAATGCGCAAACCACACGTACTGAAGAGGGTGGACCCTATCGTCGAAAAGAAGTTGTCTTTAAAGCGATTAACTTCAACGATGCCTACAATAAAGCACTGGGAGATGAAACGCAGCGTGCTGCTTATGAAGACCCTCTCAATGAGGGGCAAGAAGGGAAAAAGGTAAATCCTGCTATAATGAGTGTAGCAGTCGATAAAATCGTAAGAGATGACTCAAAACCTCTTATGAAATATGAACCAAACAACCCTGATGCAGATGCAAGCGGGTATGTTGCCTATCCAAACATTAATCCTGTTGTGGAAATGGCCGATTTGGTTGAAGCGACACGCTCTTATCAGGCTAATGTAGCTGCGTTTGAGAGCACAAAAAATATGGCAAACAGTGCTATTTCACTGTTGCAATAAAGGAAGTTGTAGATTATGAAAAGTATTAATACAATATCTGGCGCATCCACAGCTGATCTACTCAAGCAAAAGAGCAAAATAGAGACTAAAACGGGTGGTGAACAGTTTGCAGAGCATCTCAAATCTGCCATCAATGAAGTCAATGACATTCAAAAGCAGAGTGAAGAGGCAATAGCCGACCTTGCAACAGGGCAGGTAAAAGATCTGCATCAGGCAGCCCTTGCCATTGGAAAAGCAGAAACAAGTATGAAACTTATGCTTGAGATACGCAACAAAGCACTCAATGCATATAAAGAGATAGGCAGAACGCAGGTATAGACCTGTTGCCGCATAATACTCCCTCTCAAATAATGGTCAATCGAAACAAAAGTAAAAAAATACTCCTTTTATATGTACTTATCGTTATAGCCTTTCTCGTGTTTTTGAGTGTTATGCTCCTAACGGTGGTAAAATCACGTCATATGCCCTCTTTATACGCCGTAGAGAGTTCCAAAGCCTCTCGAGGTGCCATAATCAGTGCAGATGGTTTTCATCTTGCGACGACAAAAAAACTCTACAAAGCAGTGGTCGATACACGCTATATCGACCCGCAAAAAAGAGAACTGTTTGTAAAACTTTTTCATATCTACTCCGGTATCAGTGTCAAAGAGATTGAAAAACGCCTCTCTAAACGTAAGGGTGTTGTTGTTCTGAGTTATAATATAGAGGAAATACAGTCACATTACCTCAAAAAACTCGCCCGTGAACTACGCCGGTTTAAAGTCTTTCTTTCACTCAAAAATCCGAGGACAGGACTGCGTTCTATTCACGGACTGAGTGTTATAGAGAGTGGAGAGAGCAGAGAGTACCCTTATGGTAAACTACTCACCCCCATTTTAGGCTATCCACACAAACTTGAAAAAGACGGCTTTACTTTTGTAAAAGGGGTCAAAGGGCTTGAAAAACGTTGGGATGATGAACTCTCTCCACGTCAAGACGGCTACTCACGAGGCAAAAGAGATGTCAACAGCTACATCATCCTAAACAAAGAGAGCTTTACCAAACCCAAAATAAATGGTCTGAGCATTAAACTCACCATTCCCGTAGCATTTCAGATAAAAATAGAAAAAATGCTTGATAAAATGAAGATAGAACTGCGTGCAAAAGAGGTCATGATAGCCATTATGGATTCACGTACAGGACGCGTACTTGCAATGGCTAGCTCAAACAGATACCTTCCAAAAGATATTAAACGCAGTGACTACCCTTCACTCAACAGCAATATGATAGAGTACAGTTTTGAACCGGGTAGTGTTTTAAAGCCCATCACTTTTTCACTTCTTTTAGAGCATAAACTTGTCAATCCTTACGACTTGGTAAACGGACATAACGGAAGATACAGGATGGGGAGAAAAGTCATCACAGATGAGCATAGATTTGACTGGCTCTCTGCTGAGAATGTCATCGTCTACTCTTCAAACATCGGTATAGCCCAACTCGCCCAAAAACTCTCAGGATATGAGTTCAATACAGGACTTAAAGCCTTTGAATTTGGTAAGAAATCCACACCTGACCTTATTTATGAACGTACCGGTTATATACCAACACCAAAAAGATTGGAAAATGAAATATATAAAGCAACTTGTGCCTACGGCTATGGTATTCGTGTCAACCTTATGCAGTTAATGCGTGCTTATGATGTATTTAACAACAACGGAAAGATGGTTTACCCTCGAATTGTCGATGCATTTATTGATGAACGTGGAGAGATTAAAGAGCTTGCCCCACTTGAGGTGAAGCAAGTCATTTCAAGTGCAACGGCACAAAGAGTCAAAAAAATCCTTATAAAAACCGTCAACAAAGGAACTGGGAAAAAAGCAATTACCCCCGGTTTGCAGGTTGGAGGCAAAACAGGTACAGCCCATATCGTTGAAAAAGGAAAATATGTTCGTAAATACAACACTGCGTTTATGGGATTTGCCAATGATAAAACGCACCGTTATACTATTGGTGTTGTGGTCATCCAGCCTAAAAAGAGTCAGTTTGCAGCACAAACTGCCGTACCTGTATTCAAGCAAGCCGTAAATGCTATGATAGAAGATGGCTACCTAGAGCCAAATATTATCAAGTAGGCGCGTCTCTCCTGCAATTGCCTCAACAAGAATAATGGTCTCTCCGATCGTCACTTCCTGTATAGGCTCAAATTCACGGCTTAATATTGCGACATAACCAACTTCCAAGCCCTCTAAAATCTCTAACATCTCTTCTCGGATTCTCTCAACATCGATTACCCCTTGAGATATAAGTTTTGCCCCATGATAAAGTGAAGTAGGAATTTTCAGAGCCTCTTTACGTTGTTGCGGTGAGAGATAGACATTCCTACTACTTTGTGCCAAACCATCACTATCTCGTACTGTGTCAACTGCTACAATCTCTACATTCATAAAAAGCTGTTTCACCATAAGAGTTATGAGATGAAGCTGCTGTGCATCCTTTTTTCCAAAATAGGCACGTGTTGGGGAGACAATATTGAGCAGTTTCATAACCACTGTAAGCACACCGCTAAAGTGCCCAGGACGGGTAAAGCCTTCAAGAATATAACCACGTACATTTGGAGCTTGCAATTTCACTTCATCTTCACCGTAAATATCTGCAGCTGTTGGGAAAAAGAGTATATCCACTCCTGCAAGTTCACATATCTTTTTATCTGCCTCATCTCTGCGTGGGTATTTATCGAGATCTTCTCCCTCTAAAAACTGTGTCGGATTGACAAAAATAGAAACAACAACTATGTCGTTCTCTTTGCGTGCCTTTTTTATAAGTTCAAGATGCCCTTCATGCAGTGCACCCATAGTAGGAACAAAGCCGACACTCCCTTGAGCCTCTTTGAGTCTCTCTTTTAAGCTAAGCGGATGAGAAATAATCTTCATTTTAAGCCTCTATAGAATATAATCGCAATTATACAATATATGGATTGCTTTTATGGATAATTATGAATATACAGAACTTTTAAAAGAAATTAGACTTAAAATGAGTAACATCACTGATGTTGTCGAACCGCGAAAGATTAAAGCACGTCTAGCAGAAATAGAAACCCTCGAAAACTCTCAAGATTTTTGGAATGATGCCTCAAACGCAGCGAAGATCCAAAAAGAGAAAACACAACTCCAAAGAAAATTAGAAAAATATACTATTGCAAACGCAGCCGTAGAAGATGCTAGTGAACTCTATGAAATGGCAAAAGAAGAAGATGACACAGAGTCTCTTGAAGCACTCTATGAAGACGCACCTGAGCTCCAAGCACAAATACGCGCCATGGAGATAGAGGTTCTTTTAAGCGGGGAGAGTGACGCAAACAATGCTATTCTCTCTATCCATCCGGGAGCGGGAGGGACTGAGAGTCAGGACTGGGCACAGATGCTTTTACGAATGTATAAGCGCTGGGCAGAGCGCCGTAGCTACAAAGTTGAAGTACTTGATTATCAAGCTGGAGAGGAAGCCGGCATCAAAGATGTCTCTATTCTCATAAAGGGTGAAAATGCCTATGGATACCTAAAAGTAGAAAATGGCATCCATCGTCTGGTCCGCATCAGTCCATTTGACTCCAATGCAAAAAGACATA
>Ga0256829_1001977_pt1 | contig 15836 bp, 19 predicted proteins | sample 131447metaG_FD_185979 | JGI IMG/M metagenome (GOLD analysis project Ga0256829, IMG submission 185979) | Hydrothermal vent microbial communities from Lau Basin, Pacific Ocean - 131-447 | ecosystem: Environmental > Aquatic > Marine > Hydrothermal vents | place: Pacific Ocean: Lau Basin | collected...
AAAAATTGTTGGGGGGTGGTGGTGGGGGGGGGGGGGGGGAGAAAAGTATGTTCCGAATCAGCTGTATCATGATAGTCCTGATGCTTCAGGTTGGTGCGTAAAGCGGCAGTTCAATGCCTGCAGCGGGTTCTGTTCGGCCATATCAAGGCGGATATGATGCTGGAGCAGGCGGGAGCGGGCTTGCAGCCGCGAGATCGCGGCTTGTTGCATGAATTTATTTATGGCGTGCTACGCAGGCGCTATTCGCTGGAAGCGGATTATTCCCGCTTTTGTAAAAGTAAGCCGGATGATATCAATGTGTCAGCTTTGTTGCTGGGTACTTATCAGTTGCGCTGTATGCGCATCCCGCCTCATGCCGCCGTATCAGAAACTGTTGCGGCGATTCGGCAACTCAATCCCGGCTCTTGTGGCTTTGTGAATGCGATTTTGCGCCGGGTTGCAGAAAACGAGCCGCCGCTAAAACTCAAACCCAATCAGCGGGCGGAACTGCCTAAATGGATGTATGCACAGTGGCGAGATGCTTTTGGAGCAGATGCAGTACATCGTTTCTGCGATGTGCTAAAGCAGCTACCACTGCTTTGCGTGGCGGTTTTTGTGCCGCGTGAGCAATGGATAGCGCAGGCTGGGGAGATGGGCATCAAAGCAGTCGCAGGCGCATTATCCCCCTATGCCGTATTGTTGCCGACCGGCGTGCAGGTAACATCGTTGCCGGGATTTGATGCGGGAGCATTTACGGTGATGGATCAAGCGGCGCAAGCGGCTGCCATGGCGGTGAATGGGATCGAGGCTGATAGTCTGATTGTTGATCTGTGTGCAGCGCCGGGCGGCAAAAGCGCGCTACTTGCCCGGCGCTTCCCTCGGGCCCGGATTATAGCTGTGGAACTCAGTCCCCGTCGTATACCTCGATTGCAAGAAAATCTAAGCCGTCTGCATTGTGAAAATGTAACCATCGTACAGGGTGATGCGCTAAAACTGCCGTTTAGAGAAGCATCTGTTGATGCCGTGTTATTGGATGCTCCCTGTTCCGCTGCGGGAATTTTACGCCGTCATCCCGATGTAAAATTTTTGCATGATGAGGCAGATGTGGAACAACTGGCCTGCATGCAAAGGCAAATGGTGAACGAATCGCTGCGGCTGTTGAAGCCGGAATGCCAGATGGTCTATGCGGTCTGCTCTATTCATCCGCAGGAGAATGAACAGGTGTTGGCCGGGGTGGCCGGCGTATCTGCCATGCAACGGTTGTTGCCGGATATGGATCACGATGGTTTTTTCCATGCCAGCATCGAAAAGCCTTGATGAGGATTTATGCAAGAGAGTGAATTCAGTCTGATTAACCGCCTGTTCACGCGCACAGATAGCAGTCGCAACCCCTTTACCCGCTTGGGCATCGGCGATGATGCCTCCATCCATCATCTGGAGCCGGGGATGGAGTTGGTGGTCAGTACCGATTCGAGCCTGCAGGGGGTGCACTGGCCCGACGATTTTCCACTCGACAGAGCTGCCGACAGGGCGGTCTGTTCGGCCCTTTCCGATATGGCGGCCATGGGGGCGGAAACGCTCTGCATCTGGCTGAATGTGATGGCGGAACATAGCCGGGCGGTGGAGAGGATGGCGCAGGGTGCGATGGCTGCGCTCAAGCGTTATGATGTGGAGCTGGCTGGCGGTGATACTTGTCGATCTGCTATCAATGCACTGTCGGTCAGTGTGGCCGGCCAACTGCCTGAGGGAACTGCAATGCGGCGTGATTCTGCAGTCAGCAGCGATAACATCTGGCTGGCCGGACGGGTTGGGTGGCATGCGCTGGGTTTGCAGCAGTGGCTGAATGGCCGGCAGGACGGGGCTTTCGTTCCCTGTTTTGAAGTGATTACGCCGTTGTTGCAGACAGGTATCAAATTGCGTCAGGCCGGCGTCGGCTGTTGTATTGATATCAGCGACGGGCTTTTGCAGGATGTCGGGCATATTGCCTTCGCTTCGGGTGTTGGTATGGATATCGAAATCACCTCGGTGCCGGGCTGGGAATTACTATGTCAGGCGGTGGGTGAGGACTCGGCGTCTGCATTGGTTGCGCATGGTGGTGAAGATTATGCCTTGCTGTTTACTGCTCCGGACGATGTGTCGCTTCCAGATAAGCTTGCTGTTTGTATTGGTCACTGTCGAAGCGGAAAGGGGGTGTCTTTGTTGTTGGATGGAGAAAAAACAGATATTGAAAAGGCAGGGTTTGACCATTTTAGATGAATGCACGTTTAACCACTGGATAGCAGCAGGGTTTGGCAGCGGCTGGCTGCCGAAAGCACCGGGCACATGGGGTTCGCTGGTCTCCCTGTTGCCGGGGTGGTCTATTTTGGTATGGGGCGGCGCAACAGGGCTGATTATAGCCAGCGCTATTGTGTTGATCGTCGGCTGCCTTGTCTGCGCCGCTGTGCTGCCCACTCTGGAGGAGAAGGATCCGGGCTGGATTGTGATTGACGAGTGGGCCGGTCAGTGGCTCTGTCTCGGCATTCTGGCGGCGCTGATGGGAAAGGGTGGCGTGGTAGTTCTGATTGCTTTCGTTGCCTTCCGCCTGTTCGATATTTTCAAACCGTGGCCGATATCCTGGGCCGAAACGGCCGGACCTCCGTGGTGGTCGATTATGGCCGATGATGTACTGGCCGGATTGATGGGGGCTGTGTCTGTGATGGCGGTTGTTCAGGTGGCGGCGTTCTGATGTCTTCGATATGGGTGGATATGACCGATGCGACGGATATGGGGAAGCAGGCATTATGCGTGATATCGGAGCATGGCTTGCAAAGTCTGATGACGGCCGGGATTTCAACCGGCTGGATGAAGGCATGGTTGATGTCGGCCGGAGCGTCATCAGTATCCATTGAATTGCTGGAATCGAGCCAATGGCGGCATTGCGAGGCTGAATACCAACTGTTTTTTGCCGCTGACGACGAGCTGAAGGAGGTCATGCAGCAGCACGGATTAAACAACACGGCACAAGGCAACGCTTGTTTCAGGCTGGATAATCCACCGCGCAACTGCTGGCGCTACGTCAACGAAGGCAGGCAGCTCATATTATTGACGCCGGGCGATATCGCCTACCAGCGTCAGCACTGGCTCAATCTGTTCAATGCTGGAAAAGCGATGCTGCCATTGTATGTCCGGGCAGATGATACGTTGCCATTTCCACTGGAGCCGGGTTTGAGCGCATCACTTTCACAACCAGCCGATGGCCCGGTTCTCAATGCAGCTGGCCAGATGGTTGAGGAACAGGTGATTGCGAGGCTGAAACAATCTAAACTTTTAGTCCGAACCGTGGAATCCTGTACGGCCGGTGGTATTGCAGCCCGTTTGTGTCGCCTCCCCGGCGCATCCGCCGTGCTGGATCGGGCGTGGGTGACCTATAGCAACCAGGCCAAGCAGCAGGAGGCAGGCGTGCCTGGCGATGCGCTTGCGCGATACGGTGCAGTCAGTGAAGCTGTGGTGCGGGCGATGGCGACCGGTGGCGCGGATGATGGGTATGTTTGCGTAGCTGTCAGTGGCATTGCCGGCCCCGGCGGCGGCTGCGATGAGAAGCCGGTTGGCACAGTCTGGATTGCGGTTGCCATGGCCGGGCAAGCTACGATTGCGCAATGCCTGCGCCTGTCCGGGGCGAGGCATGAAATTCAATCGCGCACGGTGGTTGCAGCGCTGAACTTATTACTCACAGCGGTGGATAAATTTCACCGTTTCGCTGACCACGAGGCGGGAGATGGGGGCGACGCTCACGATTTATGATCTGCGGAGAATACCCGGCTGCGCCTTCGCGAGAAGAAGTGCTGTCTGATATTTTTGAAGGCTTCGCCGAAAACATGCCGGAGCCTCCGAAGGGTCATTGATCAGCCTCAAAAATCAAGCGGGATTCCGGGCTGTTTTCCCACAGCTTGCCTTTCAATACGAGTCATTGTTTTAGAGAGCTCTTCACCTTTCTTTGGGCGGCCACGCTGATGCGTAAAAAATCGTGCCGCTGGTCAGGTGGATAGCGCTCTGAGCAGGCCTTCGGCTTTGTGTTCGGTTTCGATCAGTTCATGATCGGGATCGGAGTCGGCGACAATGCCGGCGCCGGCGGCCCAGTGCAGCGTTCCTTGATGGTGCCAGATGGTGCGAATCAGGATGTTCATGTCGGCTGAACCATCCCAGGCCACATAACCCAGGCCGCCGGTATAGGGGCCACGGGCGTTGTGTTCCAGTTCATGGATGACCTCCATACAGCGCACTTTGGGGCAGCCGGTAATGGTGCCTCCGGGGAACATGGCCATGAACAGGTCGACCACATCCATACCCGCCTGCAGCATGCCGCGCACATTTGATACGATATGCTGTACGGTGGCATACTGCTCCACCACCATACATTCATTCACCTCTACCGTGCCCGGCTGGCATACGCGGCCCAGATCGTTGCGCTCCAGATCGACCAGCATGATATGCTCCGCCCGCTCCTTTTCCGACAGCAGTAACTCTTGTCTGAGTGAATCATCTCTATCCCCTTTGGCGCGCCTTCGGGTGCCGGCGATGGGGCGGCTGTCCACGCGGCCGTCAGTATGCATGCGGAACAGCCGCTCCGGCGATGCAGATAGCAGCTGCAGATGGTCGTCCGGCGACTCTTCTGAAACGATATCGACACAGGCGGAGAAGGGGGCGCTGTTAACCCGCCGCAGCCGATCATACAGCGCCAATAGCCCGAAAGCCTCAAACCGTACCTGCCAGAAGCGGGCGATATTGGCCTGGAACAGATCGCCGGCGGCAATATATGCCTTGACCCGCCGGACAGCCTGTTTGTACTGCGCCGCCGATGTTACATTGGTGTTGACCAGCAGGCAGGAAGCAGTTTGCATGTGAACCTTCGGCTGTTCATCCAGCATGTCGAGCGCACATTGCAGTGCGTCTTCGTCACGCGCTGCGATATGGATATTGTCTGCATCAAAACAGAGGGAGAAGTCCGGATACAGCGTCCACAGCAGCGGACCGGGAATGGAGCTTTTGGCTGTCGGCATTACTTCAATCAGCGCGCCGGCTTCATAGGCAGCGTAAATCAGGCAGCGGATGGCAGGCGAGGGTAGTGGCGGCCCGGCCAGCTGCTGTTTCCACCCGCTCAGAAACTTGGAGGCTGTGGCATGGCTGGTATGTTGGGGCAGGGCGAGTGAGTCGCCGCTCCGGGATACAAGAAACTGGCATCCCGTGCCAGCCGGGTCTTCCAGAATGGCAGCGAATTGATCGGGATATGATGAAAAAAGGCCGTAAGCGGAATGCTTACGGCCACTGTTTTCTATGACGCGTAATTTCACGTCAGAGATGTGCGATGATTCTGCAGCGCGATTCAGTCGAATTTGCGAATAACGACTGAAGCGTTGGTGCCACCGAATCCGAATGAGTTGGAAATCGCCACTTTGATACCCGCATCGCGCGCCACATTCGGGACATAATCCAGATCGCATTCCGGATCCTGATTTTCCAGGTTGATGGTCGGTGGAACCACGCCATGGTGAACAGCCAGCACCGAGAAAGCAGCTTCGATACCGCCGGCTGCGCCCAGTAGATGGCCGGTCATCGACTTGGTTGACGAAACCATCAGTTTGGCGGCATGTGCACCGAACGTATCCTTGATACCCTGTGTTTCGCAGATATCACCAGATGGCGTCGAGGTGCCATGGGCGTTGATATAGTCCACATCTTCCGTATTCATACCAGCGACATCCAGCGCCATTTTCATGCAGCGACCGCCGCCTTCGCCGCGCGGCGAAGGGGTGGTGATATGGTAGGCGTCTGAAGACATACCGTAGCCGGAAATTTCGCCAAGAATTTCAGCCCCGCGCGCAGTGGCCGTTTCCAGCGATTCCAGCATCAGGATGCCGGCTCCTTCACCCATGATAAAACCGTCGCGATCCACGTCCCACGGGCGTGAAGCGCGTTCCGGTTCGTCATTGCGGGTGGAGAGGGCGCGTGATGCGCTGAATCCGCCCACGGCGAGCTCGCAGATACACGCCTCGGTGCCGCCGGTAATCATGGCATCAGCTTTGCCGGATGCGATGATTTCAAAGGCCTCGCCAATGGCATGGGTTGCTGTGGCGCAGGCGGTGACCGTTGCCACATTCGGCCCTTTGGCACCGGTCAGCATGGAGACCCAGCCAGACGCCATGTTGATAATGGTCATCGGAATAAAGAATGGCGAAATCTTGCGAGCGCCACCCTTTTCGTAGGCGCGCATGGTGCGCTCGATGGATGGCATGCCGCCGATACCGGAACCGATTGCCACGCCAACGCGCTTGGCATTGGCTTCGGTAATCTCCAGTCCCGACTGTTTCAGCGCCATATCCGATGCCGCGATGCCAAACTGGATAAATGTATCCATTTTGCGTGCATCTTTGCGGTTGACATAGTCACCTACATTGAAGTCGGGTACCTCTCCCGCAATCGTGCAGTTGATGCCTGCCGCTTCTGCATCATAATGACTGATCCGGCGCACGCCGGATTTGCCTTCAATTAGATTATTCCATGTGAGATCGGTGCCTGTGCCGAGCGGTGTAACCAGGCCAACACCGGTGACGACAACGCGTCTGTTCATATTTATACTGCTTTGGCAGCGATATAGTCGATGGCGTTCTGGACGCTCTGGATACCTTCGGCATCCTCGTCCGGAATCTCGACATCGAATTCTTCTTCAAATGCCATGACCAGCTCTACGGTATCCAGTGAATCGGCACCCAGATCATCGACGAAAGATGAATCAGGATTGATTTCACCCTCATCAACATTCAACTGATCAGATACGATTTTAATGATTTTAGCTTCGATTTCTGCAGACATAAGTCCTCCCGAAATTTTTGTAGGTGCGGCTTCTATCATAAGGCCCATATGCGCACAAGTACGAGCCTTTTAAAATTGTCTGCTTGCAAACAATTTTAAAAAACTACATATGCATGCCGCCGTTGACGTGCAACACCTGCCCTGTGATGTATGCGGCCGCATCGCTGGTCAGAAAGCAGACGGCGCCGGCAATATCTTCAGGCTGCCCCAGGCGCCCCAATGGCACCTGAGAGACAAGTTTGGCATGGGCATCTTCGCCCAGATCAGCGGTCATATCGGTCTCGATAAAGCCCGGCGCTACGGCATTGACGGTGATGTTGCGCGAACCAATTTCGCGCGCCAGCGATCGGGTCATGGCTTCAACGCCCCCCTTGCTGGCGCAATAATTCATTTGGCCGGGATTGCCCATGCTGGCTACCACGGATGAAATATTGATGATGCGACCGCCGCGTGCCTTCATCATCGGGCGCAAGGCCGCCTGCATGGCATGGAATACGGATGACAGGTTGGTGTTGATCACTGCCTCCCACTCCTCGGCTTTCATGCGCATCGAAATATTGTCGCGCGTGATACCGGCATTGTTAACCAGCACATCCAGACTGCCGAAATGTTTGACCGTATCTTTTACAAACCCCTGGATCTGATCACGATCAGAAACGTCCACAGCTTTGGATAACACATCCACGCCACTGGCGCTGCGGATCTTTTCCGCCGCCTGATCAATCGTGGTCTGCCTCGTGCCGCAGATCGCCAGATGATAACCGGCCTCGGCCAACTGGCTGGCCACCACAAAGCCGATGCCACGGCTGGCGCCAGTGACCAATGCTGTTTTTACATTACTCATATCGCCCATATCTATTTACTCTCCTGCAATCGCAGCCAGACTGCGTTCCATCTGATCCGGGTTCAGGCTAATCCCAACAACCATAGCACGCTCAATGCGTTTGACGAGCCCGGATAAGACCTTGCCCGGCCCTATTTCCACACCCTGCGTGATGCCGGATCGCGCCAGTTTCTGCACTGTTTCTGTCCAGCGCACCGGTGATACCAGTTGCGCCACCAGTGCAGCCCGAATCTGTGCCACATCCTGTTCGGGCGTAGCGTTGGCATTGCCCCACACCGGACATGCAGGCGTCCGGATTTCAATCTCCTGCAAACGAGCCGCCATGGCATCGGCTGCCAATTGCATCAGAGGCGTATGCGATGGCGCGCTGACCGCCAGCGCTAAAGCGCGTTTGGCTCCGGCTGCTTTGGCATCAGCCATCAAACGTTCAACAGCCGCCGCATGACCCGCTACCACCAGCTGTCCCGGGCAGTTATAATTGGCCGCCCATACTTTTTTACTATCTGTAGAAATTGACCCGCACAGATCTTCCACCACATCATCGGCCAAACCAAGAATTGCCGCCATGCGCCCTGTGCCTGTCGCAACGGCTTCAGTCATGGCTCTGCCGCGAAATGCCACCAGTTGCACGGCATCCCTAAAATTGATCGCACCTGCTGCCACCAGCGCTGAATATTCGCCAAGCGAATGCCCGGCCACCTGACTGGCTTGCGGCCCGCCCTTTTCGCGCCACAAACGCAGCATTGCCGTGGATGCAGTCAGTAGCGCCGGCTGGGTGTATTCCGTCTGCCCCAACTTGCCTTCGACATCATCACGAATCAGCGCTGCCATATCATAGCCCAGTGCATCAGAGGCCTCTTCCAGTGTCTCTCGAACGATCGCAATACCATCAAAGGCATCCAGCATGCCTTTCGACTGCGATCCCTGACCCGGAAACAAAAATACAAAATTCGTCAAATTGTTATCCTTCATTCAAATTCAAAATCCTGAACCGCTAAGTACGCAAAGTTTCGCAAAGTAAAACCATCAAAATAGTACTATCTTTGGTTTTCATCCGTGTTTATCTGTGTCCATCTGCGGTTCATTGCCTTTGACTTTCTTTGCGTAACTTTGCGTTCTTTGCGGTGAAAGCCTTTAACTCTGTTACTTCGACCAGCGTAGCAAATTCGCGCCCCAGGCGAAACCCCCGGCAAATGCTTCCAGCAGAATCAACTGCCCTTTCTGTAAGCGCCCGGAGCGGTACAAGTGATTCAATGCCAGGGGGACGCTGGCCGATGATGTGTTGCCGTGCTCCGCTACAGTCAGTGCCACGCGATCCATGTCCATTTTCAATTTCCGCGCTGTCGCCTCAATGATTCGGATATTGGCCTGATGCGGTACAAGAATATCAATATCACGATCATTTAATCCATATTTGGCCAAAATCTCTGTGACTACGCCGCCCAGCTTGTTCACAGCTACGCGGAATACTTCATTGCCCTTCATTTCCACCGCTGCAGTGCCGGCGGAATCCAGGCTGAAGTCAGCCGCTTCGGGATGCTTCAACATATCGGGGCTGGACGGAGGATGTGGATGGCTGGCTTTTAATAAATCACGGTAAGAACCATCGGCATGCAGCACCGATCCGATTAAACCATTTTCAACGTCGCCATCGCGTGCTTCCAGTACCACTGCGCCAGCGCCATCTCCGAACAGAATACATGTGCCACGATCACGCCAGTCCACGATACGGGACATCGCTTCTGCGCCGATTAACAACACGCGACTGAACATGCCGGCACGCATCATGCCTTCCATCTGGGCCAGTCCGAAGACAAAACCGGAACAGACCGCCTGAATATCCCAGGCCGGAAAATCCTTGCCGCCCAGTTTGGCTTGCACCACTGTGGCCGTAGCCGGAAAAATCAGATCGGGGGTGGTGGTGGAAACAACCAATGCATCGATATCATGAATCGTAAGTCCCGCATCGGCCAGAGCGATTTTTGCCGCTTCAACCGCCAGATCGGAAGTCATTTGATGTTCTGCGATAATATGGCGCTGACGAATGCCTGTGCGCTCGACAATCCACTGATCGGTGGTGTCCACCATCTGTTCCAGTTCTCTATTGGTTAGAATTCGCTCGGGCAGATAGCCGCCGATGCCGGTGATATGTACAGAAGCCAGACTGCTTTTATCCTTACTCATGTTATCCGCACTCTTATCCGCACTCATGACTCAATCAGTTCCTGTACCGATTCGGTGATGCGGTCGGTCAGGTTTTCGCTCACTTCCTTGCAGGCCACGGCGATGGCGCTGACAAAACCATCAGCATCGGCACCTCCGTGACTCTTCACCACAATGCCATTCAGCCCCAGCAACGGCGCACCATTATATTTGCCTGGATTCACTTTGTCCTTGAATCGTTTCAGTGCGCTGCGAGCCAACAGCGCTCCGGCTTTGGACAGCACGCCGGAGGTCAGCTCGCTCTTGATGCTATCGGCCAGAAAGGCGGCAGTCCCCTCCATGGTTTTCAATGCCACATTGCCGACAAAGCCATCGCATACCACCACATCGACATCATTGCCGGTCAGATCAGTGCCTTCAACATTGCCGATATAATTCAGTTCGGTTTCAGCCAACTTGGCAGAGGTCAGCTTGATGACATCGGTCCCCTTGATATCTTCACTGCCGATATTAAGCAGTCCCACGCGTGGACGTTCAATGCCCTCAGCCGCCTGCATATAACAGGCGCCCATGATGGCAAACTGAACCAGATGATTGGAGGTACACTCGGAATTGGCGCCGGCATCGAGCATCAATGTGCGGCCATGATGAATGGCGGGCACGATTGAGGCGATGGCCGGACGGTCGATGCCCGGTAACATTCTCAGAATAATCTTTGAGATCGCCATCAGAGCGCCGGTATTTCCGGCGCTGACCAGCGCATCCCATTGGCCGTCACGCACCATCGCTGCACCGACATGAATCGATGAACCTTTTTTTCTGCGCAGCGCATGTGAGGGTGAATCGCACATACCGATCACTTCAGTGGCTGCAACCAGGCATACCCGCTTTTCAATGCCACGCGCCTGCAAAAGCGGGCGAATGACTGACTCCTGGCCGACGACGCCCAGCGTGATCGGGCCGGAAAAGCGGCTGGAGAATGTGGATGAAAGCGCCATTACCAGTGCATCAAGCACCATTTTCGGTGCAGCATCGCCTCCATGGCCGTCCACCAGAATGCGAACGCTGTTATCATTTCTGGCGGTTCCGGAGCCGGATTCAGACAAAAAGATTACTTCTGGAGTTATTTCGGATCAGGGCCGAATTAATCTTCAGAAGAAGATATAACTTCTCGACCCTTGTAGGTGCCGCAATGCGGGCAAGCATGATGCGGACGCATCATTTCTCCACACTCGGGACATTCAGACATACCGGCCGGAACAATGTGATCATGTGCACGACGCATATTGCGTTTGGAAGTGCTGGTTTTTCTCTTTGGTACTGCCATCTTACTCTCCTGCAAGATCGATCAGTTGTGATCGATCTCTAAAACTTATCAAATCTCTTTGTTTACTATTAAACCATCCGGCTTCAGTCGCTCAACTTCAAACTGCGCAACGCTGCAAACGGGTGGTTGCTGTCATCTTTTTCGCATTGACAGGTTTCCCGGTTCAGATCAACGCCGCAACCCTGACACAGACCTAAACACGAATCACTGCATATCACATCGGACTTCCATGCCAGCCAGATATCTTCGCGCAGGATATCAAGCAGGTTAATCTCTCCCGGAGCGATCAGATGCTCACAACCGTTATCGGTGTTGACACCCTGACCATCGCCCAGCTGAAATTCCCGCTCGGTTTTGCCTTCAGCCTGCCAGTCAAACGGCGCATTGCAACGGCTGCACTGACGTCTGATCAGTCCGTGCCACAAACCGGTCAAACGAAAGATATGGCCAGCGCGTTCCAGTGCGACACGCCAGTGTACGTCAGCCACCAGATCAGACGAGGCCTGCACAGATCCAATACTCTGATCCTTTAGCAGCGCCATGGGCACATCTGTATCCCACTGTCTGCCAGTTACAGCAAGGTTCTGCAATGTCACTAGCCAGTGCCGCTGCATGAAAACCTCCAGCCGATTGTGAGTCAGGCGCGCATTATCAATAATGGCAGTGGTCGGTCAAGCCTGCTTTGCGTTTTGCAGCCCGAAGACCGTTTGAACTGTTCAATCCATTGCTGAAAGCGCTCTGGCTGGCGGTCGCACGACGCTTATGTCCGGATCAGTTCATCCACCATCTCTGCAACGCCTGTAGCCGGTTGCTCAGACCCTAATAACGTGCGCAATTTGGCGCATTCGCTACGCTGGTTTTGCGCGGCGGTTTCACCACGTAACAGGGGCAGTAGTTGCGCCACAATATTATTCGTTGTACATGCTTCCTGCAGCAGCTCCGGCATCACTGGCCGGTCACCCAGAATAATATTGGCCAAACCTGCGCAATGAATTTGCGCCAGCCGTCTGACCAGAAAAATCATCACTGGCGAAGCCTTATAGATTAATACAGTCGGCGTATCCCACAGGGCCAGTTCCAGTGTAGCCGTGCCTGAAACAGCAACGGCAGCATCGGCGCGCAGAGCATAGCCAGGATGGCTACGCCGCAGCGGTTTCGCTCCCAGTTTCCACAAGGCGGCGAGCGATTCCATCGCTACGCCGGGTGCGAGCGGAACGACACAGCCCATTTGTGGAATCTGTTGCTGAATCCGCTGCAGGGTTTCCACGAGTATCGGTACATGCAGTCTGATCTCCTGTGGACGGCTGCCGGGTAACAGGGCCAGCAGCGGTTGCTCATCTGTGATGCCGATCTGCTGTTTGAGTTCTGCTCCCGACCAGCCGCCCAGACATGCCACGGTGCTGGGATTGCCGACATAGCGGGCATGGCTGATGCCGTGCTGCTGGAACCACTCCGGTTCAAAGGGGAGAATGCAAGCCAGCCGATCCTGAGATTTTTTCAGCTTTTTTACACGCCAGCCACCCCATGCCCACAGTTTGGGCGCAATAAAATGGACAACCGGAATGCCCAGCGCCTTGAGCTTGCGACCGAGTCGCATATGGAAACTGGAAAAATCGACCAGAATAGCGACATCAGGTTTTTCCGTTGCGCACCAGTGCAGGATGGAGCGTTCAATATGGTGAATACGGTAGAGCGAACGCAGTACATCTGTGATGCCCATGACATTCAGCGCATGCATATGATGCAGTGCCTGACACCCCTCTGCCTGCATCTGTTCACCGGCGATACCGGTGAAGTTGGCATCGGGATAGCGTCGTTTTAGTTCGGCGATAACGGTTGCCGCATGCATATCGCCGGAGGTTTCACCTGCGCTGATAAAACAGGATTTCATGGCATGAACCAGGCAAGCCTTATGGCTTGCATGACTCGGCTTGCACAACTCATGCAGGATCTGATTCAGGCGTCTGCTGTTCCATACACCGAAATTCCATAACGATCAGCCAGTTGCATAAAACGTTGCCGTTCAATGATCAATGTTTTCCGCGCCTCAATGGCCAACAGCGTGCAGCCGCAGGCGTGCATAGTCTCCAGTGTATCGGGACCGACTGCCGGCACATCAAAACGCAAATCCTGTTCCGGCTTGGCTACCTTGATCACCGCAGCATGACCGCTACCCAATGCGCCACCGCGCTGGATGGCGGCATCGGTTCCTTCAATGGCCTCGACTGCCAGGATGGCCAGGTCCTGAACAATAACAGTCTGGCCGATGTCCAGTCCGGCTATCACCCTGGCATGCTTCAGGCCGAACAGGATATCGTCTGTTTGTTTTGGTTTTGCGGTGGAGAGACCGGCAATATGTCCTGATACCGCCAGCATATCACCCGCATACAGGGTTTGATCAATCAGGGTCAGTCCGGCTTCCGCCAGCAGGTCGGCGATCGTATTCAGAATCGAATCATCACGCCGATCTTTTAAGCGCATTAACCCTTTCATGGCTGTCAAATCCGGACGGAAATTACGAAACAGGTGTAGCTTGCGCACCTTGCCTGCCATCACGACCTGTTCCACGCCGGCTCTTTTGAACGCCTTGATCATGCCGCCAATCTGGCCGACATGGAGCCAGCAGGTGGAGGCGGTCAGCTCTTCGATATCGGGCGAGGTCTCTTCTCTGGCGGCGACGACATGAACTTCCTTGCCCTGTGCCCGCAGTGCAACAGCCAGTTCGAGGGGGAAATGGCCATAGCCGGCAATTAAACCGATTTTATTCAAATGTGATTCAGCGGCGGGCATTGCGGCCATGTGTCATCAACCCGCGTTTGGCTGCACGGATAAATGCGATCAAGTGGTGTGCATCCGCATCATCTGTCGGTGTCAGTGATTCCGCTTCCAGCAAACGATCTTCGCGATTGCCGGCCTCTTGCAGCAACAGACGATAGACTTCCTTCAGGATGCCAATCCTGGCCAGCGTGAAACCGTGTCGCTTCAGGCCGATAATATTCAGTCCGCTGAGTCCGGCGCGATAGCCGCCTGCCAACAGCGTGAATGGCGCTACATCTTTGGTGACGCCGGACATGCCACCAATCATGGACAGACGACCGATACGCACAAACTGTTGAATGGCCGATAAACCACCAATAATAGCATCATCGTCCACTTCCACATGGCCGGCCAGTGTGGCGCAGTTCGCCAGTACAATGCCATTGCCGAGGATGCAATCGTGTGCAATGTGGGCATAGGCCATAAGCAGGTTGTTGTTGCCAATACGAGTCACCATGCCGCCGCCTTCGGTGCCGGCATTGATGGTCACATTTTCCCGAATTTGATTATTGTCGCCCATGATGACCTCGGACGCCTCGCCACGGTATTTCAAATCCTGCGGAATCTGACCGATAGAGGAAAACGGGAACACCCGATTATTGTTGCCAAGTTGCGTGTGCCCGGTGATGACTACATGCGATATGAGCTCACACCCGTCGCCCATGCGGACATCAGCGCCAATGACGCAGTAGGGGCCGACCTTCACATGCCTGCCGAATTTGGCACCATCCTCAATGACGGCGGTAGGATGGATCAGGGCAGTCATGCGTCTTCTTTCGCCACCAGTGTTGCGCTCAATGTGCCTTCACAGACCAGCACGCCATCGACAAATGCCTCGCCGCGCAGTTTCCACATATAGCCGCGCCGGCGCAGACAGGTCAATTCAAAAATAACCTGATCACCCGGGCGCACGGGTTTACGGAATTTGACGCCGTCAATGCCGGTAAAATAGACCAGATATTCGCGATCATCTTCAACCGATTGAAAGGCCAGCATACCACCGGCCTGAGCCATGGCCTCGACCAACAGCACCCCGGGCATGACAGGGTGGTCGGGAAAATGACCGGCAAACTGCGGTTCGTTAAAGCTGACATTCTTCAGCGCCCGAATGGATTTTTCTTTCTCAAAAGAGATGATGCGATCGATTAGCAGGAATGGATAGCGATGCGGCAGACGCTGCATAATCTCATCAATATTTAATTCGGACATCTCACACTCCATGAAGCAAAGAAGAAAAAGTTATTGGTTGCGTTGGGTTTTCCAAAATGCGGGCAGTTTCAACATGACTGCGGATACCTTCAACCACAACCGGTGCGGCATGGCCGGTATTCCGGCATAGGTGCCACCAGCCGCAAGATCGGACATCACACCAGTTTTTCCAGCCAGCTTAACGCCATCACCTATATTGATGTGGCCTGCAGTGGCGGACTGTCCACCAAACTGGCAACCTTTGCCTACTATTGTAGAACCGGCAACCCCGGCCTGGCTGGCCATGATACTGTAGGCACCGATGCGTACATTATGGGCAATCTGAACCATGTTATCGAGTTTGACGCCGCGTTCAATTACCGTGTCATCAATCGCTCCGCGATCGATGCATGTATTGGCACCGATTTCTACATCATCTTCGAGAATGACCCGGCCAACCTGGGGAATTTTTAAATGCACGGAACCACTCCATGCATAACCAAATCCATCTGAGCCAATGACCGCACCAGATTGTAAAATGACATCATTACCCAGTACACAGTTGCCATTAACCACAGCATTGGCATGCAGCAAACAGTGCTTGCCAATGGTTACCCCGGCACCGATCACGCAACCGGGCTCAAGGATAGTGCCGGTGCCAATGCGGGCATT
>Ga0256829_1001978_pt1 | contig 15835 bp, 13 predicted proteins | sample 131447metaG_FD_185979 | JGI IMG/M metagenome (GOLD analysis project Ga0256829, IMG submission 185979) | Hydrothermal vent microbial communities from Lau Basin, Pacific Ocean - 131-447 | ecosystem: Environmental > Aquatic > Marine > Hydrothermal vents | place: Pacific Ocean: Lau Basin | collected...
CGCTCGCGGCCCAAGCCAGCAGCCACCCCAAAAAGCAAAACAGCGCCCCCGCTTCAAGCACCGCCCCCGCCTCTCCCAAATCGAACACCCGAACCACCAGCCCCGCGCACACCCCGATCCCCGTCAGCGGCCCAACCAACAACCAAGGCACATGCAAAAGCGGGAAACACCGCACCCACGCATACCGGAAAAACACCCGCTCCCCCTCCGGAGCAGAAAACGCGCACAACAACCCCACACCCATCGACCCCAACACCCCGATCGAAAACGCACCCACCACCACGGGCAACGCCATCAACGACCCCGAAGCAACCATCGCCCCGATCCCATACACCACGATCACGATCCCCCAGAACCAAAGCTGAACCCGGTTCTGACGTCCCATGCGCTCGAGCACCTCACCACGAGCATCACGGACCCGCCGAACCTCCGCCCCCACATCCACCCCACACTCCGGACACACCTCCCCCACCGACAGATCGATCTCGTAACCACAGCAATGACACGCTTCAAGCTCCATCATCCCTCCGATCGACACAACACCAACTCCACCCCCAGCACCACACGCAAAACCCGGATATCCTCTGTTTCCGGGCTCCGGACGCCCAATTCCGCATACGTACCCACCATGGAGGGTGGTTCATGGCTCCCAAAAAGACCACACGCAAACGCGCCGACGCCGAATCGATGGCCGCAAAGCAGCGCGATATCTCCGTCTCCGAGTTCTTCGCCAAGAACCGACACCTCCTCGGCTTCGACAACCCCCGCAAAGCCCTCCTCACCACCGTGAAGGAAGCCGTGGATAACGCCCTCGATGCGTGCGAGGAAGCCGAGATCCTCCCCGACATCGAAGTCCGCATCGACGAGATCGAAGCACCCACCCACGCCTCCAAAGCCGGCCGCTACCGAGTCACCATCACCGACAACGGCCCAGGCATCGTCCGCAAGCAAATCGAAAACATCTTCGGCCGACTCCTCTACGGCTCCAAGTTCCACCGCCTCAAAATGTCCCGTGGACAGCAAGGCATCGGGATCTCCGCCGCAGGGATGTACGGGCTCATGACCACGGGCAAACCCATGGTCATCACCTCCAAGCCCCACAAGAAGAAACCCGCGCACCATCTCGAACTCGCGATGGACACCACCAAGAACAAGCCCGAAGTCACCGTGGACATCGAAACCGACGACTTCCCCGAAACCACCTCGGGAACAGGCACCCGGGTCTCCATCGAGATGGAAGCCAAGTTCTTCCGTGGAAAGGGCTCCGTCGAGACCTACCTCGAGCAAACCGCCATCGCCAACCCCCACTGCGAAATCACCTTCATCCCCCCGGACAAGGCCTCCGAAGACCCCGAGCTCGCCGAAGCCAAAGACGAACCCCAGACCGACGACCAAGGCGTCGTCCGCACCACCGAATACGCAGACCGCATCGTCTACCCCAGAGCCGTCAACGAGCTCCCCCCCGAAACCGAAGAGATCAAACCCCACCCCTACGGCGTCGAGCTCGGCGCCTTCCTCACCAAGCTCAAACAAACCGAAGAGAAGCAACTCACCGGGTTCTTCCGCAACGAGTTCTGCCGGGTCCCCCCCTCCGTCGTGACCGCCGTCACCAAAGAAGCCTCCACCAAGTCCAAATCCTTCTCCGGCTCAACCTGGGTCAACTCACTCGACTCCCACGACGCCGAGAAGATCTACAAAGCCCTCCAGGAATCCAAACTCCGCGCCCCACCCACCGACTGCCTCAGCCCCATCGGGGTCAAGCAGATGCTCGCCGGGCTCCTCAAAGGCGTCAAAGCCGAGTTCTACACCGCATCCACCCGAAACCCCGCCGTCTACCGGGGCAACCCATTCCAGATCGAAGCCGCCATCGCCTTCGGAGGCGACCTCCCAGCCGACCAACCCGCGCGCGTCATCCGCTTCGCCAACCGAGTCCCCCTCCTCTACCAACAAAGCGCCTGCTCCGCATTCAAAGCCGTCGTAGACGCAGGATGGAAAAACTACGGCCTCCAACAACCCCGGGGCTCCGCACCCGTCGGCCCCCTCGTCGTCATGATCCACATGGCCTCCGTCTGGGTCCCCTTCACGAGCGAATCCAAAGAAGCCATCGCCGACTACGACGAAATCCGCAAGGAAATGAAACTCGCCCTCCAAGAGTGCGGCCGCAAACTCGGCCAGTACATCCGTCGCCGTCAACGCATGAAACGCGAAGGCCAAAAACGCGACGTCTTCGAACGCTACATCGGTGAAATCTCCAGAGCCTGCCACCACCTCACGGGCACCGACACCCAAGCCCTCTACGACGCGCTCCTCGCGCAAGCCAAAGCCAAAACCGAGATCGCCGACGCCCTCCTCGACGACGAAGGCAAGTTCATCAAAGACGACCACGGCCGCCTCGCCAAACAAGACGACGTCATCATCCTCGATTCCAACGACCAACCAGTCGTCGCAGACAAAGAACCCAAAAAGCGAGCCAGCACCAACGGCAAACGCACCACCTCAAAGAAGAAAACAACCAAGAAGTCCCCCACCAAATCCAAATCCGCCGCAAACGCCGGCCTCTTCGAGGGCTAACCCACCATGGCAAAGAAAACCACCACCAAAAAGAAAGTCGTCAAAAAGGTCACCAAGAAGAAGGTCGCCAAGAAACCCACCACCAAAAAAGCCCCCACCCGCGCACGCTCCGCCGACCGAGCCAAACGAGACGCGCACACCTCCACCAAACTCACCAACCTCGCCCAGAATATCGTCGACGCCGTCCACGACGACAAAGAACCCGAGATGGACGTCCCCGTCCGCGCCGCATCCAACACCAACTGGAACGCCAAGAAACGCATCCTCGAAATGGGCGACAACGTCTCCCAGCGCCAGCTCTTCAACCTCGGACAAGCCCGAAAGTTCATGCAGACCCTGCTCCACTCCACCTCCGTCCAGGACCTCATCGAGCAGGACAAAACCTCCTCCCTCCGCGGCATGTTCTACAAATCCCTCCACACCATCGAAGGCACCAAAGAAAAAACCTTCGACGACCAGACCGAATCCGACACCATCCTCGAAGACCTCGAAGTCTCCCTGGGCTCGCTCCGCGAAGAACTCCACATCTTCGCCAAAAAACGCGGCACCATGGTCGGAAACATCACCGTCATCGACTCAGGCGACGAAATCAACTGCCGCAAAATGGGCTCCGGCGGATACGCCATCCCCTCCATCTGCGAACCCGACGTCATCCAGTTCAAAGACGTCAAAGCCGACTTCATCCTCCACGTCGAAAAAGACACCGTCTGGCAACGCTTCAACGAAGACCGCTTCTGGGAAACACACAACTGCATCCTCACCGAAGGCTCCGGACAACCCACCCGTGGAGTCCGAAGAATGCTCCACCGACTCCACACCGAGCACAAACTCCCCGTCTACTGCCTCCTCGACTGCGACCCCTGGGGACACTACATCTACTCCGTCATCAAACAAGGCTCCATCTCCCTCGCCTTCGAATCTCAACGCCTCGCCATCCCCGAAGCCAAGTTCCTCGGCATCCGCGCCATCGACTACGAACGCTGCGACCTCTCCGACGACGTCAAAATCGCACTCAACGACCGAGACATCACCCGAGCCAAACAAATCGCGGCCTACCCCTGGTTCGAAAAAGACAAACAGTGGCAAAGGGAAATCAAAAAGATGCTCACCAACGGCTTCAAAATGGAAGTCGAATCCCTCATCACGAAGGACATCTCCTACGTCACGGAGACGTACGTCCCCGAACGCCTCGCCGCAAAGGACTGGCTAGGATGAGCGGAAGTGCTACACCGCCAACCCCAGATATCGAATCCCTATTCGATGCTCTATTCTCCGATGCCTCGGAGCTGATTGACGCCCACTACTTCGCCTCCTCCATGCGTGACATATTCTTTCAGAGCGACGAAATCGATGGCCTTATTGATAATAGAATACTCAATGCGGTCACGCTTAAGCACGCAATTACGTCGTTCTACATAATCGCCGGCCGCCTCATGGATGACGACAATAAATCTTACTCTCTTGGCCACGCCGTAAAGATGCTCCGCGAGCACAAGCCGAGCCAAAGCTACCTCAATACCTTGCTTAACATTGCCGAATCCGCCACTGTGAACGATGAAGGCAAAAAGTTCGAGATGCTTCTCCAGCGATGGGAGCGGACGGCAACGATTGCGAGAGACAAATTTGAGCAGCTCAAAAAAGACTACAAGCCAATTATGCTGTGCCGTCACAATTACTTTGCGCACAAAGGCAGAAAGACTCACGATCAGTCTTTGAACCACTACCCAACTCCAAGCCATGCGGACAAGTTTGTGAAGGATCTTATCAGCGTTTTAAATATGCTGTCCGGGCTATTCCGAAATGCCACCTATGCTTTTAATAACAATTTGGGCAAAATGGCAGCGGACCGTTTAATATATTTACAATTTTCTACCGGCCGCCAGTGACCCGGTTCCGGGTGACCGTGACTCGACGCCGGGTGCCCTCCATCCGTGCCCTCATTCGACCCAAAGGGCGAAGGAGGACGACCACCAACCACCCCTCAGAATCGCCGCCCTCCTCACCCAACCCCGTCGCCACGAATCCAAAACTCCCCCCACATCTTGCATTTCCCCCATCCATAGGGCATAATCCCCCCACACCAACAACAGAGGGGTACCTGTCCATGAAGAACGCAATCACCACCATCGCCATCGCCGCGCTCACCACCACCGCGCTCGCCGATTTCACCAGCATCGACACCACCACCGGAATCAACGGCGTCAACCTCAACCTCGAAGTCTCCGACTTCATGGGCGGCTTCGCCGCCGACGGCACCTCCCAACTCGCCGCCTTCGTCTCCGACTTCCCCCTCGTCCTCAGCAACGAGATCCACACCAACCTCGGTGTCTCGGGCTCGGGCTCCGCCTACATCGAAGTCAACCACAACTCCCCCACCCAGGTCTCCACCCAAGGCGTCTTCAACGGCGTCGCAAACACCTTCGGCCTCCAGGGCTCCGCCCAAGGCGGCGCAAGCGGAACAGTCTTCTTCGGGTTCACCCTCGACTCCGCCGCCGATGTCATGATGGACTGGGCACTCACCGACTCCATAACCAACAACGAAGACAGCCCGGGCTCCATGACCCTCTACCAAACCGATCTCAACGGCCCCCAACTCCTCTCCATCGGACTCAACGGCTCCGGCGAAGGCACCTTCGGAAGCACCGCACTCTCCCTCGAAGCAGGACACTACGTCCTCCTCGCAGGCGCGAGACTCCAGGTCAACGCCGACCAGTTCGACGGCGAAGTCCTCGGCACGGCCGGCTTCGAAGCCACCTTCACCATCGTCCCCACCCCCAGCGCCCTCGCCGCCCTCGGAATGGCCGGACTCCTCACCACCCACCGCCGCCGCTAACCCGACCATCACAACCAAACCCGCAAGGACCCGGCCCCGCGCCGGGTCCTTTGTCATGGATACGCAACCACCACCACAAACCCCCGAAAACCCCCAACCCCCCTTGCATCCCGATTCTTATAGGGCATATTCCCCCACACACCAATACACAAGAGGGGTATCACCACATGCGTTCCACACTCGCCACAACACTCATCGCCGCCATCACCACCGCCGCCTCCGCCGGGATCGCCACCCAGACCATCACCATCGACTTCGATGACCAAATGGGCGGCCTCCCCGGTGTCGAAACCGACGGCCTCTTCAACCCCCACGCAACCTTCTCCACCGAACCCGACCACCTCCTCCTCATCGTCTCCGGCTCCGACTTCGTCGGCGGCTCAGGCCCCAACTCCCTCACCGCCATGGAAGAGGGATCCTCCGACTTCGACTCCGACATCTACATCGACTTCACCCAAGCCGCAAACAACGTCTCCCTCGACATCCTCGCCGACAACGACCGACTCACCGTCGCGCAGCTCCACGTCTTCCACTCGATGGGCTCCTCCTTCGTCGATGTCATGGGCAACGCCAACTTCCAAGACCCCATCCCCATGGACCTCTCGAACTACACCGACATCACCCGCATCGAGCTCGTCAACATCACCGACGAGTTCGGACTCGGGATCGACAACCTCGTCTTCGACATCCCCGTCCCCGCCCCCAGCGCCCTCGCCCTCCTCACCCTCGGCGCCCTCACCACCCAACGCCGCCGCCGCTAATCGACAATCCAACACAAAGCCCCACGACCCGGCCCCCAGACCGGGTCATTCCGCGCGCACAAACCGCGATGTAAGCCCCCGCAAACATCCACAATCGTGCGCACAAACCGCAATGTGTTCCACGTGGAACATTCACCCCAAAAAGACTGGCAAGTCCCAGAATATGTGGCACTCTACCCCAGCACAGCGCGACACAACCGCGCACCTCAGGGGGTGCTCCGCACCCAAAAATCAGTACAGGAGCAGAACATGCGCACCGCACTCATCGCCATCGCCGCCGCCGGCCTCGCCACGGCCGCCAACGCCGAACTCATCTGCGAGGACTTCGCCGAAGACACCGGCGCCCCCGCCCTCGACAGCGCCCTCAACTACGACTTCGGCACCGACACCGACTTCATCGGACCCGCCCCGGCTCATCCCGGGGCGGTGTTCCTTTTGGCTCCCTCGATCCCGTCCCCGATGTCCGAAAACATCAGGCGCACGATCGCGACTATCCCGCCTCAGCGGTGATCCACCCGGATCCCTGACAACCATGCTGGCACAACCCCGGATCATTTCGGATGTCTTCAGCATGACACAGGGACTGTTCTCATCGGGCTTGAACGGCTTGAACCGCGCGAACGATCTGTTCGCGCGTTCGAGCGAACGATTGGCGACGGGGTTGCGGATCAACCGCGGATCGGACGATCCGGCGGGGCTGATCGCGTCCGAGGCGCTGGGCGCGCGTCAGAGCGAGTTGGGCGCACGGATCCGTGTGCTGGACCGCGCCACCCTCGAGTCCAACATCACGGAAGGGGCGCTGGGGGCCGCCCAGTCCACGTTGTCGGGCATCTCCTCCCTGATCGTCCAGGGCGCGAACGACGGCGGCTTGACGGGGACAGAATCCCGCGCGATCGACTCATCGCTGTCCCATGCGGTGCAGGGGTTGCAGCGCATCGTGGACTCCGCCGGGTCCGATGTGCTGGACGATGTCAGTGTCCAGGAACAGGTCGGGACGGATGGGTTCGGTGATCCGATCTACGAGACGTACCGGATCAGCGATCTGCCCGAGTTGGCGGAGTCGAACCCGGAGTTGGCGCAGGAACTGGTTGACGAAGCGTCGAGTGCGATCGCGGAACGTCGCGCGGAGATCGGCGCGGAGCAGCTGAGCGACGAAGCGGTGGCGCGTGCGAGCGAGACGGAAGCGATCAACATCGCTTCGGCGCGGTCCGCGATTCGGGACTCGGACTTCGCGACGGAGGTCGCGAACCAGACGCGTGCCTCGATCCTGTCGAAAGCATCGATCCAGGTGCTGCGCATCGGTCAGGACATCAATCGCGATGTCCTGAACCTGCTCGCCTAGTGGCTGCGGAATCAAGGAGCGGCAGCGCTCAGTGCGTGTCGAGTTCGAGACGGCGGGCTTTGTGGTAGGCAAGGAACTTGGTGGCGAGCTTGGCCGCGGTGAACTCGTTGACACTGGTGCCCTGCATCGGGACGGTCTCGACGATGTCGGCGCCGATGACCTGCGCGTTCGGGGTCTCCATGAACCCGGCGCGGACAAATCGGAGCGCGTCCCACCAGCCCAGCCCTCCGGGCTCGGGGGTCCCGGTCCCGGGGCAGAGGTGGACCTCGAGCGCGTCGATATCGAAGGTGATGTAGAGCTTCCCGGAGATGGTCTTGATCTTGTCGAGCGCGACTTCGACGGCGCTGGGGTACTTGTGGAGGTCCTGCGCGGTGACGGTGAAGATGCGCTCGTCGGTGTCGCTGAGTTCGAACTCGGCTTTCTCACCCGAGCGGATCCCGATAGAGAGCACCCGGTCCACGCCGTCGTCGAGGACGCGCTTCATGGCGCAGGCGTGGGAGTGCTTGGAGCCGTCGTAGGAGTCTCTCAGATCAGCGTGCGCGTCGATGTGGAGGACGGTGACATGGTCGTCCGGGGCGCAGCGGGAGGCGCGGGCGGCTCGGACCAGCGCGGGGGTGATGGAGTGGTCTCCTCCGAGCCCGAGGACGAGCATGCCCTGATCGTGGAGGTCCTTGGCGATGGTGTCGGCTCGGTTGAGGTAGTCCTCGACGTCCTCTCCCTCGAGCTGCTCGATGGGGGCGGGGTTGTGGATGTTGAGGATCTCGAGGTCGAGTTCGACTTCGGGGTCGTAGAGCTCGACCTGGGCTGAGGCGTTGACGATCGCGCTGGGCGCGAGGGCGGTGCCTTGGCCGTAGGAGACGGAGCCCTCGTAGGGGAGTTGGAGGATGGCGTAAGACGCGACCCCGGCCTCTCGGTCGGGGATCGCGAGGAATGTGGTTTGGGTCGCTGTGGGCGTTCCCATGGGTTTAAACGCTCGCGGGTTCGGGGGCGTTGAGCATGTCGTTGTAGCGACGCTCGGTCCGGGCTTCCCAGTCGCGCTCGTGGTAGACGGCGGCGGCGATCATGGGCATGACGAGGGTGGCTTCGGCGTAGACCATCTGCTCCTGCGCCATGGAGACCTTGCCCCACGAGCATGCTTCCTTGAGGGTCGAGCCCGAGAGGGCGCCGTCGCGGGAGTCCGCGACGGTGATCTGGACTGCGTATTGGTGCATGCTGGCTTCGGCGCCGAGGATGTCGGCGGCGACGACGACGTCTTGTGCGAAGTTCTTGGGAACGCCGCCGCCGATCATGAAGAGCCCGGTGGTGCCGGCTTCGATCTTGATCTTGGTGAGTTCGTGGAAATCGCGGACGGAGTCGATGGTGACCATCTCGTTGACGGAGCTTTTGGCTGCTTGGTGGGCGACGAGCCCGAAGCCCGCGGAGCAGTCGGAGAAGGCCGGGACGAAGATCGGGACACCCTTGCGGCGGCATTCGAGGACGATGGAGTCCACGGTGCAGCCCTTGTCCTCGAGGTAGTCGCCCATCTTCTCGATGAACTGGCGCGAGGAGTAGACCCCGGGTTCCAGGGAATCGGCGATCCGCTGGATGGTGTCGTCGCACTCGCGGAGTTCGTCTTCGTCGATGAGGGTGTCGTAGATCCGGTCGATGGCGAGCTCGCGGAGCTCGTCGTCGTGGGCGCCGTACTTGAGTTCCTCGTTCGCGACGTAGTGTCGGTATCCGAGGGCTTCGAAGAAGTCCTGATCGACGATGTTGGCGCCGGTGGAGACGATGGCGTCCACCATGTTTGCGCGGAGCATGTCGATGATGACTTTCTTGAGCCCTGCGGAGATGAGGGACCCTGCGAGGCAGAGGATGACGGCGCAGGATTCGTCCTTGACCATGTCACGGACGATGCCTGTGGCTCGCGCGGTGTCGCGCGCGGAGAAGGCCATCTTCGACATCTGGTCGATCATGGAACGGGTGTCCGTGGTCGTGATATCGAAGTGCTCGATCGTCTGCGCGAGGATGTCGCGCTTTTGCGGGAGCGCACTGCTCATCGGTTGTACCCGTTGAAGGGGGCGCCGGAGGTGCGGAGGGTGGCCGTCGGGACGTTTTCGACGTCCGGGGTGTGGCTCATGACGGGCATGGGGGATTCTTCGTCTACGTCGTAGAAGCGGCCGATTTCGGTGGCGCTGACTTCTCCGAGGTCGATGTGTTCACGGACATATTCGAGGATTTCCCAGGGGTTGGTGGACCCGCAGGTGAACATGTCGATCGCGATGTGTCCTGTTTCGGAGTAGCAGTGCGCGGTGCAGTGCGACTCGTCGAGGAGGACCGCGAGGGTGAACCCGGGAGGCGAGTTGTGCCCGAAGTGGTAACGGACCTGGGAGATGACGTTCGCACCGGCGTTTCGCGCGCCTTGGGCGATGGTCTCCAGGAACTTCCCGTCGTCTTCGCAGACGGAACGGGGCACAGCACGACAATCGATCAGTAGATGACGTCCTTTTGCCAACGCATGAACCCTCCTTTTGGGGTATGGGGTGAAGCGAGAATGATATCCAATCAAGCGGATGATTCAGCCATTCCATTCGGCGAATGGAAAAAATATTGATCGGGGTTCGGGACCCGTGATCCGGGGTCAGTCGTCGAGCATGCCCAGCTGCCACATCATGAAGATGCGTTGGTCGGCGACGTCTCTGATGCGGAGGTTGAGGGGTTTGCCTCCGCCGTGGCCGGCGTCTCGATCGACCCAGAGGAGGATGGGCTCGGTGGATTGGTCGGATCCGGTGGCGTTTTGCATAGCGGCGGCCATTTTTCGAGCGTGGAGGGGGTGGACCCGGGTGTCGTTCTCTCCTGCGGTGAAGAGGACGGCGGGGTATTTGGTGCCTGGGGTGACGTTCTGGTAGGGAGAGTATTTGCTGATGTACTCGTACTGGTCGGGGTCCTCGGCGGTGCCGTACTCGGGGACCCAGTAGCGGGCCATGAGGAAGTTCTGGTATCGGACCATGTCGAGGAGGGGGACGGCGGAGATGGCCGCGGAGAAGAGGTCGGGGCGTTGGACGACGGTGGCTCCGGTGAGGAGGCCGCCGTTGGAGCCGCCGGCGATGCCGAGGTGTTTGGGGGCGGTGTAGCCGTTGTCGATGAGCCATTGGGCGGCGGCGATGAAGTCGTCGAAGACGTTCTGCTTCTGGTCGAGCATGCCTGCTTCGTGCCAGGCGTTGCCGTATTCGCCTCCGCCTCGGAGGTTGGCGACGGCGTAGACGCCTCCTTCTTCGTACCAGGGGAACATGGTGGCGGAGAAGTATGGGGTCATGGAGATGTCGAAGCCGCCGTAGCCGTAGAGGATGGTGGGGTTGGTGCCGTCGAGTTCGAGTCCTCGTTTGTGGACGATGAACATGGAGACGGGGGTGTTGTCTTTGGAGTTGTACCAGACCTGTTTGACCTCGATCTGGGAGGGATCGACGGGGACGTCGGGGCTTGCCCAGAGTTCACGGTCGTTGTTGGCGAGATCGATGCGGTAGATGGAGCGGGGGGTGTTGTAGCTGGAGAAGGAGAGGAACGCTTCGGTGCGGTCGTCGCTGGCGCTGAGGGAGGCGGAGCCGATGCCCGGGAGTTCGAGGTCGCCTTGGGGGGTCCCGTCGTAGGCGAAACGGGCGATGCGGGTCTTGGCGCTCTCGAGGTAGTTGACGGCGATGACCCCTCGTGCGAAGGAGACGCCTTCGATGACGAGGTTGGGGTTGTGCTTGACGACGGGCTTCCAGTCTTTGAAGTCGGGGTTGTTGAGGTCGATGAGGGAGACGGTGCCGTTGGGGGCTTCGAAGGAGTGCTGGATGTAGAGGCGGTTGCCGTCGAAGTGGGTGGCGCCGACTCGGCCGCTCTTTCCGATGCAGATGGGGGTGAGGTCGAGGTCCCCTGTCCGGGACCACTCGGCGAGGTCGGCGATCCAGAGGTCGAGCCCGGCGGTTCCGGTCCAGTACCCGACGAGGAGCCAGTTTATGTCGTCGGAGGGGGTGCCGAAGGGGCCCCAGGTGGTTTTGAGGGCTTCGAGTTGTTCGTCGGTTTTGCCCAGGCCGTCGTAGAAGAAGTTGATGTCTTTTTGTCGGTAGAGGACTTTGTCCTGGGTGTGGTGTGTTCCGAGTTTGTGGAACTTTGCGACGGCGGAGTATGCGTCGTTGGTGTCTTCGAGGCGTTGGTAGAAGAAGCCGTCGGAGCTTGGGGTCCACTTTCCGAAGTTGACCTTGCCTGGGATCTCGTCGGCGAGCCATTCTCCGGTGTCCACGTTCATGACGTAGAGGGTGGAGTTCTCGTCTCCGGACTTGTACATCCCGAAGGCCATGAGGGAGCCGTCTTTGTTGGGCGCGGTCCAGGAGACGGTGGTGAGCCCGGTGGGGTCGATGGTCTGGGGGTCGAGGAGGACGCGTTCGTCGCCGTTGAGCCCTTCACGGACGTAGCGGACGGCTTGGGGTTGTGCACCTTCTCGCTTGGAGTAGAAGTAGCGGGTGCCGTAGGCGCTGGGGGCTCCGATGGAGGGGACTTCCATGAGCTCGCGGAGTCGTTTCTCGAGTTTGGCGCGGCCGGGGAGGGAGTCGAGGACGGAGCGGGTGTAGTTGTTCTGCGCGTCGGTCCACTGGGCGACTTCGTCGGTGAGGATGCCCATGTTGTCGGGGTTTGAGTTGTCGCCTTCGAGCCAGCGGTAGTTGTCGGTGATCTCGACGCCGTGGATGGTTTCCTTGACGGGTCTGGATTCGGTTGCTGGGGGGTTTGCGAGGGTGGTGGAAGATACTGTCAAGACAGCGGCGAGAAGTGTGGTGGTTCGGATCATTGCTGGACTCACTCCTTTGATTCGCTTGTTGTATGCTCCACAGTGTACGGGGTTTCAGTCGATTTCTCCCTTGGGAGCACGCTCATGAGCTTGGACGAAGAGATTCAACCCAGACCCTGGGATCCGGTCGTGGAAGCGGTCGTGATGGAGGATGAGGGGGAGGCCCGGCGATGGCTCGAGGAACTGCTCGATGGAGGAGCGGACCCGAATGTGGTCGATCCGGTTCGTGGACAGTGCGCAATCGAGGCCGGATGGGAGGCTGATCGCGCGGAGCTTGTTGGGCTCTTGCTCGATCGGGGTGCGGTCGTCGATCTTGCGAAGACTGATTATTCGTGTTTGTTTTCGTGGGAATCGCTCGAATGTGCACGGGTCGTGCTTGAGCAGGGGTTCCGCTTCGATCGCTTCATCTCAAGGAATCCTATCGGTGAACCGGTGTTCGAGGGATCTACGCACGTCCTTGATTGGCTGCTCAGCGAGGGAGATCGCGAACGCCTTGACATGTACATGGGCTTTGGGCTGCTCAGCCTGATTGATGTGTTCGAGGGGTCACGAACGCCGTTGATTTCTGCGATTGATGATGGGCGGCTTGATGACGCTCGATGGCTCCTGAAACACGGAGCGGATGTGAATGCATACTGCGAGCATGGCGCGTACTGCACCGCGTTGGACTGTGCAGTTGAGCGGCATGATCCAGAAGCGATCGAACTTCTGATTCGCGCGGGTGCGAATCCGAATGTCCCGTCGATGATGCAGTTGACCTCAGCAGAACGTGCGGTGCGAGCCAACACAAAGGGGGAACTCGATCGAGCAGTTGCCCAACGTGTCATTGATGCTGCGATGCAGTTTCCGAAGCCGGTTTTCCCGTCGCGGAGTCCGACTCCAGAATGGCCCCCACGGCTCCCGTGATTACTGCACGAGGCCTTTGGTGAGGCGCATGAAGGCGGTTTCGAGGTTGATGGGCTCTTCCTGGAAGTGGGTGATGCGGAGCCCGTTGTTGATGAGGACGTTGGGGAGGTCGGTGTAGGTTCCTCCGGCGCGTTCGTCGTACTGGACGTGGATGAGCTGGGTGGATCCGCCGCCGGTGGCGGTGCCGTCGCCTTGGACGATGTTGACTTTGACGACCCCGGGCATGGTCCCGATGACTTTGACGGCGTCTTCCAGGCGGTCGGCGACCCCGACGTGGATGATGTGGCCGACCTTGGAGCGGCGGAGGATCTCTTCGACGGAGCCGTTGAAGAGGAGCTGGCCTTGCTCGATGATCCCGACGGTGTTGCAGAGTTCGGCGAGCTCGTGGAGGATGTGGCTTGAGATGAGGATGGTCTTGCCCATGCGCTTGAGCTCTTTGAGGAGCTCGCGGATCTCGATACGGGCGCGGGGGTCGAGGCCGGAGGCGGGTTCGTCCATGAGGAGGACTTTGGGATCGTGGAGGAGGACGCGCGCGATGGAGAGTCGTTGCTGCATCCCTCGGGAGAGCCCGTTGACTTCGGCGGTTTGTTTGTAGGTGAGGTCGGTGAGTTCGAGGACGTCGTTGACGACCTTCTTGCGTTGCATGCCGTTGATGTTGTAGGCGGCGGCGAAGAACTCGAGGTATTCGTGGACGACCATGTCCTGGTAGGCGCCCATGAAGTCGGGGACGTATCCGATGAGGGGGCGGATCTGTCGATTCTGATATCCGACGGTGAGCCCGGCGATCTGGGCTTGTCCGGAGGAGGGTTTGAGGAGGGTGGCGAGGATTTTGATGGTGGTGGTTTTGCCTGCGCCGTTGGGGCCGATGAATCCGAAGCAGTCGCCCTCGTTGATGGTGAGGTTGAGGGCGTTGAGCGCGGTGAGCTTGTCGTAGCGTTTGGTCAGGTTGATCGTTTCGATCATGGGCATGGGTGGAGACCTCAGGGCTGCTCGGAAGGTTGTTCGGATGGGTCGCTGGTTGGTTGCGTTTGAGATCTGATGTAGGGGTAGGACGGGGGGTTGGCTTCGAGTGGGTAGATCCAGGACACGAGGGTCTTTCCGGAGGCGCGGGCTTGTCGGTCGTCCACCCGGATGGGGACGGGGATCCCGGATTCGGATTCGTCGCGCGGTTCGATGTCGAGGGACCCGAGGACGATGACGCAGGGCTGGGTGAACCATCGCCCGAGGTCCCAGCTGTGGAGCTGTCGGCGCGTTGCGAGTCGGGACCCGGTCCCGATGTTCTGGACGGAGTAGTTCGGGGGTTCGAGTTGGGAGAGGAGACGCGCGGCGGTGAGTCGGTTGTCGATGGAGGAGGGGGTGATGTTGAGTGCGGTGGTGTCGATCCCGAAGCTGACGGCGCGGGTGAGGTAGTCGCGCGCGTCCCCGAGGTTCTGCATGGTCGGGGTGGTGACGGGTTCGAGGTTCAGGGGGTCTCCGGGGTCCCACTGCTGGTCGGGGAGGGAGGGGGACCAGATGTTGACGCGCGAGATGAGTCCGTCGTTCAGGGGGATGCCCGGGTCTCGGATCTGGTTTTGTCGTGTGACGACGATGACGAGGACGTTGGTGAGGGGTCCGGGGAGGTTGTGTTCGATGGAGCCCTTGACGATGGGGCCGTCGAGGGTGATGGGCTGTGCGTTGGGTTGACCGATGAGGGCGACGGGCTTGATGGATTCCCAGGGTGGGGGCCCGGACCAGTCGGCTCGGAACTGTTTGACGGTGGCGCGGGTGGGGACACGGATGGCGTCGGGTCGTCTTGATTCGATCCGGTAGCCCGTGTTGTCGGGGAAGCCGGAGGCGATGGTGGATGCGGAGGCGCTGGGTTCCCAGGGGGCGATGAGGTTGTCGTCGCTTGGGTTGTCGGGGTCTTCGACGGCGATGGTGGATTGGCCGTAGCTCGGGAGCATGACGGACATCCAGGATCGTGCGCGTGCGTGGTCTTGGCCGTGGACGTGTTCGTAGAGGGTGAGGTGGGTGACGGAGACGCGCTTGGGGCGCATGAGGGAGGCGCCCATCCAGGAGAGTGTGGTGAAGAGGGCGATGGCGGCGACGAAGGCGAGCCATGCGTGGTGTTGTTTGTTTTTGGCTTTGAGGACGATGAAGCCGATGGGGCCGGCGATGATGAAGTAGAGGGAGAAGACGAGGAGCCCGAAGAGGATGCCCTGGACGGCGCGGCCGGTCTTTGCGATCTCGGCGTTGATGGTGGTATCGAAGAGCATGGTTTCGCGTTGCTTGGCGAAGTTGGATGTTTGCTCGTCGAGTTCGTCGGGTCGGGGGGCTGCGCCGCGCATCCCGAGGACGCGGTGCCAGAAGCTTTCGACGTCGGGGAGCCCGAGTCTGCGGAGTTCGTTGTTGCTCAGGTCGATCCCGACGAGTGTGACGGCGCCGGATCCGACGAGTCTTCGGATGACGACGGTGTCATCGTCGATGGTGTTGAGGATGGGGATGGCGGAGTCGGGGTTCGCGGTGGCTTGGGGCTTGAAGGTGGAGAGGGTGGCGTTGGTTGGGAGGGGGGTGTCTCGGTCTTCGGAGAGGAGCGCGTGGAGGGGGCGGTAGCTGACGCCTTCGAGTCGGGTGGGGCGTTG
>Ga0256829_1001979_pt1 | contig 15834 bp, 15 predicted proteins | sample 131447metaG_FD_185979 | JGI IMG/M metagenome (GOLD analysis project Ga0256829, IMG submission 185979) | Hydrothermal vent microbial communities from Lau Basin, Pacific Ocean - 131-447 | ecosystem: Environmental > Aquatic > Marine > Hydrothermal vents | place: Pacific Ocean: Lau Basin | collected...
TTATCAATCAATGGTGCCCGGGGCCGGACTCGAACCGGCACAGTATTGCTACCGGGGGATTTTAAGTCCCCTGCGTCTACCAATTTCGCCACCCGGGCATAATGAATGAATTCACAGTTTACAATAATAATTTATGGAGCGGGAAACGAGGTTCGAACTCGCGACCCCAACCTTGGCAAGGTTGTGCTCTACCACTGAGCTATTCCCGCATTTTCATCTTACTATCTGTAAGTGAGCCGGAATTATAGCGATTTATTTTTTATTTGTAAAGAGCTTTTAGCTAAAAATAGCAAAAAAATGCTATAATTCCATCCAAATAAAGTAATTATGTTTAAAATTAAGGAATATCTATGCGAAGTGACATCATTAAAAAAGGTTTTGACAAAGCACCGCACCGTTCACTGTTGCGTGCAACAGGTTTAAAAGATGAAGATTTTGACAAACCATTTATTGGGATTGCAAACTCTTATATTGACATCATTCCAGGGCACTTTTTTCTTCATGAATATGGTGAGATTGTAAAAGAGGCTATCCGTGAAGCGGGTGGGGTTCCTTTTGTATTTAACACTATTGGTGTAGATGACGGGATTGCTATGGGACATGACGGTATGCTCTATTCACTCCCCTCACGTGAGATTATTGCAGATTCTATTGAGACGGTGATGAATGCACATAAGCTTGATGCAATGATCTGTATTCCTAACTGTGACAAAATTGTACCGGGAATGATAATGGGAGCACTTCGTGTAAATGTTCCTACTATCTTCGTTTCCGGCGGACCAATGCCTGCTGGACATAAAAAAGATGGAACACCTATTGACCTTTCTACTGCTTTTGAGGCGGTTGGAGAGTTTAATGAGGGCAAAATGAGTGCGGAAGAACTGCATGAGATAGAGTGTGAAGCATGCCCTTCAGGAGGTAGCTGTTCAGGTATGTTTACAGCCAACTCTATGAATACTTTATGTGAAGCGATGGGAATTGCACTACCGGGTAACGGTACAGTTCTAGCGATGACTCCTGAGCGTATAGAGATGGTTAAAAAGGCTGCAAAACGCATTGTCGAACTTGCAAAAATGGAAGATAACGAAAAGTATAATTTTAAAAATATTTTAAATGCAAAAGCCGTAAACAATGCATTTACGGTAGATATGGCGATGGGTGGAAGCTCAAATACAGTACTGCACATGTTAGCAATTGCCAAAGAGGCTGATGTTGATTTTCACATAGAAAACATTAATGCTATTGCAGAAAAAGTAGCACATATCGCTAAGATTTCTCCATCATTAACAACTGTTCATATGAAAGATATTGATGATGCCGGCGGCGTGAATGCTGTTATGCATGAAGTCTCACGCAGAGGAGATATTTTAAATCTTGATGCCTTGACAATTACCGGTGAAACAATAGGTGAGCGCATTAAAGATGCAAAAATTTTGGATGAGACTATTATTCATACAAATGAAAATGCATACTCACCTGTTGGTGGTCTTTCAATCCTTTTTGGAAATCTTGCAACTGAGGGTGCTGTCATTAAAGCAGCAGGAATTGTTGACAGTATGAGACACTTTAAAGGGACAGCTATTTGTTTTAACTCTCAGCCGGAAGCTATTGCGGGTATTATGGGTAAAAAAGTCAAGCCGGGCAGTGTGGTTGTCATTCGTTACGAAGGTCCTAAAGGTGGTCCGGGTATGCAAGAGATGCTTGCTCCTACGGCACTTATTCAAGGTATGGGACTTGGTGAGAGCGTTGCGCTTATTACTGATGGACGTTTTTCTGGTGCTACAAAAGGTGCTTCCATTGGGCATGTTTCTCCTGAAGCAGCTGAAGGCGGGCTTATAGCACTCATCGAAGATGGTGACGAGATAGAACTTGATGTTGATAAACATATTTTACGGCTCAATGTAGATGGCGAAGAGCTTGCAAACAGAAAAGACCACTACAAACCATACAAAAATGAAGTCAAATCAAAATGGTTGAAACGTTATCAACTGCTTGTGTCCAATGCATCCAACGGTGCTGTACTTAAAACAGAATTATAAGAAGAGGAATATATATTTTGAATGAAATTGCTATAAAAAAAGATGGTGAGATTGTTGACTTGCAAACTGCGCAGGAGCTTGGTTTTGAAGGAGAACAGATTCATCTAGACAACTCTCCTGACTCTTTAGAAGTTTTACGCCATTCAACAGCTCACCTTATGGCTCAGGCTATTAAGTCTCTTTATCCTGATGCTGAATTTTATGTAGGACCTGTTGTTAAAGAGGGTTTTTACTATGATTTTAAAACATCTACTGAAATTGGTGCGGGTGATTTAAAGAAAATTGAAAAGCAAATGCTCTCCTTTGCCAAGAAAAAGTATCCAATAGAAAAGTATGAAATTACTATGGATGAGGCAAAAGAGAAATTTAAAGATGATCATTTAAAACTTGAAGTGATGAAAAGAATTCCGAGTGAAACGGTTAGTATTTATAAACAAGGTGAATTTGAAGACCTTTGCCGTGGACCGCATTTACCGAACATCGGGCTTATCCGTTACTTTAAGCTGACAAAGATTTCTGGTGCTTACCTTGGAGGCGACTCTAAAAATGAGATGCTGACGCGTATATATGGTATAGCATTTGCAACAAAAGAAGCACTCAAAGAGCATATGACAATGCTTGCTGAAGCAGAAAAACGTGATCACCGTAAAATTGGAAATGAGATGAAACTCTTTACTTTCCGTGAAGAAGTGGGTGCTGGTTTTCCTATCTGGCTTCCTGCAGGTGGTCGTCTGCGTGCACGTTTAGAATCTCTACTTTTTAAAGCACACAGAAAACGTGGTTATGAGCCGGTTCGTGGACCTGAGATGCTGCGTTCAGACCTTTGGAAAACTTCAGGACACTACCAAAACTATGGTGAGAATATGTACTTTACGCATATTGATGAGCTAGAGTTTGGTGTAAAACCGATGAACTGTGTTGGGCATATTAAAGTTTATGAAGATGAGCTTCACTCTTATCGTGACCTTCCTATTAAATACTTTGAGTACGGTGTTGTTCACCGCCATGAATTGACAGGTGCACTGCACGGGCTTTTCCGTGTTCGCGAATTTACGCAGGATGATGCACATATTTTTTGTCGTGCAGATCAGATTGAAGAGCAGATTATAGAAGTGGTTGATTTTGTTGACAAAATTATGACAACTTTTGATTTTGATTATAAAATGATGATATCCACAAAACCTGAGAAAGCTGTTGGTGATGATAAAGTGTGGGAAATTTCTACACAGGCACTAAAAAATGCTATGGATACAAATCAATTAGCATACGAGATTGATGAGGGTGGTGGTGCTTTTTACGGTCCAAAAATCGACATCAAAATCACAGATGCCATCGGTCGTGAGTGGCAGTGTGGAACAATTCAGCTTGATTTTAATCTCCCGGAGAGATTTAAACTTGAATATAATAGTGAAGAGAATGATAAGATCCAACCTGTCATGATTCACCGTGCAATACTCGGCTCATTCGAGCGTTTTATCGGGATTTTAACTGAGCATTATGCAGGAGAATTTCCTATGTTTATCGCTCCCACACAGATAGCAATCGTTCCTGTTGCAGAGACACATAAAGAATATGCTAAGCTTTTATCAGATAAACTTATCGATATTAATGCCGATAGTGAAATCTACGCGAAGAATGATTCTTTAAATAAAAGAATTAGAACTGCAGAAAAAACTCGTGTTCCTATGATAGTTATCATTGGAGATGAAGAGATAGTAAATAAAACTGTAGCAATTCGTGATAGACGTACACGTGAGCAGTACAACATGAGTGAAGAGGATTTCCTCGCATTCATACAAACTAAAATAAATGAGGTAAATTTTTGAGTAAAAACAAAGACCGCGTTATCATGAATGATGACATCCGTGTTCCTGAAGTAAGATGTAATATAGATGGTGGAGAATCTTTAGGGATTATTTCAACTGATGAAGCTATGACAAAAGCAAATGAGTTAGGATTAGACTTAGTTCTCATTGCACCAGGCGCAAAACCACCAGTTGCTAAGATTATGGATTATGGTAAGTTTAGATACCAAGAAGAGAAAAAACTCAAAGAACAGCGTAAAAACCAAGTAAAAATTGTTGTTAAAGAGATTAAGCTTTCTGTGAAAATTGCAGAAAATGACATTGCATACAAGGTAAAACATGCACGTGAATTTCTTGAAAAAGGATTCCATGTAAAATTTAGAGTATTTTTACGTGGTCGTGAGATGGCACATCCAGAAGCTGCAAAAGAAGTTCTTCTACAGGTATGGCCGATGGTTGAAGATATCGGAGTTATGGAAAAACCTCCAAAATTTGAAGGCCGTTACTTCAATATGTATGTAGTGCCTAAAAAGTAGATATATTTCTTGATAAATATCATTCTTTTACAATAAACGAGAGTGTATAATTTCTCAAAATTAGGGAGATAAAGAATGAAACAATACTTTTTACAATATACTTTACTACTATGTGTCGCATCTGCTTTATATGCTAAAGCAATGCCGATGCAAACGCAAGAGTTTCCAAAAAAAGAGATGAAAAAACAAAATATTCAGATTGCTTCGTTGGCCGCTCAAGCTATGTCAAAAAACCTTCCAAAACAAATAGATAAATATACCACACTTCTCTCTGTAAAGAATGATGCTACAACATTGGTTTATACATTTGCTATAAACAGTGATGCAAAAAGTGATGCAGCGATTCAAAAAGAGGACCACAAAAGAATGCAAAAAGCTGTAACAGAAGGTGTATGCCAATCATCTCAAAGATTTCTACAGGCTGGAATTGACACAGCATATGTCTATGTGAGTGTTAAAACAAAGAAGCCGCTTTTTCGATTTGACATCACGAAAGACAAGTGTACAAATTTAATCACTAAATAGGTTCCTTTTGTCAGTTAAAAACATTCTCAAACGACAAGTTTTTTTTAACTCTCTAAATACAGCACAGATAGAGCAGCTCGCTTTTATAACATCACTGCATAATTATGAAAAAGAGTATATTTTATATTATGAACAAGATACATCTCCCTATCTCTATTTTCTTGTCAAAGGTTTGGCAAAAGCGTATAAAATAGATAAACATGACAATGAAACATTTCTTTACTATATGTATGAAAGTTCGATGCTCTCAGAGATTTCAGATGTCCAAGCCAATACACTGGACTCTTTTTCCAATGTAGCTTTTGTAGAAGAGTCTCAAGTTCTGCAGATAAACTACAAAAAATTTAAAGAGCTCTTTTTAGATAAAAATATACTCTGCCGTGAATTTACCAATGCCATTATCGAACGTTCTCTGCAGATGCAGTCACTGATAAACAGAGAATTTCTTTTTGATGCTGTTTCTAAAGTCAGTATGATGCTTCATGAGGACTTAGAAATGTTTAATAAACTCAAACGTCATGAGATATCTCTGATGCTGCATATTCAACCCGCCACACTCTCTCGTGTTTTAAACAGGTTAAAGCGTAATAATATTATTGATATAATACATATGAAGGTCGCAATTTTAAACGACAGAGAACTCGAAGAAATTTACAAGGACAAAGCATATGAATAAGATAAAAATCCTCAGCGCATTAATATTTGCACTCTCCCTTATCTTAGCCTTTTATTCAAAATATGTCTCAGAGGAGAATGATGCTAATATAAATCTTCTTAAGACAATTAATGAACAAAAAGCCTTTACGCAGGAGATATCTAAAAATATATTTTATATTTACAACAACAGACATGCTTCAACAAAACAGTTAGATGAATCTGTGGACTCGTTTGTGGAAAATGTGGATCATAAAGATGAAGTACTAGGAAATCTTGGCGATCAAAAGATAGAAAAACAGACAAAAAAAATTTTGAAATCATGGAATAATTTTTATTTGCTTGTTCAAAAATTTCGAGATTTAAGTAAAATACATAATGCGTATGCAAATATCATTTTAGAAGAACTGATGAATGATATCTACAAAGCAAATATAGATTTGCTTGTTGAATTTAATAAACTTATAGTAATGCATAAAGCATATTTTGATAGAGTGAAGAAAAAAGAGAAAGTGATTCAGATAACACTTTTTTTAGTCTTATTAATACTGTTAATTTATCTCTTTACACAGCTAAAAGATCTCTTAGTATTTATGCAGAAATTTTTAGATACTTCTAAAAAAATTATACAAAAGTCTACAGTTCAAGGGATAAAACCTATTGAAACAAAATCAAGTAGTGAAGATATTGCTCACGCACTGCATGATTTTAATTTTTTCATAGAAAAAATCAATAAATCCATAGATTACTCGGCTATTTCCATAGAAAAGAGTGTTGAATCCTTAGAAGATATAGAAAAAAATATTGAAGATTTGCTAGAACTTATCGCTACGATGGATGAAAATGAATCTTTCGACAAAGAGTTGATACAAAAAGAAGATATTTTAATAGAATCTTTGGACGAGCTCAGCACAACTGCAAAAAAACTGCAAACGTTGCAGATAAATTTAAGTAACTTTAAAAAAATAGATTAATTAAATAATTTGACCTGAGTCAAATTTTTCAGCTTTTATATATATTATTATTCTCTTATCATTTGGGATTATTTCTCGAAATGAAAATGAAGGAGAATAAAATGGCTACTAACATAAGTAAGCTGACTTCACTTCTTTTAGGAACTTCTTTAGCTGCAACTATGGTTTCAGCGAATGGTGGAGAACTTGAAAAAGTGATGAAAGCAAGGGGACTTACAGAAAACGATGTAATTCATGCTGCAAAAACTTATACACCAAGTGGTGGTAGAGATGAATTCATGGTATTTAGTTCTGGTGGACAGTCTGGACAGATTATGGTCTATGGCGTACCAAGTATGAAAATATTAAAATATATAGGTGTATTTACTCCGGAACCATGGCAGGGGTATGGCTATGATGAAGAGAGTAAAAAGGTTTTGGCTGAGGGAAATATCCGTGGTCATAAAATTACATGGGGTGATACACACCACCCGGCACTTTCAGAAACAAAAGGTGTATATGATGGAAAATGGCTAGCTATTAATGATAAAGCAAATCCGCGTATCGCAATTTTAGACCTGAATGACTTTGAGACAAAACAGATTGTTGTTAATCCTGTTTTTAAATCAGATCACGGTGGGGCTTTCTTTACACCAAACTCTGAGTATATTTTGGAAGCTGCTCAATATGCTGCACCGTTTGACAATAACTATCATCCAATTGAAGACTATAAAGAGACATACCGTGGTGGTATCACCTTTTGGAAATTTGATCCAAAAAAAGGTCGTATTAAACAAAAAGACTCTTTTGTTCTAGAACTTCCTCCATACATGCAAGATTTAAGTGATGCCGGTAAGGGCGTTTCTGATGGTTGGGGTTTTACAAATTCATTCAACTCTGAAATGTATACAGGTGGTATCGAAGTAGGTATGCCTCCGTTTGAAGCAGGTTGTTCAAGAAATGATACTGACTTTTTACATGTATATAACTGGAAAAAATTAGCACAACTTGTTAAAAATAAGAAAAACTATAAAGTGATTAACGGTATTCGTGTCATTCCTATGAGTGTTGCAGTTGCTAACAATGCACTTTTCTTAATTCCAGAACCAAAATCACCACATGGTGTTGATGTCTCTCCTGATGGTGAATATATTGTAGTCTGTGGTAAACTAGATACGCATGCGACTGTATTTCAATGGAGTAAAATTAAAAAGCTGATTAAAGATCATAAATATGCGGGTAAAGATCCTTTCGGGATTCCAATTCTAAGTATGAAAGATTCAATGCACGGTCAAGTTGAACTAGGTCTTGGGCCACTACATAATCAATATGGTAAACATTGGAAAGATGGTGAAATCTATACATCTCTGTATGTTGATTCACAAATTGTAAAATGGAACTATAAAACTTTAAAAGTACTTGATAAAGTAAATGTTCACTACAATGTTGGACACTTATGTGGTATGGAAGGTAAATCTGCTGATCCTCAAGGAAAATATATTATCTCTTTGAATAAATTAGCGATTGATAGATTTGACCCGGTTGGTCCACTTCACCCACAAAATCACCAGTTGATTGACGTTAGTGGTAGAAAAATGGATCTCCTTTATGATATGGCAATTCCTTTAGGTGAACCACATCAAGCTGTCGCTATTCGTATGAGTAAGTTGCATCCAGAAGTTAGATACAAAATGGGTACAAACTCAAGAACAGGTAAAATTTCTAAAGGTAAAACATTAGCAGGACAAGAGAGAATCGTGAGAAACGGTCATAATGTAACTGTATATGCGACACTTGTAAGATCTCACATCAATCCTGAGAGAGTTACTGTAAATAAAGGTGACACTGTAACATTCTACTTAACAAACCTTGAGCGTGCGGAAGATGAAACTCACGGATTTACTGTAGATAACTATAATGTACACGCATCTTTAGAGCCAGGTAAAACTGCGTCTGTTAAATTTAAGGCTGATTTAGAGGGAGTTTTTCCTTACTATTGTACAGAATTTTGTTCAGCGCTTCACTTAGAGATGATGGGTTACTTAATGGTTAAAGATCCTAACAAAAAATATGTTAGTGCTCAAAAACTTAAAATGAAAACAATGTCTAAAGCTGAATTAAAAGCTGAGTATGACAAAACTGTTGCTGTGAACACTGCTACAGATGCTGTTATTCAATCAGTTGTTAAATTCTTAAAAGCAAATCATTATGAGAAATATCCAACTGTAAAAGCACTTGTTGTTGATGCACTTGATCAGTATGGAAAAATTCCAGCTCAGAAAAAACTTTCTGATAAAGCTGTAAAAGCTGGTGATTTAGAAAAAGCTGTTCTGTTTGAAAACATGATTTGGCAATATATGGTTAAAACTGCTGATGTCGGAATCAGAGCAAAAAACCTACTTGTGAAAAAAGTTGCAACGAAACAATCTCCTGCTGCTGCTGCCGGTGAGCGCGCATTTGGTGAAGGTGGATGTGGCGGATGTCACGTAATCGGTAAAGTTTCATCAGGTCCAGATTTAACTGGTGTACTTTTAAGACATGAAAATGGTGAAAAATGGGTTAGAAATTTTATTCTTAATCCAAAAAGTAAATATCATGATCCATATGTAGAAGGTATGATTAACTACTTTAATCTTAGAATGCCGAACCAACATATGACTAAAGAAGAAGTAAATGACATTGTTGAATACTTTAAATGGGTAGACAAAAATGCAAATCTATTTTAAGAAATAGAGATTTATAACTTCAAAAAGGAGGTGGGACTGCAAAGTTTCTTCCTCCCTTTCATTCCCTCTTTCTACATCTTCACATTTCAATTGACTTAAGTCAAATATATATATTTTATAACTCGATATAATAATAAAATTTAATTTATAAAGAAGGAATATATTATGCACCCAAGTTTAATTAAAGCTAGAATTTTTACTTTTATAGCTTTATTGATTTTAACTTTCTCTTTTACATTTCCAATGATTGCATTTCATGGTACACTGAACAAGATTGATGCAAATAAAATCAGCAAAATTACGCCTCTTAGCAAGGCTGTGTGGAATTTATACAATCAAGGAAGATACAAAAGTGTTGCTACACCTAAAAGTGCTTACGATAATCTAGATAAGATGATTGAAAGTGAATCAGAAATTGGGCCAGCTTCTCTTCCAATTTGGGCAGTTTCTCTTGAAGCACCGAATTATCCAAAGAAAGCCTTTCCTCAGGGGATTCCTGTATATTTCCACTTTGATGGATACAGCGGAGAAGTACATGAAATGGATACAATTAACCACTATGTAGGCATGGATCCTATGTGGAGAGGTGGACATTTTGAACGTGCCATAGGGCCATATGCTCTTTTAGCACTCTCTTTAGGAATGATACTTTTTATGATTTACAATAAAAAAATCTATAGCTATATTATGCTTGTTCCTATTGCTCTGCCACTTATTTTTATAGGGGATTACTCCTATTGGCTCTACTGGTTTGGACATAATCTGCATGACTGGGGAGCTTTTAAAATCAAACCTTTTATGCCGACAGTCTTTGGGGATGGAAAAATTGCCCAGTTTACAACACACTCTTACCCAACAATAGGGTTTTATATGATTCTACTCATAAGTTTTTTTAGTCTTCTTGCATTCTTTGCAAAGCAAAAAGTACTTAAAGAGATGCAAAACGAAGCGTAAGTCAGGTTTACAAATGTTGAAAATTATATGGATTGCTGTTACTGTTTTTGTTAGCTGTTTAGATGCTAATGTATTGCAAGATACAATAGACAGTGCACCTGCCGGTTCAATTTTAAAACTGCCAGCCGGAGTCTATAAAGGTAACATTCATATTAACAAGCCATTGAGTATTATAGGTCAGGGCAAAGGTGTTATTATTGATGGTGAGAACAAGGGTATTGTTATTACAGTACAAAGCTCTTATGTCACTTTGAAAAATTTGACAATCATTAACAGCGGCAGTAGACATGAAAAGTTAGATGGCGCAATTTCTATGGCAAAGAGTAAAATGGGTAAGATAAAACAGTGTGAAGTTAGTGGCTGTATTATCAAAAACTGTCTCTTTGGTATTGATTTGCAAATGGTTGATAATTCAATCATCAGCAATAATCAAATTACATCTAAAAAGCTGCCTTTGGGGCTTCGTGGTGATGGTCTACGTCTGTGGTACTCCAATGACAACATCATCAAAGGTAATTCTTTAATAAAATCGCGTGATATGGTTGTCTGGTATTCACATGGAAACAGGATTGAGAACAATCTTGGCAAAGACAATAGATACTCTCTGCATTTTATGTATGCCGGAAAAAACATTATTAAAAATAATAGATATGAAAATAATTCGGTAGGTATATTTTTTATGTATTCGCAAGATTCAATTGCAACGGGAAATATCATTAAAAGTTCCTTAGGTGCAACAGGTATGGGCATAGGATTGAAAGATTCGTCCAATTTCATCCTCAAAGACAATACTGTAATCTACTGTGCACAAGGACTCTACATAGACAGATCACCTTTTGAGCCAGGAACACACAATATTATTGAAGGAAATAAAATTTTATATAATGCAGAGGCTATGCATTTTCATTCTTTAAGCGTTAATAATATAATAAAAGATAATATTATTCAAGGAAATATTGAAGATATTGTTAATGACAGTAAAAGAGATAGAACGCATGAAAATGTGATTGTTGATAACTATTGGGATAACTATACAGGTTTTGACAATAATGGTGACGGCATAGGTGATACACCGCATAAAGTTTACAGATATGCGGATCAACTTTGGATTTATAACAATAATGTGAAGTTTTTTTATGGTTCTCCTGTTATATCTCTGCTAAATTTTTTAGCAAAACTAGCTCCATTCTCAAAGCCACTCTTCTTAATGGAAGACAAAAAACCAAAAATGCGAAAAGCAATTTAAGAAAGGATAGTTATGGCAAAAAAAGTAAAAACAGATAGAAGAGAATTTGTTAAATACTCTACTTTAGGTGTCTTAGGTCTTGTGTTGGGTGGCGGCGTTGTTTTTACTCCTTACTTAAGCGGCAAAGAGAACAAACTCAGACCACCTGGAGCAGTGCCCGAAAAAGAGTTTTTAGCGCTGTGTATTAAATGCGGGCAGTGTCTGCAGGTTTGTCCTTATCACTCAATTAAACTTAATGATGTAGGACAAGGATATGGCGAAGGAACACCTTTTATTGATGCTAACATCAGGGCATGCTATGCATGTAACGCTGTTCCTTGTGTTTTGGCTTGTCCAAGCGGTGCGCTTGATCACAAAACTGAAAAAGCAGAAGATATTAGAATGGGTATTGCTGTTTTAGAATTTACTGATACCTGTTTAGGTATCAGTAAAACACCTGTCCCTCAAGGGTATGATGACAAAATGCTGGCTTTCACGCACTCTGTAAGAAATGAAACACCAGAGGAAGTAGATTTAGTTAAAAAATTTATGGGACGAGAAGGTACAGAGTGTACCTTATGTGCAGATATGTGCCCAATTCCAAACCCTCTGAGTGCTATTGCCATGGTGCCAGATGCTAAAGGTGGACGACGACCTGAGATTTATGACGGTTGTATAGGCTGTGGTGCATGTCAGGATGTTTGTCCAACGTCAGTACCATCAATAGTAGTAAAACCCAGAATGACTTATGAAGAGTACTATGGAAATAAAAGTCAAGGAATATCATGAACAAGAGTATATTATTAGCATCGACTTTTTTAATAATCATTAGTTTTTCTGCTTGCGGAGACAAAAAAGAGTCTGATGAGAAGAGTCAAGTAGCATCTAGAACGCAAGCTACTCCTAAAATAGAAGTTGTCGCCAATAAAAATGAGTATGCGGTTAAGGTCGTAGCAAAAAGTGATGATACTTCAAAAGATAAGTCAGGAAATAAGAACTCTTTTTATTATGACTATGGTGAAAAAAGTGAATATGATCAAAATGCGCAACCGGCGAATAAAGATGCCTCTGTCCGCGTAAGACCAAGAACGATTTTAGACGCACAGATGCATATACGCAGTCCTTATGAAAGAGTACAGGTTTCTCTCCTTTCAAAACAACTCAGCCCTTCTTTTAGATTGAGATGTTCTGCATGTCATGATGATTATGCCAATGGTGTCCTCGGGCCATCCCTTTTAGGTCGTGATGCGAATTATATCTATAATAAGATTATTGCTTTTAAAACAGGAAAAAAGAAAAATGTCTTTATGACTGACTTGATTCATAATATGAGTGATGCAGAGATACGAGCAATTGCAGAAGATATATATAACTTTAATGTTCAAGTTCAAAAGATAAGGAATAAATAATGAAGAATATAATTGCAGGTTTTTTTACGCTGTTGATAGTAGGTCTAATGGCATGGGTGGCTTCCAATGGGGGTGCTTTTAATGGTGGAGAAGCGGGTAGAATCACTAAAGATATTGGTACAAGAACAGCAGCAGCTGTCAAAGAGAATGAGCCGAAAGAAAAAAGTGATAGAGAGAAAGAGAATGAAGCACTGACAGCATTGCGAGATAAAGCTGGGAATGTCGGTGGATTTAAAGTGAGTGATGAGTACAAAAGTAAATGTTCTTCATGCCATGGTGTTGATGGAAGTGGTATGCAGTATGGTAAAAAACTGATGGGCCCTAAACTCTTCGGTCAAAGTGCGGATGCGCTTTACAAGAAACTTGATGATTTTAAATCCGGTAGAAAAGAGAACATGATTATGAGAGGTCTCCTTCTTCATTTATCACAAGATGATTTGAAAAGATTGGCAAAAGAGGTAGGAGAGTTTCCAGCACGAGCTAAAGCATTGGAAGATTCTAAAAAATAGGATAAAAAATGGATAAGTATAATAGTAGAGAGACCATAAAAAGAACATCGTTCTTATCAACATTTTTCAGTACAACAAAAGATGGGAAGAAAAAACTGAGTATTAGAGCTAAAAGGTGGATTGTTGTCATCTCCGTGCATCTTCTCTTTTTTCTATCTTTTGCTATTGATATCCAAACATTGGAAGGGACGCTCAATGGTTCACGGTTTTTAGGTTTTCATCTCATTGACCCTTTTACAACTTTAGAGATGTTTATGGCAGAACATCACCTACATATTAACATCATTATTGGTGTGAGTACCATCACTGTATTTTATCTACTTGTGGGTGGTAGAAGTTACTGTGCTTGGGTATGTCCGTATGGTATTTTAAGTGAAATAGGTGAGAAGTGGCACAACACTTTGGTTGCAAAAAAGATCATCAAAGAGAGAAGATTTGACCATCGCATAAAATACATCTTTTGGGCAATTTTTTTAATTCTGGCTTTTACAAGTGGGTATTTGGTTTTTGAGACTTTTAGTGTTGTAGGTATTTTAAGCCGTGCAATAGCATATGGCTGGAGTCTGTCACTTATCTGGGTTTTAATAGTCCTTGCTTTTGAAGTTTTCTTTGCCCGTCGAGCATGGTGTTCTTATATCTGTCCTATTGGTGCAACTTATGGGATGATAGGAAAAGTATCTGCTCTTCGTATAGAGTGGAATGACAATTGTGATCATTGTATGGTATGTAGTGATGTTTGTTTTGAAAATCAGGTCTTAGAGATTACAAAGGCAAAATATGATAAACAAAGAGAAGAAGAGAGCATTACCCATGAGTATATTACAGGTGCTGACTGTACACTCTGTGGACGCTGTATAGATGTTTGCCATGAAGATGCTCTTAATTTTGATTTTAGACTTAAAGGTTTGGTGTAAAATATGATAAAAGTTGCAAATTTAACAAAAAAATTCGGCTCAAATATCTCGCTAGATAGTGTCTCTTGTGAGTTTAAAAAAAATGAGTCCATTGCTCTAATGGGCGCAAATGGTGCGGGAAAAACTACACTTGTGCGTTCCATTATGGGTTATTACCATCCAAATGATGGTGAAGTACTTATCAATGGCTTAAATCCCATAAAAAACAGGCTCGATGTGTTGGAGCATATTAGTTTTGTGCCGCAGCTTCCGCCTCCGATTAGATTGAGCATTGGGGAGTTGATGGAATATATCTCTGTTAGTGCTAAAGTAGATAAAGAGCTCATTAAGTACTATGCTGCCGAGATGAAACTCGATATTAGTGCAAATTTGAATAAATCCTTTTTTAAACTCAGTGGAGGAATGAAGCAAAAACTGCTCATTGCCATCTCTTTGGCTAAAAAAAGTGATATTATTATCTATGATGAGCCGACAGCAAATTTGGATCCAAAAGCGAGAGATGATTTTTATAGACTTCTCAAACAAAATGAAGATGACAAAGTACTTCTTTTTGTAACTCACCGGCTTGAAGAGGTCAAAGACCTTGTCAACAGACAAATCTATATGGATTTGGGAAAAATAGTATCAGATGAGAGATTTTAAATGAAAAATTTATATTTAATTGCATATTTAGATTTAAAAGAGTCTTTGAGAGCAAAATGGTTTGTCGTCTACTCACTTGTTTTTGGTGGTTTAATAGCACTCTTTTTTATCGCGGGTGTTACAGAATCACAGGTTATGGGATTTAGCGGACTCAGCCGTCTTTTGCTGATGTATATTCAAATAACCATTGTTATTTTGCCGATATTTATACTCATTACTACTGTACGATCAATCTCTGGCGACAGAGATAGTCATGTGCTTGAATACATGCTCTCTTTCCCGATCTCTTTAAAACAGTACTATTGGGGAAAAGTAATTGGCAGATTTATAACTGTTTTTCTTCCGGTATTTTTTGCTATGGTTATAGCAATTATTTACGGAGCATTTAAAGGTGCAGCTATTCCGTGGAATCTATTCTTTTTATACACTGGACTCCTATTTGCAATGAGTAGTGCCTTTTTAGGTATAGCATTTTTTATATCTTCATTTGTAAAATCTTCTGAAGTGGCACTTGGACTCTCTTTCTTTATATGGATATTTTTGCTTGCCTTTATAGATATCGCTTTAATCTCTCTTATGATGCAAGAGAGAATGAGTTCAGGTCTTATTATTTTTATTAGCTTGATAAATCCGATGGAAATTTTTCGTGTTGCAGCAATTTCGTTGTTTGATCCGCAGTTGACTGTTATGGGACCGGTTGCATTTTACATCCTGGACTCCATGAGTCAAACTGTTTTTGTTTTAGTCTCAATTCTTTATCCGGTTACTCTTGGCTTGGTGTTCGCATTTTTAGGATATAAAATATTTGAGAAAAAAGATTTGGTATAGGAGTGTTATATGATTAAATTACTACTTAGTTTATTGCTGTTTTCAAGCTTGGCATTTTCACATGAGATAAAGTACGATAAAGATACAGTAGGAGCAGTGCGGCATCTAAAGCTGT
>Ga0256829_1001980_pt1 | contig 15825 bp, 12 predicted proteins | sample 131447metaG_FD_185979 | JGI IMG/M metagenome (GOLD analysis project Ga0256829, IMG submission 185979) | Hydrothermal vent microbial communities from Lau Basin, Pacific Ocean - 131-447 | ecosystem: Environmental > Aquatic > Marine > Hydrothermal vents | place: Pacific Ocean: Lau Basin | collected...
AATATCACCGAACCGTTTTCCCTTGTAATCTCCTGCTCATTGATTCTTCTATACATTCTGAATGCTAATGCCTTTTCCAATCCGTCCAGTCCGCTACCCTCAGGCAATCCCAACAGTTTCATAATTCTTTTTGCCTCGATTACGGTAAAATAGCTCCAAGCTTCCTTGTCAAGCTCTATCGCCGCTTCCATTCCAAAATGTCTTTCAACCGCCTGAAACCAGAGTCCGTCATGAGCAAGCCAGTTTTTCGCCTCATCTTCGATAATTTTTATCAATTCAGCTTTCGAAAGTTTTTCCAATTCAGGATATTTCATCTTGCCTCCTATCTCATCTTCCATTTCGGTTTTCTTTTGTTCAAAAACGCATCTATCCCCTCTTTTGCATCCTCAAGCGTGCAGAGCATAGAAAAGTTGTAGTTGGCTATCTCAAGCGCTTTGGAAAGCTCAAGATCTGACATTTTGTAAAACGCCTGCTTGGTAAGCTGAAGCGCCAGTGGGCTTTTTGAGGCAAGCTCGGATGCAAGCTCCATTGTTCGGGATTCAAGTTTATCCGGCTGAACAACTTCATTTATAAGACCTATCTGCTCGGCTCTTGCCGCATCTATCATCTTTCCGGTAAAAAGCAGCTCCAGGGTTCTTTTCTTTGTCAAGTTTCTCATCACTGCAACCGTAGGTCCTATACAGGAGATACCCACATTTATTGCTGTAAGACCGAATTTTGTTCCATCTGAAGCTATTGCAAGATCTGATGCGGCTGTCAAACCCGCTCCGTTTGCAACGGCAAAACCATGAATCGACGCTATTACCGGTTTTTTCATATTTGCAACAGTAAGCGTCATTTCCTCCATCAAAGTAGTAATATTATAATAGTCAAACGGGGTTCTCTCGGATAGTTCTTTAAGATCAATTCCGGCGGAAAAACCTCGTCCGTTGCCTTTTACAACCACCACATTTACATCTTCGTCTTTGTCCGCTTTTCTGAGCAACTCGTTTAGCTCTGTTGCCAAAGCAACATTGAAAGTATTGAGCCGCTCAGGACGATTAAGGGTTAAAACGGCAACCTTATCTTTTACATCAAACAAAACCGTGCTCATTTTTCCTCCCGCTTTACATATTTCGTCTGTAGCTTCCGCCCACCTCAAAAAGCGTATGCGTAATCTCGCCGAGGCTGGCAACCCTAACTGTTCTCATTAGCTCCTCAAAGCTGTTTTTGCCATTGAGTATAACATTCTTTAATCTTTTCAATGCAACCGGTGACTCGTCCTTGTGAGCCTGTTTGAATATTTTAAGATTCTCAAGGCAGGATTGTTTTTCCTGCTCAGTTGAACGTATAAGTTCATTTGGCACCGATACCGGTTTATCGGAGAGAAAATAGTTCACTCCGGTTATTGGCAGCTCTCCGCTCTGCTTTTTCTCCTCATAATAAAGCGATTCACCCTGAATCTTTGCGCGTTGATAGCCTGTTTCCATAGCTCCCAGCACACCGCCTCTTTGATTAATCGCCTCAAATTCCTTCAGCGTAGCATAGAGAACATCGAAAAATAGCTTATTTATAATAAACGAACCTGAATTCGGATTTTCATTCTTCATCATACCGAACTCTTTATTGATGATAAGCTGAATCGCCAGCGCGCGTCTTACCGATTCCTCGGTTGGGGTTGTTATCGCCTCATCATAGGCGTTTGTATGAAGAGAGTTGCAGTTATCCGCTATCCCCAGAAGCGCCTGAAGGGTAGTTCTTATGTCGTTAAACTGAATCTCCTGCTCATGAAGCGATCTTCCAGAGGTCTGTATATGATATTTGAGCTTTTGGCTTCGCTCTGATGCGCCGTAGTAATATTTCATCGCCACTGCCCAGATAAACCGCGCCACTCTTCCGATTACCGAATATTCCGCATCCATACCGTTTGAAAAGAAAAACGAAAGATTACGCGCGAATTTATCGACACTCATCCCTCTTGCGATATAACTTTCAACATAGGTAAAGCCGTTTGCAAGGGTAAGGGCAAGCTGGGTTATCGGGTTTGCGCCGGCTTCGGCAATATGATAGCCTGATATCGAGACTGAATAATAATTTCTCACATCATGCTTTATAAAATATTCCTGAATATCTGTCATCAGCCTTAAAGAAAAATCGGTGGAAAAAAGACAGGTGTTTTGAGCCTGATCCTCTTTGAGAATATCAGCCTGAACGGTGCCCCTTACGGTTCGAAGCGTCTGCTCGGCTATTTCAGATCGCTCCTGCTCGTTTGGCTCTCTGCCGTTTTGTCGTTTAAATTTCTCTATATTCTGGTCGATAGCGGTATTGAAAAACATCGCAAGCATCACAGGGGCGGGTCCGTTTATCGTCATTGAAACCGATGTCATCGGATCTGTAAGATCAAATCCTTCGAATAATCGTTTCATATCATCCAAGGTTGCTATCGATACACCGGAATTGCCGATTTTGCCGTAAATATCAGGGCGCAGATCGGGATCTTCTCCATACAAAGAAACCGAATCAAATGCCACCGAAAGACGTTTGGCGGGCTGTGCCTTTGCAAGAAGATGAAAACGTCTGTTGGTTCGCTCAGGCGTGCCTTCTCCGGCAAACATTCTGGTCGGCATCTCGGTAGCTGTTCTTTTAAACGGAAAAACCCCGGCGGTATAGGGAAACATTCCGGGAAAATTTTCTATCTTTCTCCAAAACAGAATATCTCCCCAGTCTCTAAATTGCGGCACCGCTATTTTCGGAACGGCGGTTCCGGCTAACGTTTTACTAAAGAGCTCCGTTTTTATCTCATTTCCTCTAACAAAATAGCTGTATTGCGGCTGCTGATATCTTTTGACAAGATCGTCAAACTCTTCTATGAGTTTCCGGTTTTCAGCCTCAAGCTCCGAAAGATTTTGATTCCGCAATCTTTCAAGCTCCTCTCTGTTTTCAATCCGGTCAATCAGTCCCTCTATTTTGTAAAGTTCGCTTGCTTTTTCAGCTTGCTCTGCTGAGTTTTCGATATAATTTTTCGTTACCTCAACTATCCTATGAAGATAGTCTCTTCTATGAGACGGTATAATCGGGTCGGCAACCGGATGCCCCTCTTTTCTGTCGCTTTTTATGTTATGCCCGAATCCGTTGATATATCCCAGAAAATGATGATAAAACCTGTTTACCCCCAAGTCATTAAACTGGCTCGAGATTGTCGGATACACCGGAAGCTCCTCAAGCCTTTGCCTTTTGAATCGCCTTGAGACAACCTTCCTGACTGCAAGCAATGTATCCTCGGATCCTGTTTTCTCAAATTTATTTATCACTATCGCATCCGCATAGTCAAGCATCCCGATCTTCTCAAGCTGCAAAGGGGTGCCGTATTCGCTTGTCATTAGATATATCGAATAATCAACCAGATCCACAATCTCGGTGTCAGCCTGCCCGATACCCGAGGTTTCCACTATAATCAGATCAAATCCGGCTCGCTTCAGAATCTCTATACCGTATTTTATTGCAGGGGATATCGCAAGGTTATTCATTCTTGTTGCAACACTTCTGAAAAATATACGATCCGAATTGTGCGCAAGAGAGTTTATCCTTATTCTATCCCCAAGCAGTGCTCCTCCGGTTTTTCTTCTGCTCGGATCAACTGCGAGAACCGCTATTTTCAAAGAGCTGTCCTCAGCCAATCTGCTCAATATTTCATCGATAAAGCTGCTTTTGCCTGCGCCGCCGGTTCCGGTAATTCCGACTACGGGAATCTTTTTTGAACAAGCCGGAAGACTCCTTATAATCTCATCCGGGTTTGCCTGGGAATCTATGTTGTTTTCGAGAATACTCAAAAGTCTTGCAAGCGAGCCTCTTTTCTCTATCGTTTCTATCAGTTTTGCCGTATCAGATTGCAAAGCCCTCTCTTTTGCCTTTTTAATCATAAATTCAGCCATACCGTCAAGACCCAGCTTCATTCCGTCCTCAGGAGAAAAGATCTTTGTAACACCGTATTGCTCAAGTTCTTTTATCTCAGCAGGGATAATCACCCCTCCGCCTCCTCCGAATATCTTAAGATCGCTCCTTCCGCTCTTTCTTGCAAGATCAACGAGATATTTGAAAAACTCGATATGCCCGCCCTGGTACGAGCTTATCGCCACCGCATCTGCATCCTCATCTATTGCTGCCGAGATTATCTCTTCAGCCGAACGGTTGTGCGCAAGATGAATAACCTCGGCTCCGGCATAGACAAGTTCTCTTCTTATAATATTGATCGATGCGTCGTGACCGTCAAACAGGCTTGTTGCAGTTATGAATCGCGCCGGTCTTTCATTTTTCATATTTCCTCCTATTGACAGCAGAGTTTTTTTCTATATAGTGAAACTATATTTCAATATATGGAGAATACATGGTAAGCAAGGAAAAGTCAACCCCCGGAACATTGAAGAAAGCGTTAAGAATTTTAGAGTTTGTTGCATTAGACAAACATGCCTGCACGCTTTCTGAGATCTCTTCTGCTCTTGATATTCCCAAGCCAACCGCATACAGATTAATTAACGGGCTCATATCAAACGGCTATCTCTTGCAGGACAAGGATAAACGTTTTTTTCTCGGCTACAAACTGCTTATCTTAGGCGGCGCTGTTCGGCAAAACAGCATTATACGAAAAACAGCGCTCCCCTTTCTGCGCAAGATTCAGAAACTGACCAATGAAACGGTTCATCTTACCGTTCCGGATGGTAACTATGGCGTTTATCTTGAAAAACTTGAGTCATCCAACGCAGTAAGGCTGTGGACAACAGTTGGTGCAAAGCTGCCCCTTACAGTCGGAGCATCTATGAGGGCGATACTTGCCTTTTTGCCGGAAAAAAGAAGAGAGGAAATTATAGCAAAACACAATGTTAAATTAACCGCTTCAACACTTGATAAATCTCAATTGAGAAAAGCGATAGAGCAAACAAGAAAGAACGGTTATGCGGTTAGCTTTGGAGAGGCTGATTCGGATGCCGCAGCCATTGCCGCACCGATTCTTGATAATCAAGGTATCGCTCTTGCCGCTGTTTCGGTGGCAGGACCCTCAAACAGGTTTACAAGCGAAAAAATCAACAGATGGATACCTGAGGTAAAACAATGCGCCGACGATATAAAAAAAGCGCTTTTTATTAAGTAAGGAGGCAGTATGCTTATTTCCAACGATCTTTTAACAGATGAGGCAAAAGATCTAAAGATGGCAACAAGAGAATTTTGCAAAAGAGAGTTTGCCGATACGCTCAAGTGGGACGAAACTCAAAATATGCCGTATGAACTTTGGAAGAAGATGGGTGATATCGGCTTGACCGGTATGATGCTTGATTCCGAATATGGCGGAATGGGAGCTGATGCCCTGCTTGCGGTTGTAATTATGGAGGAGATGGCGGTTTTCTCACCGGCAGTGGCAATGAGTCTGGGAGCTCATTCGATTCTTGCCGGCAATGTTATCAACAGAGCCGGAAACAAAGAGCAGAAAGCCCGTTTTCTGCCTGATATCGCCTCAGGAAAAAAGATAGCTGCAATCTGTCTGAGCGAACCTGAACGAGGCTCAGATGCGGCACATCCTAAAACAAAAGCGATAAAAAACGGCGACAAATATCTGCTGCGCGGTCAAAAGATTTTTATAACCAATGCTCCGGTTGCCGATATCTTTGTTGTTTACGCCGATACAATAGAGAATGGAAAATCACTCGGTGTAACAGCCTTTGTTGTGGAAAAAACGCCTGAAATAACGGTTGACAAGATGCACAAAATGGGCATGAGAGCATCACCCACAGGCATCGTGTTTTTCGATGAGGTACCGCTTTCGGAAGAAAATATTCTGCGCGGCATCGGAGAAGGCACCCATATTATGATGGAAGGGCTTGATGTGGAGCGAATCGGTCTTTCGGGAGAAAATCTTGGCATAATGAAAGGCGCGCTCGAGGTTGCCTCAAAATATGCTAAAGAACGAATTCAGTTTGAGAAACCGATTATTAGTTATCAGATGATTCAGGAGAAGTTGACCTATATATTGAGCGAGCTTGAGCTTAACAGAACATATCTATATAAACTTGCAAAGCTCTGGAATGAAAACAAAGGCGACAAAAAACTCAGAACGGCAACCGCTATCTCAAAAATGCGTTCAGCTGAAGCTGCGGTAAAATGCGCTGAAGAGGCGATACAGATTTTGGGAGGCTACGGATACACTTCCGATTATCTGCCTCAGATGTATTGGCGCGACGCAAAACTGTTCACGATAGGTGCCGGAACAAGCGAGATGATGAAACTGATTGCCGCAAGAAGGATTATACAGGGATTTAACGAACTTTAAAATGTAATCAGGATAACCCTGAAAGTAAAATATAAGTAAGGAGATTTTATGAGTAACAGGATAAAAGTTGGAGCCGGACAGGGATTTTACGGAGATGATCCGTGGTTTGCGCTTCAGAGCGCCAAATACGGAAACGTTGATTATATGGGTTTTGACTCACTTGCAGAGCTTACTCTGGCAATACTGGAAAAAGCGAGACAGAAAGATCCGAACAAAGGGTATGCAGCAGACATCATAACCTATGCAAAACTGCTTCTTCCGTTTGTCAAACAGAACAATCTGTCGCTTGTTACAAATGCGGGCGGTTTGAATCCTCCCGCAGCGGCAACTGCGGTGGCAAGGCTCGCAAATGAAATCGATTTTAGCGAACTTAAAATTGCCACCATAACAGGCGATGACATAAAGGGGAAAATCGAAAAATTGAGAGCGGCAGGACTTAAATTTGAAAATCTCGATACCGGAGAGGCGATGCCTGAGGAGATTCTCAACAATATCATTTTTGCAAACTGTTATCTCGGAGCAGCGCCGGTAAAAGAGGCGCTCGACAGAGGTGCCGATATTGTTGTAGCCGGACGCGTTACCGACCCGGCGCTTTTTGCAGGACCAATACTTTCGGGTATGAACTGGAACGTTGATAATTTGGACCAGGTGGCCTTTGCAACGCTTCTGGGACATCTGCTTGAGTGCGGAGGACAGATAACCGGAGGAAACTTCAGCGGTGATTGGGAAAGCGTGCCATCCCTTGAGCGACTCGGATATCCGATAGCAGAAATCTATGAAGATATAAGCGCAATCATCACAAAACCGGAAGGAACCGGCGGGCTGGTTTCATCTGACACGGTAAAAGAGCAGATGTTATATGAGATACATGATCCGTCAAACTATATCGGTCCTGATTGTATAGTTGACATAACATCGGCAAAACTAGAAGATGTCGGAAAAAACAGGGTAAAGATAACCGGCGTCAAAGGCAAAAAGCCGCCTTCAACACTTAAGGCGCTCTTCGCGTATCCTGATGGCTATATTGCAGAGGGAAGAATTCTTTACGGGGTTCCTCATGCTCTGAAAAAAGCAAAAGCAATGGCCGAAATTATGAGAAAACGCCTTGATATACTTGGAATAAAACCGATTGCATATGAAGCCGAATTTATAGGAGGCGGGGCGCTCAAACGCAAAGAACCAAACTATGAGCCTGAAGAGATTCTTTTGCGCGTAGCTGTCAAGGTCAGCTCAAAGGAGCAGGCAAGTCAAATTGCAAAACTGTTTCCGGCTTACATTCTCAACGGACCTCCGGGAGCTGATTTCTTTGGCGCTCCACCCAAACCGAGACAGGCAATAGGCATTTGGCCCGCACTTATCGACAGAGAGCTCATAGAGCGCGATGTCAAGGTTGATGTCAAAACAACAAAAGAGATTTTGGAGGGATAGATGAGACTCTTTTTATACCAGATTGCCCAGACTCGTTCGGGCGACAAGGCAAACGATTCGGATGTTTCGCTTTTTGCTCCTAATAAAAAGATATATGAATTTTTGAAAAAAAATCTGACTCCCGATATTGTAAAATCCAAACTTTCCTCTATTGTTGAAGGTGAGGTTGTCAGGTTCGAGGTTCCCAATCTTTTGGCGCTCAAATTCCTACTCACAGATGCACTCGGCGGAGGAGCCTCAGGCTCGCTCAGAAGCGACAACCTGGGAAAATCGATCGGAGGGATATTCAGCACGATAGAGTTGGATTTTCCGGAAGAGATTGTTAAGGATGTAAAGATAAGGGCTGCCTGAAATGTCTGAGGTTATTGTTGAAAAGCACAACGGATACGCCGTTGTTGTTATGTCAAATGTGAAAAAACGGAACGCCCTGGATAGCGTTCTGTCAAAAGCGCTTATAGAAAAAGCACACAACATTTCAAAAGATAAGAATATAAAAGCTGTGGTATTAACAGGCAACAATCATATCTTTTGCGCCGGAGCCGATCTTGACGAGTTTGGCGCCGCATTGGGAAAGGATGCGCTTTATCATTACAAAAATATGGAAACAGATGTCAAAGTTTTTGATATTGTAAGGATTATCGGCAAGCCGGTCGTAGCAGCGGTTGAAGGCTATGCACTTGGAGGAGGATTCGGACTTGCCTGCAGCGCCCATATTGTTGTGAGCTCTCCTGAGGCTAAGTTCGGGATGCCTGAGCTCTCACTGGGCATATTCCCTTATGTTATTTTTCCGTATGTTATCGATGCAATTGGAAAAAGAAATGCGGTGGAGCTGGCATTAGCCAGAAAGATTATCGATGCGACTGAGGCAAAAAGAATCGGTGTTGTGCATCAAATCTACGATAATCCGATTGAAAAAGCAAAGAAGATTGCCGCCTCGATTGCATCGCTGAGTTCAACCGTGCTGGCTTTGGCAATGAATGCAATAAACGATCTTTCAAAAGAAAAGATTGATTCAAAATATCTGGCTCTGCTCAGAATTGTAAATTTTGCGGCAGAGGATCTGAAAATCGGAACCGAGGCGTTCAAGAAAAAAACAAAACCTGAATGGAGGGGCAAATGAGTGAATCGTTTTTAGTTAAGTCTCCTGATAATCTGTTTATACCTGAGCAGGCAAGTCAGGAAGACAGAATGCTTGCCGCAAGCGCAAGAGAGTTTATGGAAAAGGAGATTATTCCGATATCCGATGAAATTGAATCCAAAAAACACGGTCTTTTGAGAGAGTTGATAAAAAAAGCCGCCGATCTCGGATTTACATCTGTCGGAGTCGACGAGAGTTATGGCGGGCTCGGAATGGGTGAAATTGCCTATACAGTGCTTGCGGAAAAACTTTTCGGAGGACAAGCCTCCTACGGAATCACATGGAACGTTAATATAGGAATCGGAAGAATGCCTCTTGCTTATTACGGAACAGAAGAACAGAAAAAGCGTCTTATGCCCAAAATCTGTTCGGGAGACTATGTAACAGCGTATGCTCTTACTGAAGCGGAAGCAGGGTCGGATGCCCTGGGAGGTATGAAAACCAAAGCGATAAAACAGCCTGATGGTAACTACCTGTTAAACGGTCAAAAAATTTTTATTACAAACGGCGGAATATCTGATCTATACACCGTATTTGCAAGATTGGATGAGGGTTTTGCGGCATTTCTTGTCGAAAAGGGAATGAAAGGTTTCTCAACAGGCAAAGAGGAAAACAAGCTCGGACTTCGCGGTTCATCAACCACAACACTATTTTTTGATGATGTAAGGATTCCGAAGGAAAATCTGCTTTATAATGAGGGGCAAGGACATTATATTGCTCTTACCGCTCTTGATGTGGGAAGATTCGATCTGGCTGCTGCGTTTTTGGGAGAGGCAAAATATGATCTTGCCAATGCGATAAAATATTCAAAAGAGCGTCGTCAGTTTGGCAAGGCAATTGCAGAATTCGGCATGACGCAGAAAAAGCTCGCAAAAGCCGCAGCTCAGATATATGCAGCCGAATCCGGCGTATATCGGTTTGCCGGAAAATGGGAGAAGCTTTGCTCCGGGCTGGATAGAACCGCGGCTGATTACGGCAAAAAGATGATGGATATATTGCGTGCACTTTCGGAAGAATCCTCAATCCTCAAAACGGCGGTCTCAGATATTTTGGCAGCCGTTGTGGATGATGAGGTTCAGATATACGGCGGAAACGGCTTTATGGAGGATTATCCGGCTGCACGTTCCTATCGCGACGAACGGGTTTTCCGAATCTTTGAGGGAACAAACGAAATCAACAGAACCGTTATAGCAAAGATGCTTACAAAGCAGATTACAAAGGGCAAAATCGTTCTTGAAACAGCGCCGGCAAACATAGATCCCAACAGTATTGAAGGAGCAAGAGCGCTTCTTAATCTTGCCTATAGCAAGGCAACCGAGGAGGCAAAACTTTTAAACGAAAACCAGGAGGTTGTGGGATATCTTTCGGATATGACCATTATGTTTTATCTTATCGAGTCGGCATATCTCAGAGCAAAAAAGACCGGAGACGAGATAATGCTTCTGTTGGCTCATCGCTACAGCATTGATTCGTTCTCACTCTTTCTTGATTCAATGAACAGATTGGCAAAAGCGTTCGGCTCGGACAAGTTGGAAAATGCCTGCAAAAAAGCCTATAGCGATTGGAATATAGCCGATGAGGTAAAATTAAACAGAAAAATCTCCGCTTTGCTGCTTGAGAAGGAATGCTATCCCTTGGGATTATAAAAATCTATTAAGCGAGCTCTATGAACTATAAGAACTAAATTAGGAGGAGATATGGGATATGTAAAAATAGATACAAGAGAAGGGAGCGGAAGTTCTATCGCGGTATTGACCATTGAAAAACCTCCCGCAAACGCTTTGGATTCAGAGCTTATTGAGGAGTTGCATTCAAAATTCTCATCACTCAAAGCAGAAGCAGTAATTATCACAGGCACCGGAAAGATTTTTGTCGCCGGCGCCGATATTAGCCAGATGAGCAGGCTCTCTCCGATTGAAGCCGAGCGATTCTCAACAAAAGGCAACAGACTTATGAGCCTTATCGAAAGCTATCCTCATCCGGTTATTGCCGCGGTAAACGGTTATGCGCTTGGCGGCGGGCTGGAACTTGCACTTAGCTGCGACATAATAATCGGCTCGGATAGAGCTGTTTTCGGATTTCCCGAGGTAACGCTTGGACTGATTCCCGGATTTGGCGGAACGCAACGATTGATGCGTCTTATCGGAAAAGGGTATGCAAAGGAACTGATCTTTACAGGAAAAAGAATCAATGCCAAGCAGGCAGAAAAAATCGGTCTTATAAACGGTATTGCCTCCGATGCTCTCGAGGATGCAATCAAAATGGCTCAGGCAATCTGCAAGGCAAGCAAGAATGCGGTAAGCGTTGCCAAACGAACAATGACAGACGGAGCGGAACTTTCAAACCAGAATGCGCTGAAACTTGAGGCTGCACGATTTGGTCTGGTTTTTGCTCATAAAGACGCATCCGAAGGAATGAGGGCGTTTCTTGAAAAAAGAGCCGCCGATTTTGAGAAATAGAGATGAATGTCATTGAAAGAGTAGTGGCTGCGGTTTTGGTGATTGCAGCTTTCGGATATTTCTTTTACAGGGTTTTTTATCTTTTAAAGCTTCTTAAAATCGGAAAACCTGAAAATCGATATGATCGGATAGGAGCGCGAATAATAATGGCAATTCGTCAATCCATATTCCAAGGCGCTCAATTCAGGGTAAAAACCGCAGATCATATTTATGCCGGAATTATGCATATTTTTATACTCTGGGGCTTTATGATTCTGCTTCTGGGCGAAATCGAGATTCTGCTTTCGATATTCATACCGAATTTTAGCTTTGCATTTCTGAACAGTTTATATCCTTTCTATATTTTCTCTCAGGATCTTTTTATTTTTCTCATTATCGTTGCCATGCTTATGGCTTTTATCAGACGCTTTTTATGGCATCCGCGCCAGATTAATTATCATGCCGGAGCATATCTGATTCTGGTTGCAATATCGCTTCTTATGATAACGCTTTTGGGTATGAACATAGAACATCTGACAGATGATCCGAGATTTGCCGCAGTTGCGTCCAAATGGGCTCCCTTTACGATGTTTGTTTACTCACACATTTTTCATCCCGCCTCATTCAACCATTCGATCTATATGAGCCTTTTTTGGGTTCATCTTGTGACAATTCTGGCATTTCTGGATTATATTCCAAACTCAAAACATCTTCATGTTTTAGCCGCAATACCTGCAAACTTTTTCAGACGGTTTACACCTCCCCTTCTAAAGCTTGCCCCTATTGATTTTGAAGATGAAAATCTTGGAACCCTTGGGGTTGCATCGGTCAAAGATATGACCTGGAAACAGCTTTTTGATGGCTATTCCTGCACCGAATGCGGCAGATGCACCGAGCTGTGTCCTGCAAATAACACCGGAAAAGCACTCTCACCAAGAGAAATAATCCTCAACACAAAAGAAAATCTATTCAAAAACGCCAAAACTCTTTTATCCGGCACTGCTGAGGCTGAGCTTCCGGTAAAACTGGTAGGTGATTCCATCACCGAAGAGGAGATTTGGGCTTGCACAAGCTGCGGAGCATGCACCAACGTTTGTCCTGTAGGCAACGAACATTTGCGTGATATTATCGATATCAGGCGAAATCTTGTTATGGAACAAAGCTCGGTGCCATCACTGATGGGACAGGCTCTCAAAAGCATTGAAGCCAGAGAACACCCGTTTTTTGGCACCGCTGCTTCACGCTCGGATTGGAGAAAAGGGATAGATGTGCCGTTTTTTGACAAAACAAAGGAGTATCTGCTCTGGATAGGCTGCTCGGCTGCATTTGAGGAAAGAAACCAGAAGATTGCTCAGGCAACCGTTGCCATACTAAAAAAAGCAGGCGTATCGTTCGGTATTCTGGAAAACGAGCGCTGCACCGGAGATCCTGCAAAACGAATGGGCGATGAATATCAGTTCAGCCTGCTTGCAGGGGCAAACATCGACGAGTTTAACGAGCTTGGCGTAAAAAAGATTATCACTATCTGCCCGCATTGCTTTAACAGTTTCAAAAACGACTATCCCGATTATGGCGGCAATTATGAGGTTATAATGCATTCGGTTCTCATAGATGATCTTATAAAAACAGGAAAAATTCGGCTCAAAAAATCGGTAGAAAGCATCACGTTTCATGACCCGTGCTATCTTTCAAGGCATAACGATATCACCGAAGAGCCGCGGGAAGCGCTTTCTGCAGCCGGAAATCTCATTGAAATGAAGCAAAACAGAAAAAACAGCTTCTGCTGCGGAGGCGGCGGAGGTCTTTATTGGAGTGAAGAGGAAGGCGAGCGAATAAATCAGCATCGCGCAAAAGAGGCGCTCTCAACTCAGGCAGATATCGTAGCTACATCATGCCCGTTCTGTATGTCGATGATGACCGATGGTATAAGAACGTTTGATGAGCATAAAGAGGTGTTGGATATTGCCGAGATTGTTTACAAAAATATGATTTAATTTAGGAGGAGTTTATGAAGATTCTTGTGCTTGGTGCCGGAACAATGGGAGCAGGAATTGCTCAGGTAGCTATACAGGCAGGTCACTCTGTTGCTCTCATGGATGTTTCGATAGCGGCGCTGGATAAGGCAAAATCGAAGATATCATCAGGATTGGCAAAGCTCGTATCAAAAGGCAAATTGAGTGAAGAAAAAAAGGAGGAAGCTCTTGGTAATATCTCATATTTTAGAGAATATGAGGGAATAGAGCCGGTAAATCTTGCGATAGAGGCGGTTACCGAAAAGATAGAGCTGAAACAGATGCTGATAAAAAAAGCATCATCGTTGGTAAAGGAAAACGGCATTTTCGCAACAAACACCTCATCGATTCCGATCTCTCTTCTTGCAACAAGTTTTACCGACCCCGCGCGTTTTATCGGAATGCATTTTATGAATCCCGTGCCCCTTATGAAAGGCGTTGAGATAATACCCGGTATTCAAACATCTGAAAAAACCGTTGAGGAGGCAATTCTGTTTACCGAAGGGCTCGGCAAGATTCCCTCAAAGGCAAACGATACCGCCGGTTTTATAACCAATAGACTTATCGGAATCTATCTGAATGAAGCGGCAAAAGCCGTTCTTGAAGGAAACGATCCGGTCGAGGTCGATCGTATGATGAAGGTTTGTTTCAATATGCCGATGGGCCCGTGCGAGCTTACCGATCTGATAGGCATAGATGTAACGGTCGATATGCTCAATGTTATGGCATCCGCGTTTGGAGATCGTTATATCCCAAATCCTCTTCTGATGCAGCTTTATAATTCAGGCAGGCTGGGAAGAAAAGCAGGTATCGGCTTTTATCGATATGAAAAGGGCAAAGACCCGGAATGCGCAATAAGGAGAAAATAACTATGAAAGAGATCTATGTGATAGCAACATCAAGAACACCAATCGGAAAATTCGGTTCTGCATTCAAAGATGTAAGCCCGGCAGAGCTGGGTGCTGCAGCGCTCAAGGATGCTTTAAAGCGAGCAGGCGTTGAAGGCAAAAACCTTGATCTTTATACCGTGGGTAATGTCCTTCGTGGAGGACAGGGGCAGGCGGTATCAAGACAGGTCGCTCTTCTGGCAGGAGTGCCGATTGAGGTTGACGGGTTTGCAGTTGATATGGTTTGTTCCTCAGGCATGGCAGCTGTTATGGCAGGCGCTATGGCAATAAAAGCATCAGATGCGTCGCTGGTTGCAGCAGGAGGCACCGAATCGATGAGTCAGGCGGCTCTGGCATATCCGGCATCTGTAAGATGGGGAGTAAAACATCTTATAGGCAAAGAGGTCAAGCTGATGGATCTTATGCTTACTGACGGCTTAATAGACCCGATGAGCGGAGAGATGATGGGCATTCAAACCGAGAGGGTTGCCGCAGCTCACAATATAACAAGAGAGGAGCTTGACGAGGTAGCTTACAACAGCCACAAAAGGGCATCGGCGGCAACAGAAAACGGTGCTTTTGCAAGAGAAATAGTTCCTGTTACCGTTAAAACAAGAAAAGGTGATATAGTGGTCGATAAAGATGAAGGAATCAGACCTCAAACCAGTATGGAATCGCTTGCCAAGCTAAGACCTGCATTCAAAAAAGACGGAGTGCTAACGGCGGGGAACTCAAGCCAGATCTCCGACGGCGCGGCTATGCTGATTTTAGCCGACCAGAAAGCGGTAAAAAGGCATAATCTGAAACCGGCGGCAAAAATCATCGGCTATAGCTGGCTTGGAGGCGAAGGATGGGAGTTTAGCAACATACCCGGCAAGGCGACCGATAAACTCCTTGAAAAACTTGATATGAAAATCGATGAGTTCGATTATTTCGAAACCAATGAAGCATTCGCAATAAACAATGTTCTGCTTCATAAGCATTTCTCCATCGATTATGAAAAAATCAATGCATTCGGAGGCGCTGTTGCGCTTGGTCATCCGATCGGAGCATCCGGCGCAAGAATAATAGGCACTCTGATAAATGTTCTCCAAAACAAAAATGCAAAAAAAGGCATAGCTATGATTTGCCACGGTCTTGGCGGAGCAACGGCAATTGCAATAGAAAAAATATAACAAAGGGGGTTTATATGAGTAATGACTATTTTTCGAAAACCGGAGAACTGTTTAATCCCAAAAGAATTAAAAATGCTCCTGAGGCGCTAAAAGGGGTTAAGATTCTGGAGCTTACCACATTGGTGCTTGGACCTGAGTTGCCTTCGAATCTTGCGGAGTTTGGCGCTGAAGTTATCAAGGTAGAACTTCCGGGTGTAGGCGATACGATGCGCTCGCTCACTCCTTATGCAACATTTTACAAAAATCAAGCACTGGGTTTTGTTCAGCTTTCCCGCAACAAATATCACTGCACCCTTGATGTGCGTAAACCTGAAGGAGTTGAAATCTTCAAAAAACTTGCAAGCCAAGTCGATATTGTCGTTGAAAATCTCAGAAGCGGAACAACCGATCGTTGGGGCATAGGCTACAGACAACTCAAAGAGGTCAATCCAAAACTTATCTATATCGCT
>Ga0256829_1001981_pt1 | contig 15822 bp, 18 predicted proteins | sample 131447metaG_FD_185979 | JGI IMG/M metagenome (GOLD analysis project Ga0256829, IMG submission 185979) | Hydrothermal vent microbial communities from Lau Basin, Pacific Ocean - 131-447 | ecosystem: Environmental > Aquatic > Marine > Hydrothermal vents | place: Pacific Ocean: Lau Basin | collected...
TACGCATCTCCGCCTATCATGTTTTCAACTGCGCCTACAAAAGCATGTACTTCCACATCGAGTTTGAGCTCGCTTACTGCTTTTATGATGCCTAGAACTGCACAAGCTCCTGCTTTATCCATCTTCATAGTTACCATAGAAGTAGCAGGTTTGAGGCTGAGTCCGCCGCTATCATATGTTAAACCCTTTCCTACAAGTGCTATGCGCTTTTTAGCACTTTTTGGTTTGTATGCAAGGTGAATCAGCTTACTTCCATGGCGTGAAGCACGGCCAACTGCAAGTATCGCTTCACAGCGCTCTTTTTTGAGGGCTTTTTCATCAAGAACATTACACTCTAGTTTGTTCTCCTTCGCAAGTTTCTTTGCAAGTTTTGCCAATGTTTCTGGGTGCATATCATCAGGAGCGGTATTGACTATGTCACGTGTGAAACATGTCGCTTCTGCAGTGATTATAGCCTCTTCAAATACTCTTTGAAGTGATGCAATATCATCAGAGAGCAGGTAGATATTTTTGAGTTTTGATTTTTTAGGCTTTGATTTGTATTTTGTAAATTCATATCCGCCAAGTACAACACCTTCAATAATGGCAGTTGTATTGCTTGCGTTTGCATTAAACGCAGCAGACTTGTATTTTGTTGCTTTGAGCGCTTTGATGGCACTGCCACTTGCACTGCGGATATTATCACTGCTCTTATCTTCAACACCACAAAAAAGTATTTTGTTCTTGTGTGAAAAGCAGACGCTGTCTTGCACAGCTTCAAAACCGGCTTTGTCTAAAAATTTACCGTTTTTATGTTTTTTGAGTTCATCTTTTGTGATGAACTCTACTGTAATGTCACTCTCTATTGTTTCTACTAAGTTTATATTCATATTTCTCATCCTTTATTAATCAAAATGGAGCATATCTTTGGCTTGTATCATATCTTTGTCACCACGACCGGAGAGGTTTACAATGACGAGTTTATCTTTAATGTCAGGCAGTTTTTTCAAATAAGCCACCGCATGTGAACTCTCAAACGCAGGAATGATTCCCTCTTTTTGGCTAAGCCATACAAAGGCATCAAGTGCTTCTTGGTCAGTTATGTTGTCATACATTACAGTTTTGTTGTCTTTATGAAAAGCGTGTTCTGGCCCAATACCCGGATAATCTAGCCCTGCAGAGATAGAGTGTGCTTCGAGTATCTGTCCATCTTCATCTTGGAGTAGATAAGACATCTGACCATGCAGAACACCCGGACGTCCTTTTTCAAGAGAGCAGCCGTGTTTATCAGTATCAATACCAAGTCCCCCAGCCTCTATACCTACGCATTGCACCTCTTCATCTTCTAAAAAGTGTTGGAACATTCCAATGGCATTGCTTCCACCACCGATGCAGGCTACCACATAATCAGGCAGACGATTCTCTTTGTCCAAGATTTGTTGACGTGCTTCCCATCCTATGATCGCCTGAAAATCTCTTACCATCATAGGGTAGGGATGTGGACCTGCAACAGTTCCTATGACGTAGAAAGTATCTCTTGCATTTGTAACCCAGTGGCGAATGGCATCGTTCATAGCATCTTTAAGTGTTCTACTTCCGCTTTCGACTGCGTTTACTTTTGCACCAAGGAGTTTCATACGAAAGACATTGAGCTCTTGACGAGCCACATCTTTTGCACCCATAAATATTTCACACTCAAGTCCAAGCAAGGCCGCTATTGTAGCGGTTGCCACACCGTGTTGTCCTGCACCTGTTTCAGCGATGATCTTTTTGTATCCGAGACGTTTTGCCATAAGTCCTTGAGCGATAACATTGTTGACTTTATGCGCACCTGTGTGGTTCAAGTCCTCACGTTTGAAGTAGACCTTTGCACCAATCTCCTTTGAGATGTTTTCAGCATAAAAGAGTGGAGAAGGACGACCTACATAATCTTTGAGGTAGTAGTGTACTTCACTCCAAAAATCTTTGTCAAAACGGATTTTCTCATACTCATCTTTGAGCTCTAAAAGAGCCGGCATAAGTGTTTCTGGAACATAGCGACCGCCAAAGATTCCGAAATGTCCATTTTCATCTGGATCGAATTTTGATTTACTTGGAATATACATTAATTAACCTCTATAACGGAGTAAACTTCTGTTTGCTCTTGTAATTTTTTTATGCCCTCTAGAAAAGTCAGCCCTATGATAAAACAGCACTCTACGCATTCGGCACCTGTTTGGTTTACAAGTTTTGCCGCTGCGTTTGCAGTACCGCCTGTTGCTATGAGGTCATCTATGACCAACACACGTGCGCCTTTTTTCTCACCAAAGGCATCAATATGCACCTCTATCTCATCGACACCATACTCTAAAGCATATTTTTCACTTATGGTAGTGTAGGGGAGTTTGCCTTTTTTGCGAATAGGAACAAAGCCCAGTCCCAACATCTGTGCAAGAGCCGCACCAAAAATGAAACCACGGGCATCGATTCCTGCTATATAATCAAGATTATAAGATTTATATCTATCAGCTAAATGTTGCATTAACGTAGCGTAGGCTTCTTTATTATTTAAAAGTGTCGTTATGTCTTTAAAAACAATGCCCGGTTTTGGGAAATCTTTTATGTCTCTGATCGAGTTTTCGATAAGAGCTCTTTCATCTGCTGTAAGCATTTTTATCCTTTATAAAAGCGCGTCGATGCGACCTTCCAATGCTTTGATTTTCGCATTGAGACGGTCCACTTCTTGTCTGTGTTTGGAGTTTCTCTGTTTAAGCACTTTAAGCTCATTTCTCAGCTTTGTCAACTCTTCACTTAAAATATCAACATTTCCAAGCGCGCGTTGGAGCTGTATTTGGTACTTTCGTATTAAAATCTCTGCTTCTTGCAGTGTTAGTTTCATCAGGTCGTTACTGCGCTGCTCTTTGTTAGTAATACTCTTAAAATAGAACATCTTCACAAAGAGATAGATTGCAACGATGGAAAGTATTGTCAGGAGTGACCATTGCCAAAACATAAACAGCTGTCCTTAGTCGATTTCTATTTTAGTGACTCGGTTCACATGACGTCCACCGTCAAATGAGCCTGCAAGCCATGCGTCAATGATAGACTCTGCAACACCTTTACCTACAATACGCTCTCCATAACAAAGAATGTTTGCATCATTATGCCCGCGTGCTACAGTTGCAGTATAAGCATCATGACAGAGTGCCGCACGGATACCGTGATGCTTGTTCGCTGCCATACTCATACCGATACCGCTTCCACATATTAAAATCCCTTGACTTCCTTCATCTTCAAGTACTGAAGTAGCTACTTTATGTGCATAATCAGGATAGTCCACTCTATCTTTAGAGTATGGTCCAAGATCAATTACTTCGTGTCCCTTTTCTCGCAACAGTTCGACAGTCCAATCTTTTAGCTCGATTCCCGCGTGGTCAGTTCCTATGTAAAATTTCATTCTAAAAAGCTCCTATTTAAGATAGTAATAAACGTATTATAAATTGTACAGGCATAAAGAGCAGATACTCATTTAAAGGTGTCATTAAAATGACAAGCACAATAATCATGCCGTATCTGTCATACTTGTAGTAAAACTCTGCTAGAGAGTTGATTTTGTATTTTAACGCAAGATGCATTAAAAAATGTCCTCCATCAAACTGTGGAATAGGGAGCAGGTTAAATACTCCAAGAACCACATTGATGATTAGCAGTTGATAAACAAAGATATATGTAAAGATGTAAAACATCGAATCTGCTGTCGTTGGCGCGCTCATTGCAGTCAGTCCAATAGCTGCAAAAGCACCAAGTGTAAAGTTATAAACTATACCTGCTAAATCAACCTGCATGGCAGCATTGTATCCACCTCGGCTGATAACTTTGTACATATCTACTGGAACAGGCTTTGCCCATCCAAATAAAAAGCCACCCGATGTACCCATAAGCAGAGGGATGAAATAGAGTGCAGCGGGCACAAGAATGGTCCCGATAAGGTCAACATGAACTAAAGGGTTTATGGTCAAACGTCCTGCATTTTTTGCAGTGTCATCCCCATACATATGAGCAATCCAACCATGCATAATCTCATGCCCGATAATAGCTATGGCAAGTGCTAAAACAGCAGCTACGATTTTTATAATATCAAGTAATTCCATAGTACTCTTTGTCTTGTTTTTCTCTCTCTTTTATCGCTTTGTCAAGATAAGGTGGTTTTTCCAGTTGAGATGGTGTTTTTCCTACTCTATCCCATCTGATTTCCCAGTTCTTGTCAATGGAGAAGTAGATGAACCAAGGTGTCCCCTCTATGTTTTCATAAGGAACAGGTCCCCAAAAACGGCTGTCATTTGAGTGGTCACGGTTGTCTCCCATCATAAAATAACGATCTTTTGGAACTTTTACAGGATTAAAGTAAAAAATAGGCATAGGATTACGCCCGTCTTCTATGATTTTTGGATCATGGTGAATACCGGGATGCTCTTTCATATATGGATTCTTTACCCATAATTTTCCATCATACACAGCTTTTTCATACTCTTTATAGTGCTTTTTGATCCACTCATCACCCTCTTTAAAGTGAATAAAAAGATTTTTGTCTGCTACAAAGAGTTCATCACCTGGCAGTGCCACACAGCGTTTTACAAAATGCTGTTTGATATTTCCAGGGTATCTGAAAATAACTATGTCACCGCGTTTAGGTGTGTCTCCATCGATGATTTTAAGCTCTTTACTCCATGGAATGACAGGAATTTCCAAAAATGGAATGTACGGCATAGGAATACCGTATGCAAATTTTTTAGCAAAAAGGTGGTCTCCTATGAGAAGTGAGTCTTTCATACTTCCACTTGGAATTCTAAAGGCCTGAGCAACAAAAAAGATGACAAAAAGAACGATGACAATCGTCCCTGTCCATGAGTTTGAGAATTTATATGCTTTATGTAAAAAGTTTTTCATCTATTTAAGCTTCTTCTTTCTTGGCTGCGTTTAGTTTTGCAGCTTTGAGTGTGTTGCTCATAAGCATTGCAATTGTCATTGGTCCTACACCGCCCGGAACAGGAGTAATGTAAGAGCATTTTTTACTGACCTTTTCAAAATCGACATCTCCTACAAGCTTACCGCTCTCAGCTCTGTTTATTCCTATGTCCACAATGATAGCACCATCTTTAACCATGTCTTCTTTTATAAGGTTTATGACACCGACACCTACTAAGATGATGTCTGCGTTTAGTGTGTGTTTTTTCAAGTCATCTGTAAATATATGACACACTTCAACCGTTGCATCTGCGTTTAGAAGTAGAGACGCCATAGGTTTTCCTACAATGTTTGAAGCACCGACTACACAGCAGTTCTTTCCTTTGACATCGATATTGTACTCTGCTAAGAGTTCCATAACACCAAGTGGAGTACATGGTACAAAACCATCGAGGTTTGTTACCAAGCGTCCAACATTGTAAGGATGAAAGCCATCAACATCTTTTGCAGGGTCAACAAGTTCGAGAATTTTTGTTGTATCTATGTGAGCAGGAAGGGGAAGCTGTACTAAAATACCATCGATATTGGAGTTTTTATTCATCATCATAATGGTGTTCTCTATAGCCTCTTGCGAGATATCTTCAGGCATTTCGTGAGAGACTGAGTAAAATCCCATTCTGTCACACGCTTTTTTCTTCATACTGACATAGGCAGCACTTGCCGGGTCTTGCCCAACTAAAATTACCGCTAAACCGGGTGTTACATCCGCTTCTTCTTTGAGCTTTGTAACCTCTTTTATTACATTGTCTTCAATTTTTTTCGCAAGTGCTTTACCATCAAGAATCTGCATTTAAACCTCATAAATTATTTTTTTGTTATTATACTCTTTTAAAATAATAATAGGCTAATAATGATTAAACTGTTTCTTTTCCTTCTTCCTTTTACTCTTTTTGCTACGAGTGATTTTATTACGCCCATGGAGTATGCGTCTCAACTTTACAAAAATCCCAGAGGAATAGGGTGTCAAGAATGTCATGGTGACAAGGGTGAGGGCAAACTTATAGCGACTTATATCCATAAAAACAAAAAAAAGAGTTTTCGTGGCCCTCAAATAAACAATGTTCCTTTTTCAGAGTTCTATACAACTCTCAATAAACGTACAAAAGGGATGCCACGCTACTTTTTAACAGATCAGGAGATAAAAGCACTTTATTTGTATCTGCACCCCAAAAAGGATGAAAATGCTCAGTGAAATACAAAGGGCGTATGATGCCAGAGACCTTGAAGCACTCGATGCTCTTGCAAAACCAACGCTAAGAAAACTCAACAAACGCAGCGATTTCCGCTCTGTATTGATGCTCTCATGCAACAACATCAAACATCTCTCAAAAATAGAATCTCTTGATGCTGAGTGTATCATTTTAAACCTTGAAGATGGAGTAAGTAAAGAGGAAAAACCTTTTGCACTTGTTCTTGCTGCCATTTTCATAGCAAAAATCAAAGAGAGCTCTAAAAAACTTGTTGTTCGTGTCAATGCACTCGATGAAGGCGGCTATGAAGAGATAACCTATCTGAACCGTTTTATGCCCGATGCTATTCGTGTGCCAAAGATAGAGAACAAACAAGAGGTTATTAGTGTGCTTGCTCTGCTTAATGAAGAGATAGAACTGCATCTCTCCATCGAAACGGCACAGGCGTGGCATAACCTACAAACTCTTGCAGTAAACAGACGTGTTACTGCTTTTTACTTGGGAGCACTTGATCTCTTTGCAGATATGGGACTTCCGCAATCATTAATAGAGTTGGATAACCCCTCTATGCTCTATATACTCTCTCATTTTCTCATTACTACAAGAGCCATGAGAGTAAAACCTGTCTCATTTGTATTTCAAGAGTATAAAGATTTAGATACTTTTAAAAAATGGCTCGAACTTGAGCGAAAAATGGGCTACGATGCAAAAGGGTGCATATCTCCAACGCAGGTAGAGTTGGTCAATGAACTTTTTGTTGATAGAGAGAAAGAGCGTCAACGTGCACAGACAATAGTAAAACTCTTTGAGATGCATAGAGATGAGGGCATAACTGGTTTTGTAGATGAAGAGTACGGGTTTATTGATGAGCCGGTTTATAAGGGAGCTTTGAATATTTTAGCAGGAGAATAATAGAGAACGCTCATGGCGCTCTCTAGATATACCGGGCACCACGTCCCGATATAAGTGAAATTTAAAATCGAAAGAAAGAAGAATTAAACTAGAATCTGTAGTCTAGTTGTAACCAACCTACAGTTTTATCATGGTTCCAAGTTGCTTTACCTGTCTCTTTAGCTGCACCTTTTGCATATGAAGCATATTTTACAAGTCCTTTAAGATTTTTCACACCAGGAATAGCATTTACATATACAACATCAATCTCTGAACCTAAGTCATCAGTTGTCCCTGTTGTTGCCGCAGTCATTTTTGTATCTGCTGTAAAGTTATGGTACACAGCTAGTACTTTACCAAAACCTTTTGCTTTATAACCTAAACGTACGTTTGCATCTTTTAAACCACCAGATGGTGTTGCTGAAACATAAAATACATCTGCCCAACCGTTAAATTTATGATTTGTACCAAGTGTTGGTTTAAATGTTGTTTTAGAACCATTAGCACCGCTGAGTACCTCATAATTCACACCAGCTAAAATACCAGAAATATTTGCACCTAAATCTAAGTTATAGTAATCAGCATCAGCTTTAAGATTTTTAGTACCTAATTCCATTGTAGGATCTTTTTGAACTGCATATTCAGCACGATAAGATAATTTAGCACCTGCATTTACCTTACCAGTTAATGCAAGACCATAAGTATCACTATCTATGCCTTGCGCACCAACAGCAAGCATGTAGTCATATGCAGTAACTTTTAATTCTGGCATTACAGTATAAGCTGCGTGGAGTAAAATAGAATTTGTACCCGTAGTTGTTGTACCACTAACACCTGCAAAACCATATACATAAGCAGCTAATAGGCTTAAATTTTCCACAGAACTGTTTGCTGCATAAACAGTATCATATGAACGTTCCATTTGTCTCCAACCAACTGTACCTATGAAACGCTGGTTATCAAGATTTACTTGAGAACGACCTACATGTAAAGCAGTTTTTCCCATTGTGTAATCAACAGAAGCTTCTGAAAGCATTGCATCTTGATTATCAGCGATTACATCATATTTCTTAGTGCCATTCGTTTTTGCAGGAGCATACTCAGTATATCCAAAGTTATTTACACCTTGTAAACCAACAGTAGCTGTTAAACCTTCAACACCAAGTAAACCACCTGTTACAGATATATGTGTACGAGCAGTAAATGCATTTGCCCTATCCTTATTGTTTTGACTTACTTGGGCAGTCTCATAACGTGGACGAATCTCACCCTTTACTTTTACATCATTTAAGATGTTCACACCATCTGCAGCACTTGCACTTACAGATAAACCACCAACCATTAACGGCACCGCTGCCATTGATAATAACAATCTTTTCATATGTATCCTTTTTTAATAAATCATATTAATTATATCTTAAAAAAAATAGTTTAATTGTTGATATTGGTCAATTTTTAAGATTCTTGGCTTTTTTCTGCTACAGGAGTTATCGGTTCTCCACGTTCTTCTTCTATTTTTGCGCGTTGCTCTGCCATTTTTACTCTGATTTCATCAATGACAACTTGTGGAACATCTTCATCTTTAAGCCATTTGACCTCATCAAGATGCCCGCCGTATTCTGCACCCATCTCTTCTATTTTTTTCTCATATTCATCAAGATCAAAACAGACTTCTTTGCGTACATCATTCTCATCTGTTGCATCTTCGATCTCTATGAACCATTTTCCTGTTTCATCTATTTTAATCGTTGAAGTAAAAACTACACCCATTATTTTACTCCTGTAGAGTTACTTAAATCTTTTGCAAACTCTTGGAGTTGAGAGTCTTTTTTCTTTAAGTCACCATGATACACAACGCGATCAATATCAACATCTTCTTCATTTAAAACAGTCGGAACAGCATCAGATTCATTGATGACTCTGATGTTCGCATCAAGTTCATCTTCAGAGTAAGCCATCTGCATATCGGCAGCTATAACATGGGGAATAGCTTCTATGACTTTAAGTTTTCCAAGTTCTTCACTGACATCTTCACCTTCAATTGTAACGATTACACGACCTTTTTCATCATGCAGATGATATTCACACGCTTCACAGTTCTTTAAACTCTCAACTACTTCATTTAAAAATTGTGGTGTTGTCTGTACAACTATGCTTGATATATTCATTATACTTTCCTTTTCTTTTGTTTATTCGTAAATTACTTTTCTTGTTTTTTCACCGTTGTCGGCACGCATTTGATCATACAACCTTTGATACTTTAACTTTGTTTCGTAAGAAATGGGAGTTCTGAGTGATTTGTACTCAACTAACTCACCTTTTTTATAAACACCCGAGACTATGGCTTCAACCCAGTAAAAACCTTTATCTTTACGCAGATTCTTGACGATACCCACCCACTGTTTACCGGATTTTATGGTACTCCATAGATCTTCAAACGCAGCACTTGGCATGTCTGGATGTCGTACTATAGAGTGAGGTTTTCCAAGCAGTTCTGCTTCTGTATAGCCACTTATGTCACAAAAAGTCTCATTTGCATAGGTGATTTTTCCATTTAAATCTGTTCTAGAGATGATGAGTTCATCCTCTGGAACCTCTGTCTCTACTAAAAATTCACTCTCATTGTATTCAATCATACACAATCCTCTACTTTATTTTATAATAATTTACAGCCGCTACGTTTGAGTCAACGAAGAACTCTTTTTCATTGATGAAATAGATGGCATTGACAACCGCTTTTGTTGCTTTGTACTTTCCTAAAGGCTCTTTTGTATTTGTATTGAAAAGAGCAATGTTATTGTTAACATCACAGCTATAAGCTCCGATATGTCCACTTGGACTCAAACCAACACCATAAATAAAGAACTTTGATGACTTATAGTACGCTTCACCATTTTTAAGGTTATACACCGCTGCACGTCTGTCTTGACCACCTGTAAGGATGATGTCAGATTTAAAATCGATACTAAAGAGGTTATCGACGTTTTGTCCGCTGAGTGTTTTTGTGATTTTACCGTTTGAAAGAGTAATGATATGCACATCACCACTCTCATCGGCAACTGCAACTTTTGTACGGTCATTGTTGAGTGCAAAACTGGAAAATTTTGACATAGATGCCTGTGTATCCCAGTTGATTTTTTTTGATTTTAGATTGTAAGAAATTATGTCGTTACTAATAAGAGCAATTACAATGTTCTCTTTGTCTATGAATTTTGCTTTAATGATGTTTAATTTGTCTTTTTGGGAGATTAACTCATCAAGTTTATTGTTTGCATAAAGATGCACTCGGCTATAACCTCCATTGTCCTGTGAGAGAATCAAAAGAGTGCCTTTATAAAAATCCAGGCAAAATATTTTAGAGTTGATGCCCTCACCCATAAAATCTTTGATTTTGGAGAGTTGTAACTGTTTGATAATCTTTTTTGTTTTTGTGTTGTATATATCTACTTCCCCTGCATCTGAGGCAAGATAAAGCTTCGCATCTGCATATGCAAGATCTGTTGAGAGACCATGCTCTACTTTATAAATATGCGTTGGCTTCACTAACTTTTGAGCAAAGAGTGAGGAGATGAGAAAAAAAACAATGACTATGTGTCGCATATACTAACCTTTTTAATATCTATGGCATTGGCTGGGCATCTGCTTATGCAAAAACCGCAGCTTGTACATTTCTCATTAATTTCAGGCATAAACATCGCTTTAAAATCAATGGCATCTTCATAGCAGGGATCTTTACAAGAAAAACACATAACTCCCTGCCAACTGTAACATTTGTCTCTATTTATGACTAGGTCTGCCTCAATCAGACGCCTGTTCTCAACCAAGAGTACATCACTTGGGCAGCCAATAGCACACTCATCACAGTAGGTACAGCCTCTGTGTGAAAAATCCAAATACGGTGTTTTATCTACAGCAATTTTAATTATTTGTTCTTGACACAAAGAGACACACTGTGCCTCACAATTTTGGCACTCTGTGGCAAAAGCATTCATATCACTGTAATAGGGAGGACGCATTACAACAATTTCCTCTTTGCTCTCTCTTGCTGCCTCTTGAACAGAGGAAGAGAGAAAGCTAAATAGCTCTCTCCTTTGCATCTATTTGGTAGTGTCTATTGATTTTAGCCATTTGGACTGGTTCCAAGATGATTTGTGTTCACCATCAGGAGCAGTATAAACAGGTTTGAAGTGGTTGTCATCAACTAGAGTGTTTGTTGCTTGTGGGGCATGACACTGTGTACAGTTGAATCTACCTGCATAAAGATGCTGCTCATCTTTATCAACTTTAATAGAAACATTCGCCAATTTTTCAGACGAAGTGTTTTTAATAGCGTGACCATTTTTCATAATTGTATCACCAACAACCTCAGTTTGTGGTCTGAAGTTTGTAAAGTGAGAAACCGGAATTGGAGTCGCACCCATTGATGATGCAACATCAGGCATATGACATCCAAGACATGCATTGTTGTTTTTTGTAATAGGAATCAAACCTTCCACACTATGTGGAATCATCGGCGGTGCATCTTGATATGCACGGTTAAATTTCTTTGCAGCTCCCGGAGGTGCTGAATGGTATGCTACTGCAGGTGGAACAACATCTTCTTTTAAAAGATCATCTGTCCCTCTATAGCCTAAATTAGCCTCTGTTATTGTTGGCTTTACAACACTTGCATTACTTTTAGCATTTGTATGAGTAGGTGTAGAACTACAGCCTACAAACAATAAAGCCGAAGTAGCTAAACCAATTGTAATTTTTGTTAAAATTTTCATTTTACTCTCCCGTTTTTTTATTTTGAATCAAATCTCGTATAGAGAACTCTAAAGCATCATCATCACACACTTCTATACATCTGGCACAGTTTGTACACTCACCTGAAAGTACAGGGAGTGATTCTTTACCTATCATATGAAGTACTTGCTTCTCCGGACATACGACTTTACATTTCATGCAAAGCGTACAATTTTCTTCGAGATGATGCACTCGTATAAAACTAAACTTTCCTAAAAGTGAATAGAATCCACCAAGTGGACAAATATGTCCACACCATCCATTTTTTAGTACAAATAGATCAAAAAGAAATATGAGCCCAATAGCAGCCCAGCCAAATCCCATACCAAAGACAATACCGCGATGCAGCATTGAAATAGGTGAGATAAACTCAAACGCAGCAATACCCATAAAGGCAGAAACTATCAGGCTTATAGCTAAGACCCAGTATCTTGCACTGCGTTTAATGGGTTGGCGTTCAAGTTGTGCTCTGTCGATGTCAAAAACACGACGTAAATAATTTGCACTGTCTGTGACCATATTTATAGGACAAACCCAAGAACAAAATGCTCGTCCGCCAATTAAAAAGTAAAAAAGCGTCACAACTGCAACACCTATGAGCAAATCACTAGCAACAACAGCACCGGCGATGACCATTTGCAAGACTGCATAAGGATCACTCATTGGAATTGTACCAAGGAACAAAGATGAGCTAAGATTACCTTCTAGTATCTTCCATCCCCAGGCATTTGCACCAAAAAAGAGAACCAAAATTCCTATTTGAACAAATCTTCTAAGAATGAGATATCTGTAACTGTTCCATATTTTACTCATCTAATAAACCTTCCAAGCCGCCGTTTAATTTGTCAACCGCTTTTTGTCTACTTACTTTTGTTGTTGTATGAATAGCATGAGCATCTTTTAATCGTGCTTCATCTTTTTTGTCCCAACCTTTTATGTAGTGACTTCCGGCTTTTCCCATTGCTACCTCGCGCGGTAGAATGAAAATAGCAGGTTTTTCAGTCACACAGGCATGCTCACACATTCCACAACCGGTACATGCATCTGCATGCACGACAGGTTTTAAAAATGCATGTTTCCCCGTTCTCGCATTTTTATCATACTCTATAGTTATAGCTTTGTCTAAAATAGGACAAGCTCTGTAACATGCGTCACATTGAATTCCCCAAAAAGCGATACAGCTGTTTTCATCAACTATTGCTAGACCCATATCAGCGGTATTGATATCAAGATGACCATTTGTCGTAACACTTGACTCATCTAGTGCTCCACTTGGGCATACCGGCACACAAGGAATATCTTCACACATATAGCACGGAGTAGATCTTGGTGTAAAAAATGGCGTTCCCAAAGGTTGATGATCACCCGGTTGTGCGAGTTTGAGTGTGTCATACGGACAAGCTTCTACACATAAACCGCATTTGATACAGGTCTTTAAGAAGTCATCCTCTTTTATAGCTGCAGGTGGACGTAAAATCAGCGGTGAAGCTTTTGTTTCATCAAGGTAGGCACTCCATAAGAAGCCGCCTACTGCTGCATATCCGACACCCTTTGCCATATTGAGAATAAACTTCCTTCTCTCACTAACGGGCTGTTTTGCTTTTGAATGGTTACTCAAAATAACACTTCCTCTTGTTTACTTACGCTTTATAGATTTTGACAGCACATTTTTTGAAGTCTGTCTGTTTTGACATTGGACATGTTTGGTCAAGTGTCACTTTATTTATAAAGACACGCTCATCGAACCAAGGAACAAATACTAATGGTTTTGGCGGTCTGTTACGTCCACGAGTCTCAACACGTGCTCTTACTCTACCACGACGAGATTCAACCCAACAGAGGTCATTATCTTTAAGTCCTCTCTCTTTTGCAGCATCTGGATTCATATAAACAAGTGCTTCAGGAACTGCTCTATAGAGTTCAGGTACACGCATAGTCATAGTTCCTGAGTGCCAGTGTTCAAGTACACGTCCTGTACATAACCAGAGGTTAAACTCTTCATCTGGCATTTCTGGTGGATCCATGTACGGACGAGCAAAGATTTTTGCTTTATCTGTAAGTGGTTTTTTCTTTTTATCTGTAACTGTTGTTAAGTTACCAGATGGCAATGCTTTTGCAAGTGGACCGTAGAATGCATATTGAGAACCTCTACCATTTTCTTCAGCATGTTTTTTCGCATATGGATCGAAGTCAACATTAAATCTCCACGCTGTCTCTTTACCATTGACAACAGGCCATCTAAGTCCACGAACTTTATGATATGTTACGAAATCTGCCAAGTCATGACCGTGACCGCGACCAAATGAAGCATACTCTTCCCAGAGATATTGATGGATCATAAAGCCGTACCCTTTAAAGACTTTTCCATCTGTTCCGACTACATTTCTAGCATCACCTAGACATTCAGAGTTGTCGTAGCCTTTTTGAGGGAACTGGTCGAGTGCAAGAGGGTAGTTTTTCTTCGCTCTTTCGTTTGCATAAAGAATTTCATACATAGTCGTATCTGGTTTATAGCCCATTTTGTATGCTGCTTCTCTTACATCCGCAAGTTTTTTACCATTTCTAAGAGTGTATGGACCCCATAAGTCCTCAACAGTAAAGCGTTTTGAAAGTTCAACCCATTGCCACGTATCACTCATTGCCTGACCTACCGGAAGGACTTGTTGTCTCCAGTGTTGTGAACGTCTCTCTGCGTTTCCGTATGCTCCCCATTTTTCATAGATCATCGCAGATGGTAAGATAAGATCAGATACCATTGCAGAGATACCTGGGTATCCATCAGATGTTACAATGAAGTTATCCATCTCACGTGCAGCTTTGATCCAGTGTTTTGCATTTGCAGAATCTTGATAAGCGTTACATACATTTACCCATGCAAATTTCACAACACCATCTTCAATGTCTCTGTGAATTTTCATAATGTGTTGGTTTCCGACAGGGTTGAGTGTTCCTTGTGGAATTCCCCAAATTTGTTCAGCTTTTGCTCTGTGTTTAGGATTTTTCACCATCATATCAGCTGGAAGACGATGGGCAAATGTACCAACTTCACGAGCTGTACCACACGCTGAGGGTTGACCAGTAAGTGAGTATGCACCAGCACCCGGACGAGATTGTTTATTTACTAGGAAGTGAACATTGTAAGCAAGTGTATTGTCCCAAGTACCGCGCGTATGTTGGTTCATACCCATTGTCCAGAAACTTACAACTTTTCTTCCTTTTTCAACATAGAGTGCTGCTAAATCTTGAAGTTTTTTCTTGAAGCTCTCAAGTGACTCATCAGGGTCACCTTTACAAAGGTTTGCAGTGTATTCTAAAGTATATGGTGCAAGAGATTTTTTATAATCTTCAAAAGTGATTTCATGGTGTTTTAAAGTACCGGCAGTATTTTTCATGACATCACCGGCTTTATAACCATACGGTTCTAATGCAGGGCCTTCAAGTTCTGAGACAACTTTACTCATCTCTTTATTATAGATTTCCATCTCTTTAGCATCATATTTTCCAGCAGACCCGTCAGCTCTTACAGGTGTTAAAGATTTCTCACCGGCACGTCTGAAACCATATCCTATATTTACAGGACCTGCAGCGAAAACGATGTTTTTCTTGATGAAGTCCCAATCAATCGACTCAGGGTGATTATAAACTATCTCACGTGCAAGATAGTTCCAAAGTGCAAGGTCAGTATTTGGTCTAAAGATGATGTTAAAGTCACCTAAATCACAAGTACGGTGTGTATAAGTTTGAATATTTACAACTTTTACATTATCAGGATCTGATAATTTTCTGTCTGTTACACGTGACCATAAAATAGGGTGCATCTCTGCCATATTTGAACCCCAAGTGACAATAGTATCGGTTAGTTCAATATCATCATAACAACCAGACGGTTCATCTATACCGAAAGTCTGATAAAAACCAACAACCGCTGATGCCATACAGTGACGAGCATTTGGATCGATTGCGTTTGAAC
>Ga0256829_1001982_pt1 | contig 15817 bp, 15 predicted proteins | sample 131447metaG_FD_185979 | JGI IMG/M metagenome (GOLD analysis project Ga0256829, IMG submission 185979) | Hydrothermal vent microbial communities from Lau Basin, Pacific Ocean - 131-447 | ecosystem: Environmental > Aquatic > Marine > Hydrothermal vents | place: Pacific Ocean: Lau Basin | collected...
TTACGGTTTAAGCCATATTTTCGATATAATATTAGTGATAAGTTAAATCCTTTTCTGTTGGATTGATGATAAAAATAAATATATGGTGGTGTAGGATGCAAAATTTAATGCAAAATTTGGGGGGGGTATATAATGCAACTAAAAAAGTATTTAACAGAGTCACTAAAGGCTTTACTTTTTTTCATCTTATTCTTTGTACTCTCTTCTAGTGCTTATTTTTACATCCAATCACAATATATTCAAAAAAACAGAAAAAATTATGTCACAGCCATAAATAATGAGGTGCAACTCCTTATAGAGCTTAAAAAAACAACAACTTTTGACATAGCAAAAAGAATAGCTTTAGATAAAAACCTTATAAATATTATGCGAAAAAAAGAGTATGAAAAATTTTATGATGATGCCACCTTTAAAATTGCAAAAAAATTCAAAGCTTTTAAAAATATTGCACTCCATATAGTAGATAGAGATGGTGTGAACCGTTATCTCTCTTGGACAAAAAAAGCTCTTGGAAAAAATGTTCTTCCTATTCGTAAAGATCTACAAGAATTGTATCTAAAACCTCATAGCGTGAGTAACATCAGTGTTGGAAAATTTGATATAACATTTAAAGGAACAGTACCTATCTATGATGAAAGTCATACCTTTTTGGGTGTTATAGAAGTTATCACACACTTTAACTCCATCTCAGAATATCTTGCAAAAGATCATATTTATACAGCTCTTGTTATAGATAAAAGATTTACAAAACAGCTTGTACATCCATTTTCAGATAGATTCATAGATGGATACAATATCTCAACACTAGATTTACATAAAGATGTAGAACATTTTTTAAAACTTCAAGGTATCCCAGCACTTATAAAAAATGAAACTTTTGAGTACTTCCAAACCTCTTTTTTGAAAACTGGTTATTTTGGAACTAAAGTAGATATTTTAGGGGTAGACAATCAAGTTATTGCTTACTATCTTATTTTTATTCAAGACAAGGAAGGTTTATACTTTAAGGTGCTTTTACTGCGAGGTATTACAATTCTTTTAGGGATTCTCTTCATAATCGCATCTTTTCTTGGATTTGAAGCTATTAGAAAAAATAGAAAGCTCATAGTGTCTCTGCATGAAAGAGTAAAAGAGGAGACAGCAAAGAACCTTAACCTTATATATAATGATAACCTTACGGAGTGTTATAAAAAGGAGAAATTTTTAGCAGATAAAGAGCTTTACAAAGATAAAGAGCTTGTGATGCTAAATATCAAAAACTTTAACCAAGTAAATGCAACCTATGGCTTTAGTATTGGGGATGAGGTGCTAAAAATCACAGCCTCAAAAGTTCACTCTATTTTAGAACAAAAGATTTATAGAATTGATTCTGACGAGTTTGTGTTTGTGAGTGATGCAGTAGAGCAGGATATTGAAAATATTAAACAACATTTCAGAGACTCCTCTTTGCATATCTCGCATGATGATATTAATCTGAGAGTCTCGTTTAGTTTTTCAGTTGTTCATGGTGGGGATAGTGATGTGCTGAGAAAACTTACCATAGCACTCAAACAAGCAAAAAGAGAGCCTTACAAACCCTATGTGTACTACCACTCTGTTGTAGTGAATGATGACTTTATTCGTTTTAACAGTTATCTTTATGATGCAATCTTCTCACAACAAGGGGCACGAATTGTTCCCTATTTTCAAGGTATCAGAGATAACAAGAGTAAAAAGATTATGAAGTACGAATCACTTGCAAGGCTTGAGGTAAACGGGGAGATTTATGCACCCTATTATTTTATTGAAATAGCGAAAAATAGTGGGTTCTTGTTTGAGATAACAAAAATAATGATAGATAAAACATTTGCATTTTTAGCTATGCAGGCAGAGGAGATTACTATCTCCATAAATATTACAGAGGATGATCTTTTAAGTAAACATCTTAAAGAGTATCTACTCTCTAAATTAGCGTTTTACCATATTGATGCACAACACATTGTCTTAGAAATTTTAGAGGGTGTCAGCTCTGGTGGGACTCATAGTAGCATTATTCAGCTTAAAGAGCTTAAGGAGTTAGGTTTTAAACTTGCTATTGATGACTTTGGAGTAGAATACTCAAACTTTGAACGCATCAATGAGCTTGAAGTTGATTTCATAAAAATAGATGGAAAATACATTAAAAATATTGATACAAATCCTAAAAGCTATAAGATAGCAAAAGCGATTGCAGAGTTTGCCTCCTCTATGGATATAAAAGTGATAGCAGAGTTTGTAGAAAATGAAGCGATTCAGAAAATTGTAAAAGAGATAGGGATAGATTTTTCACAAGGCTATCACTTCTCTATTCCATCAAAAACGATATAAGAGAGGCACTTAGAAGGTAAAACAGATGAAAAATTATTATTATGTCCACACAGGGCATCGCATCGGACTAGATAGATTTAGACGAGCTACTACTATAGTAAGGGAGTTGCAACAAAGAGGTGTTGAGATTACACTTTTGTGTTCTGATTTTCGCATAGCTGGTGATGCAAAAGAGTATGGCATAGACAAAGCCGTAGGTGTCGATGTGGTTCGTAACATCCCCTACATTGCCGAGCATGGAGATAGACTCATCTTTGATTCTGATGAAGCAAATCCTATCATGCTTGAAGATATGAACCAGTTTTTCTCCACATTTTTGCATATCAAAGAGGATGAGGTAGTTGTAGATGAAAAGTATTTTCAAACTTACAAAAAAACAATTCCTTTAGCTTTTTTCTTTGGTGATGATGACTATGAAAAAGAGTTAGAATTATTGATACCTACTTTAAAAGAGTTGGGCGTTTCACTTTTACTTGGGTATTATTATTTTTTCGATTATGAAGATTCGTTAAAAGAAAACTTTATATCACATTATGAAGCGGAAGATTATGATGAGGTTGTTACTTCAAGTGAGGTTCTGATCTCATGTTCCCCTCAAGCTGTTTTGGAATCACTTGCGAGTGGAGGGAAGCCTATATTTCTTAAGCGAAAGGATTATGGCGATGCCTTTGACAAAGTTATGACAAAGTACAATATTCCCATAATCCAAACGCTTGACCTAGGTCAAATAAATACCCTTTTAGGGGAGAATCGTAACCATTCGTATCACATTGTTACGAAAAGTTCTTTAAATTTTCTTAGTTTTATAGTTAGTTAAAAGGTTTTTAGTATATAATCAGCTTTTAAAATTCACAAAAGTGAGCAAATATGAAAGAAAATAGCCGTAGAGGTTTTATGGGAAAGGCATTTGGTGCTGTAGCTGGTATTGGTGCTGTAGGTTCATTAGTTGCTATGAAAAAAACTTGGGATCCACTTCCAAGTGTAAAAGCAGCTGGTTTTACAACTCTTGATATGACCATATATAAAGAAAATGAATTAGTTGTAGAAAAATGGAGAGGAAAGCCTATTTTTATTTTGAAGCAGTCTGCTGATATGTTAGACACTGAAGATAAAAATATGAGCAAAATCACTGGAAAAACAACTGCAGAGATGGATAAAAAAAGACTCATTAAAGTAGGTGATGCACATTACCTTGTTTGTATTGGGCTTTGTACACACCTTGGTTGTATTCCTGGGTATACTCCAGAGGAAAAGAGTTTTCTTTGTGCATGTCATGGTGGTATGTATGATGATACTGGCATGGTGACAAAGTCTCCACCTCCACGCGGTTTAGATATCCCTCCCTTTAAAATAGATGGTATGAAATTGGTTTTAGGTGAAGAAGGTCCTGAGTATAAAAAGATGAAAGAAACAGGCATAACGCTTTAATAAAGGAAAATAATGGCACATTTCACAAAAGCAACAAGTATTAAAGATTGGTTAAACCAGCGTTTAGCAATTGATAAAGTTGAGAAGGTTATGGCATCCGAGTATTGGATTCCTAAAAACATTAACTTCTTGTGGGCAATGGGTATGGTTCTTGTAATCACATTTGTACTACTTTTAGTTTCAGGAATATTCTTATTGATGTATTATCAACCAAATGTAGACTTAGCATTTGACAGTGTAAACTACACTATCATGCGTGAAGTTGATTTTGGTTGGTTATGGAGACATGTTCATGGTGTTGCGGCATCTGTCGTATTTTTGATCATTTACATCCATATGTTTACAGGAATCTACTACGGTTCTTACAAAAAAGGTCGTGAGATGATTTGGCTTTCTGGTATGCTTCTTTTTGTTGCATTCTCAGCTGAAGCATTTTCAGGATACATGTTACCATGGGGACAAATGTCTTACTGGGCTGGTATGGTTATTACTAACCTTTTCTCTGGTGGTTCACTTCATGCAGATGGTTTGGTTGAATGGATTCGTGGGGATTATGTTCCTGCACAAGCATTCTTAGATCGTTTCTTTATGCTTCATGTAGTTCTAGTTCCTCTAGCTATCATAGGTCTTATTGGGTTACACTTTGGTGCGCTTCGTATTCCACATGTAAATAACCAAGATGGAGAAGAGTTTGATTTTGATGCTGAATCTAAAAAATATCTTGATGGTGATAAAGCTGGTGCAAAAGTTATAAGATTTGCAAACGACTTTATGGCTAAAGATATGATGGTTGTTGGTATATATTTGGTTTTCTTCTTTTATCTGGTTTTCTTCCATTATGATTTTGCGATGGATCCGGTAAACTTTGACCCAGCTGATGGTCTTAAGACTCCAACACATATTTACCCTGAGTGGTATTTCTTATGGTCTTATGAGATTTTACGCCCATTCTCAACCAATGTAGGTCTAATAGCATTTGCATTTGCACAAGTTATTTTCGTAATGTTACCGTTCTTGGACAGAAGTCCAAATGCAGTTCCAGCATCTCGTCGTGGACTATTTAAGTATTGGTTCTGGGCTATGTTGATTGATATGATTATATTGACCTCTATGGGTAAAGTACCACCTGTCGAGCCTTTTGGTAGTATTGGTTTTTACGCAGCGTTAACATTTATAGGTTTATGGATAATACTTCCATTTATCACTAAAATGGAAAAAAAGGTATAGGGAGAAAATATGAAAAATAAAGAACCATTAATATTAGTCGTTGTAATTTTCTTTACATTAGCAGTTTATTATCTTGTTGAGCCTTTTGCTCACTCACAAATGCACAAACATTTTGAGAGCGAAGGATTTGCATACAATGATTTACCAGCACTCACCAAAACAGGTGATGCGGCTCGTGGTAAGGATCTCGTGTTAGGTGCGGCTGCTTGTGTGGGCTGTCATGCTATCTCTAAAGAGGGTATGTCAGCACCAATGGCTCCCGTTGATGCAGCAGGGGCTTATGGTGTAAATCCACCTGACTTAAGCAATGCTGGTGCGGTATATGATGCCAAATTCTTAGCAAGTCTGATCAAAAATCCTACGCATGCACTCATGGTAGAACATAAGTTTGATCCAGCAAAAGGTAAAGTATATCCAATGCCTGCTTTTTATGGAGCTGGTGGAGATATAGATCAAGAAGTTGCTGATATAGTATCTTACTTACAGTCTATCGCTGTAAAAGGTGAAGAGTTTACTCCGACAATTGCTTTTGAGACTGCTTGTGGTAGATGTCATGCAAATCGTTATGAAAAATGGACACCAATTGGTGAGACACCTACATTTAAACATAAGCAAGATAAGTTAGCATTTGAGATAAATGTAGCTAATTATGAGGATTCGTTAACAAAATATATGGGTAAATTACCTCCAGACTTAAGTATCTACATCCGTTCTCGTGGTGAGCACTTCATTAAAACTTTTGTTGAAAACCCTCAACAATACCTCGAAGGAACTGCAATGCCTCGTGTAGGTGTAAATGCAGAGTCTGCCGCGAAAGTGATAGAGTATCTTGAAGATTCTGGAGATACTAAGCGACACGAAAGAGATCATGTTGGTAAAAATGTAATGATCTACATCGTTATCTTCGCTATCTTTGCTCTTCTTTGGAAAAAAGAAGTCTGGAAAGACTTACATTAGATAGTCCCACAAAGGAGCAAAAGCTCCTTTGTTCCGCTAGCCGCTGTGGCTACTAAAGGGCGAGATTTATCTCGCTTGGGGTGCTTCAAGCAAACTTTTTGCTTTAACGCTCCTTAAACTCGTTTGTATAATACATCTAAACTCGTTCCCATCGTCCTCGATGGGAATGCAGACAAAGTGTTCATTCCAAAGCAAACTCGTTTGTTGTCCAAACTCGTTCCCATCGTCCCCGATGGGAATGCATACTTCATCCACTTTAGTAAATTAACTACAACAAATCTTTAGAATTATCTACGCCTATAACCACACTCCCACAAACCAAGTCATGTAAACTTTTTTTGTCTTTTCTGTAAAATACAATAAAAAGTCCTAGAAGTGAAAATGAACTGAACAAAAACATTATAAACCTAAGATAAGCTCTCGCAAAGCTAAGGTTTTCTCCGCTTTTCTCATCTACAACTTTTATATCATAAGCTTTTTTCCCTGGAGTTTGCCCAAGTTTTGCTAAGAGTAAACTATATATAAGACCATAGATACTTACTGCTAAAAAAGGTGCTATGTCTGACTCTTGAAAAGCATCTTTGCCACCCATGAAAACATAGGTGATGATGTAGAGGATAGGGACATAGATCATGAACATATCTGTGATAAATGCTTTGATCCTATCTGTAGTTTTAGCATACTTATATCTCTCTTGGGACTCATGTTGTTGTTTTTTATGTTTATTTTTTTTTATCTCTCGAAATCTCATAAAAGAATTATAGCTAAATTTAACTCCCATCGTCCTCGATGGGAATGCAGACAAAGTGTTCATTCCAAAGCTAGAGCTTAGGAACGAGTAATACAAACGAGTAATAATTAAAAAAAGCTCATTTTATGTCACAATAATATGACATATATCATATTTCTATTTACTTTTATCGCAAAAATGTCCAAAAAGTAAACAAAATTCAAATTATCACTATAATTTAAGATAACTTTTATTTTTACTGATATATACTATTCATGCTATTAATAAATCACACTTTTAGAAGTGGTCTTTTTGTAACTATATATAGTCCAAAAGAACTTATACTAATAGTATGATTAAGTTGATAATTAAAATAGGAGAATAGAATGAAAAAAATTGTAAAAATGTCTTTAGCAGTAGCTATGATGAGTGGATTAGGTGCTGTTAGCGCGCAAGCGGCAGATGGTATGGGTGTTTTAAATAATGTAAAAGTAAAAGGTCAGATTCGTCCTCGTTACGAAGGTGTTGACGATGGAAATTCAGCAACTAAAAATGCAAATGCTTTTACAGCAAGAACAAAGTTGTCAATAAATGCTGGACTTTTAGGAGTGAATGGACTTACAGCTAATTTGGGTATTATTAGTGTAAACAACCTTGGTACTACAAACTTTAATTCTGGTGCTAATGGGCATAGTAACGCTGCTAGCAACGGAAAATATGCTAAAGTAGTTGATCCTCAAGATGCTATGCTTTCAGAAGCTGCTATTAACTACACAACTGGAAAAGTAGCGGCTCATGTTGGTCGTTCAACTATAAATCTTGACAATCAAAGATTTATCGGTACAGTTGGTTGGAGACAATTAGAGCGTTCTTATGATACTAGTTATCTAGCATACAATGACAAAAAATTAAGTCTATTAGGTGCTTATATCTATGGATTTGCTGGTGTTACTGGTGTCAGAACTACTAATACACATTCAGTAATCTTGCATGCAGTTTATAAAGTTATGCCAGCACTTAAAGTAACAGGTTATGGATATTTGATAGGTTCTCAGAGCAATACTTATGGTTTAGCGTTAACGGGTAAAGTGAATGCTGGAGCTAAGTTTACTTACCGTGCTGAATATGCTGTACAAAAAGATCCTAGCATAAAAACTCCTGGTTCTACAAAAGCGAAAGCTGATGGTACTTATATAAATCTTGATCTTGGTGCAAATATTTCAGGTTTTTTACTTGGTGCTAATTATGAATCATTAAGTGGTAAAACATCATCAGGTGCTAATGGATTTAATCCACTACTTGGTACTAACCACGGATTTAATGGTTGGGCAGATCAATTTTATGTAGGATATGTTCCGACAGGTGGACTTGTAGATGCAAATGTTCGTACTGGTTATAAAGCAAAAGGTTTTGGAAAACTTTTAGCAGTGTATCATAAATTTACAGCACAAAGTGACACTTATACAGTGGATAAAAATGGAGCTAAATCAAGTAATTATGGTTCAGAGCTAGATGTTGTTTATGTCAATAAAATCCCAGGCTTTAAAGGTCTTAAGGGTTTAGTGAAATATGCTTCATATACAGGTGGGGATATTGTAGGTCGTACAAACAATGTAAAAAAAGCATGGTTGATGTTAACTTATAAATTCTAACTCACTCTTTTTACTTCTCACTCGTTCCCAAGCTCCCGCTTGGGAATGGATACACAACACATCCAACTATCAACTTACTTTTTTTTATGATATAATAACTCATGGCAAAAATAGATGAGATAAAAGAAACATTAAACTCATTGAGAGTTGGAATGAGTATAGTTGTAGGACTCATAGTTGTGCTTAGTGGTTCACTTATCAATAAAGAGCATTCAAACCAGATGGATACTTTTGGATTGGTTTGTTCATAGATATTGTTTTGGTGTTTCTATTTTTAAAAATTATTAAATCTATTAAAAAAAACACTCAAGAGATAGGAAAGTTATGATGGGAAGTATAGTATTAGCAATAGTTTTGATTGGGATTGGAATAGCATTTTATTATGGTTTTAGCGAATTGACTACAATCAGACATTAACTCACCCCCCCCCATTTCACTCATCTCCCAAGCTCCCGCTTGGGAATGGATACACAACACATCCAACTATTAACTTACTTTTTTTTATGCTATAATAACTCATGGTAAAGATAGATGAAATAAAAGAAATTTTAAACTCATTAAGAGTAGGATTTACAGTAATTATTGGGTAGGTTTAGTTGTAGTCCTTATATTGAGCATTAGTTTGGTTTACACAGTAAGATCAATTTTAAAACACACACATGAGATAAGGGATATATAATGATAAGTACAATAGCACTAGTAAGTGTAATCATAGTAGCAGTCGCTTCTTTGATTTATAGTTTTTATAAAATAATAAATTACAAAACAATATAAATGCTAATAGATAGTTATGATAGAGTTGTTGATTACCTCCGTATATCAGTAACCGAAAGATGTAATTTTAGATGCAATTACTGTATGCCAGAAAAACCCTTTTCTTGGGTTCCAAAAGAGAATTTACTTTCGTTTGAAGAGTTGTTTGAGTTTATTAAGATAGCTATAGATGAGGGTGTTAAAAAGATTCGCATTACAGGTGGTGAGCCACTTCTGCGTGAAGACTTGGACAGGTTTATCAAGATGATCTATGACTACAAACCAAGCATAGACTTAGCGATGACAACCAATGCTTTTTTACTCAAAGGTGTTGCACAAAGACTTAAAGATGCAGGTCTTAAACGCATCAATGTCAGCATAGATACTTTAAAACCAGAAGTAGCCCAAGAGATAGCTGGAAAAAATGTACTTAAAAATGTCTTAGCAGGGGTTGATGAAGCACTCGCAGTTGGTCTCAAAGTCAAAGTAAATATGGTACCGATGAAAACTGTCAATGCTGGGGATATCGTAGAGGTTTTAGAGTATTGCAGGGAGCGAGGGATGTCGATACGCTTTATAGAGTATATGGAAAATGCCCATGCAAAAGCAGAGATAAAAGGGCTCAAATCTCCTGAACTTCTAGCTATACTTGGTGAAAAATATAAGTTTAGTGATGATGGTTTTGATGGAAGTAGCCCATCGCATTATTATACTATGGATGATGGGTATAGATTTGGCATCATTGAGCCTTATGAAGATGACTTTTGTAAGCAGTGTAATCGTATCCGTCTTACTGCAGAGGGCAAACTCATCCCTTGTTTGTATTTTGATGAAGCGATGAGCATCGCAGAAGCTATCAAGCGAGGTGACATCAAAGGTGCGGCACTCGTTCTCAAAGAGGTAGTACGAACCAAGCCTGAGAAAAATCGCTGGGGTGGAGAAGATGGAGAGTCCTCAAACCGTGCGTTTTATGAAACTGGTGGGTGATATATTTGTTATTTCAAATTCGATTTAGAATATATGCTATAATTAGTGATGGCAAAAATAGATAAAGTAAAAGAATTTATTGGTTTCTTGAAAGCTGTATTTATTACAGCAATAGTGATTTTATCATCATTAGTAACATATTTATATAAAAAAGATATCAATGATAACTATATAGTTATAGTTGCTTTATTAATTGATTTAGTAATAATCATATTATTATTTAAAAAAATTATTTTAGAAATAAATTCACTTGAGGAGTTATAGATGGAAGCATTTGAAATTGGTTTATCATTAGGTATGTTAACATTAATATATATCACTTACGAGTTATTAAAATACAATCCACTGAAGCATAAGTAAATCATGGACTTAGCAACAATAGTAATAGTATTTGTAGCAGTATTTTTCGGTGCATCAGTTATATATGCTACAAAGCAGTTAATATATTAACTTGGCAATTTATCTAGTAGAATCATTTTACAGCATCCAAGGGGAAGGGCGATATGTCGGTAACCCCTCTGTATTTTTTCGCTTTGGTGGGTGCAATATGAAGTGTGAGGGTTTTGGATGCTCTGAGACCCTCAGCGATGGCACAACTTTGGTAGGTTGTGATACCATCTATGCAGTAAACAAAGAGCATTTTTCGCATAACTGGACACCTATAGAAAAAACACAACACCTTCTTGATGCACTAGAAGCAAATAAACTACCAAACAAACCTGTCGATATAGTGCTTACAGGTGGTGAACCTCTCATCTATGCAAAGGAGTCTTTGTTTGTAGAGTTTATAGAGCATCTTCATAGTCGTGGACATAAAATCTGTTTTGAGACTAATGGCTCTTTAGCGATTGATTTTGAGAGATACCCCATCTATAAAGAGTGTGTATTTGCACTTTCTGTTAAACTTGCAAGCTCCAATGAGCCACAAAAAAAGAGAATCAACCCTGATGCTTTACTTGGCTTTGCCTCAAATGCAAAAGAGGCTTTTTTGAAGTTTAGTATAGATGCACAGAGTATTGATGAAGCGTTAAAAAAAGAGATAGAGAGTGTCACTGCTATAGTGCCAAACTTGCAAGTCTATTGTATGCCTGTGGCTTATGATAAAAAAGAGTTAGAAAAGAATACCCCAGCTTTAATAGAGTTTTGTAAAGAAAATAACTATACTTTTTCAGATAGATTACACATAAGAGTATGGAATGATGAAAAAGGAATCTGATGATAATAAGAAAACTGTTTAAATTTGAAAATGTACACATAGTGCGTGGATGCTCCACTGTGAGATGTCGAAGTTCACTTCATGGGCATTCCTATAAGATAGAACTTCTTTTTGAGTCTAACTTTTTAGACAATGCACAGATGGTGTATGACTTTGGACTGATGAAGCATAATATGAAAAGTTTTATAGACTGTTTTGACCATGCTATCACTATCTGGGATCAAGATGAACCTGCGTACATAAAAGATATGAAACGCTATTCAGATAGATGGATACAACTTCCCGTATCGCCATCAGCTGAGCAGTTCTCCCGTGTTATCTATGTGATGATAGACAAGATACTCAAACTCACAGAGACACTCAACGGTGAGCGTGAAGTAAGTCTTAACTCCATCATAGTCCATGAGACTGACACAGGTTATGCACAGTGTTTTGAATCTGATGCATATTCTAAAAATATGGGTGAGATAAAGTTAGAGGAGATACACTTTTCTGATGCTATCAGAGAGGATTGGAGCTCGTTTAATCTTTGGGAAGATATAAAAGCTGGGAAGAAGTTTGTCAATCCTACCAGCGTATAAGGAGGTGAGGCTAAAGCAACGATGAGAAAAGTTTAAGGTGAGGCTAAAGCCAACATCCAAGAGTTAAAGGATGTGCTGCTTTAGCTGCACCAAAGTGTTGCATAGAAAGTAAAAGTGACTCTAAAAACTTACTAAACTAACTTGTTTATCTGAATTAAACCCAAACCTAATAGGCAATACCTTAACAACTTTTCCTTGTTCTAAAAGACTACACTCCTCACTTATCATGATGTATGAGTTTGACTCACTGAGGGGTCTTACCATCCCTGGGGCAAATTTTTTGTGGACACTAAAACTCTTTCCATCAAAAAAACCAGGGACTAAAGTTCTTCTTCCTGCTCTGAGCTTGTACCCCTCTGCCATCTGTGCATCTATGGTACTGAGATACTTTTGTGATGCACCACTGAGTGCTAGTAAGATGCTTTGTCCAAAAAGTTCAAAGTTGATCGATGCTGCAAGGGGATTTCCGGGAAGGTTGAGTACCATGGTGTCTCCGATGCGACCAAAAGTAGTAGGTTTGCCAGGTTTTATCTCGACCTTATCAAAATATGTTTGCATCTCAAAAGAGCCAAAAACTTCTTTGGTGTAGTCTGCATCACCCACACTTACTCCACCTGAGGTGATGATGAGATCACTATCAAGCGCACTTTTAAGATGTGCTTTCATATTTTCTAAGCTATCTTTTGCTGTCCCTATGAAGTCAACCTCGCAACCCAACTCTTCACATCTTGCTTTGAGTGCTGGTGCATTAGTATTGTAGAGTTGGTAGGAGTCCTCCACTTGTTCAAAGTGCATCTTGAGTTCACTCCCACTTGCAAAGATAGCTACAGTGGGTTTTTTATGAACGATGATATGGGAGATGCCCTGAGAAGCTAACAAGGTTATTTGGTGTGCTTGGAGTTTGTCTCCCGAGTGCAACAGCGTATCGCCATTTTTTATATCCTCTCCGCACAAGCGGATATGTTGTGCATGTTTGAGTGCATCTGGAAGTATCACTCCCCCCTCCGTAGGCGTAGTGTTTTCAGCGGGAACGATAGCCTCGCAACCCTCAGGAATCTTAGCTCCTGTCATGATTTTGATAGCCTTGCCCTCGTTTAAAACTTCATGTGAATCATCTCCTGCGAAGATAGTATGACTTACTTTAACCTCTTTGCCCACATCACAAATCTTCACAGCATAACCATCCATGGCAGAATTATCGTAAGGTGGAAGATTGTGAGTAGCGAACACATCTTGAGCAATGATGAAGCCCAAGACCTGTTCTATTGGGAGTATCTTAGTCTGTTTTTGTGGTGTATTTGTATAGATCAACTCAAGTGCATCTTCGATTGTAACGGACATATTCTTTCCTAGATAAATAATTAAAGTATTGTATCATGAATAAGATAGAATTTTCAAAAAATGCAGACTCTCAAAGAAAGAAAAACACTAAAAAAGTGATGAGATAGGAAAAACTATCCTTCGACTAGCTCTCATTTATGCTACAATAAGTGTCTGACTTATATGAAGGTGAAAATAACAAATGAGTAAATTTATACATAACCTAGCCTACGAAGCGAGTGCAGGAAGTGGTAAGACCTTTATGCTTGTTGTGCGTTACCTCTCCTTGCTGTTTCAGGGCTATGACCCAGCAAAGATTCTTGCCCTTACCTTTACTAACAAGGCAGCTTCTGAGATGAGCCAACGGATAGTCTCCACCCTTGAGGAGCTTGAGGGGCGTGGCGAACTTGGGGTTATCGCTGAGGTGACTGGGATGAGTGAGACAGAGTTACTCTCTAAGCGAGCAAAGATACTTGCAGATTTTTTAAACTCGCATACAAAGATTATGACAATTGATAGTTTTTTTGTCCATATCTTGCGTAAGTTTTCACTCTATGCATCTCTTATGCCAGATTTTTCCACTATGAACTCTCAACATGAGATAAAATTGCTGACACGGTTTTTAAGTGAGGTGAGTGTAGCTGGCAAGAGAGATACCCTCATAAGTTTAAGCATGGAGTCCAAAAAAAGACTCAACGATATATTTGTTTTGTTAGAGAGTTTTTACACTAAGGGCGTAGAGCTTTCCCACTTGAAATTTCATCCTACAAATCCAAAACCCTTTGAAGAGGTAGCGATGGAAGCATTTGCAAAACTCTCAAAGATAGTTTTTGATTGTAAAGTGGCATCCACAACTGCACAAAATGGGATGAGAGCTGAGAACTTTGAAGAGCTTCGAGCGAAGGGATGGGTAGGCAGGGAGAGTATGAACTACTCCACCTATAAAAAGTGTTATACCCCTGAGATGGATGCACTACTTACCATCATCCAAGATGCTCTTAAAAACCATGCAAGAGCAAAAGAGCAGAACTTTTTTCACTCACTCAGCACACTTGTGGGTATCTATGAAAAGTCTAAAAAAGCCTTATATATGGACGATAGTGAACTCTCTTTTTCTGATGTCACTTCGCTTGTGTATCAGATACTCAATCTTTTTGATACAAATAACTTTTTGTACTTTCGGTTAGATGCACAGATAGAGCATATTCTTTTAGATGAGTTTCAAGATACCTCTATACTCCAATATGAAATCCTAAAACCACTCATAAACGAGATAACTTCAGGTGGTGGAGTGTTTGAGAATGGAAGTTTCTTTTTTGTTGGGGATGTCAAGCAGTCTATTTATCGTTTTCGTGGTGGGGTGAGTGCTTTGTTTGGTGAGGTGGCACAAGAGAACAATACTACTGTCTTACAGCTTTTGACTAATTATCGTTCGCAAAAACAGGTGATAGAGTTTGTCAATCGTGCCTTTGAAGGAAAGATAAAAAACTATGCAGACCAGCTAGTCCGCCCAGAGGCAGATGGGGGCTATGTGGAGGTGCTAACGAGTGATGAACTCCTTGAACAGATGGCTACAAAAGTAAAAGAGCTTCTAGCTCTCAACGCAAATGTAGATGAGATAGCTATACTTTGTGCGACCAATGGCGATGGGGAGCAAGTGAAGTTACAACTCCAAGGAGAGGGCATCGAGGTAGTGACAGAGACCACGACTAAGCTCATCAACCAAAAAAGCATCAAAGCTCTTTTGGAGTATCTAAAATATCTTTACTTTGGTGAAGATATATACAGGTTTAACTTTTTTGCACTCATCGAACAAGAGCCAAAAGAGATACGAAAAATCAACCTAACTTTTCATTCTCTTGAGAGCATCATAAAAAAAGTAGTGGACAAATACAAGCTTTTTAGCGATGACTTTAATATACTCCGTTTTATCTCAGCGATGCGAGGGTACCAAGATATAGAAGCCTTACTTTTTGAGTATGAACGACTCGATGCTCAAGCGGCAGAGAGTGAACTTAGTGGAGTGAGAGTTCTTACTGTGCATAAATCAAAAGGTTTGGAGTATGAGCATGTCATTGTGATGGACAGACTCAAAAATCCACCCCCATCCAAAGATGCCATCATCTATGAGTATGAGGGGATACAACTACACAATGTTTATCTACGCATCAAAGGTAGAGATGCATTAGACAGAAACTATGCTGATGCTCTTCAAAAAGAAAAAGCCCTTCAAACTGAAGATGCTCTCAATGCTCTGTATGTTGCTTTCACGCGTGCGAAAGAAAATCTTTTTATCATAAAAAAATCTAAAAAATCGCAGTTTGAGATACTAGACTTGAGTGATGGAACTTTTGGGGAACTTCGTTGTGTTGGCAGTGCATCTAGTGAAGTGAATGCTCATGATGAAGATGAAGTTATGAAATATCAAGAATTTTTCTATGGGACACAAAACAATATATTGGAAGTAGAACATCAAAACCCAGAGGATTTAAAAGCTATCAACTTTGGTTTAGCACTCCACTATATCTTAGAGATGATGGAGAGTTTTTCACTTGATGCTCTAAAAGTTGCAAAAGATGTGATGCTCAACAAGTATGGAGATATGCTTGATGAGGTTGAA
>Ga0256829_1001983_pt1 | contig 15812 bp, 16 predicted proteins | sample 131447metaG_FD_185979 | JGI IMG/M metagenome (GOLD analysis project Ga0256829, IMG submission 185979) | Hydrothermal vent microbial communities from Lau Basin, Pacific Ocean - 131-447 | ecosystem: Environmental > Aquatic > Marine > Hydrothermal vents | place: Pacific Ocean: Lau Basin | collected...
TTGGCGTTAAACTATCATCTTGCCGGTTGGGTGAAAAATGAGTGTGGGACAGTCCAAATATTTATCCAAGGCACTCAAACCAATATTGAAAAATTCATTTACCAGATCAAGGCGGATACTAAAAATCACAATGCAACAATTGACAACATTTCACCGGCTACACCGGTACAATGCTCGTCTTTTGAAATACGCCAAAGTACTAAGAATAACGTTTCTGGCAACGTATCATTACCTAAAGACTTTTACGTTTGTAGTGCATGCTTTAAAGAATTGAATTCTGATGTAGAGCGTCGCGGCAGCTACAGTTTTATCGCTTGTAGTGAATGTGGCCCAAGGTTTTCAATGGTTAAGGCTATGCCTTATGACAGAGCGACCACGAGTATGTCATCGTTCCAAATGTGTGGGACCTGTCAAGCCGAATATGATTCTCCCAATGATAGACGTTTCCATGCACAGCCCATCTGTTGTCCCGCTTGCGGCCCGGAATTGTTTTGTACCAGCCCGGGAGGAAGAGTCATTGCCCAGGGAGACAACGAAGTCTTGTCGCTGATCGTCGACTACTTAAACGAAGGGAAAATTGTTGCTCTGAAGAGCTTGGGTGGTTACCACTTGATTTGTGATGCGCAAAATATCGACGCGGTTGATTTACTTAGACAGAGGAAAAACCGACCTGATAAGCCTTTTGCAGTTATGCTGCCCGAGCCAGATCCAGAGCAGACATGCACAAATTGGTTGAGTTGGTGTGCAGAACACACTCACCGCGATCTAAAAATCCTATCAAGTAGAGAGCGGCCTATTGTACTAATGAAAAAAAGCAAAAGCGCTCCATTGGCAGAAAATGTAGCACCGATGCTGAACGAAATTGGCCTAATGTACCCTTGTAGTGCATTGCATTACTCAATACTCAAACAATATGCCCGTCCAATAGTGGCGACCTCTGGCAATGAATCGGGCGAACCTCTTGCTACCTCTACATTTTCTGCCCAACAAAAATTGTCAAAGATGGCAGATATACTGGTTCACCACAATCGTGAAATTCACAATAGATTAGATGACTCCGTTTTCCGTGTGTCAAAATTCGGTGTTTTACCGATCCGGATGGGGAGAGGATTCGCTCCTCTGGAAAAAAAATTACCATTTTACGTCTCAGAGCCCGTTATGGCCGTTGGAGCAAATCAAAAGAATACAATCTCGTTTGCCTGGGAAAATAGATTGGTTACCACGCCCCATATAGGCGATCTTGACTCGCCTCTCATGGAGGAGCACTTTGAAGCAACCATAACAACATTTCAGTCGTTGTATCACATTCAGCCATCAATCGTTATTCGTGATGCACACCCAGGTTACATCAGTTCGCGATGGGCCAAAGCCAGTGGGTTGCCAACCAGAGACGTATTTCACCATCATGCGCATGCATCGGCGTGGGCATTAGATGCTCAAGTTGATTCTCCTAGTTTAGTCTTTGTGTGGGATGGCACTGGTTTAGGTCAGCACAATGAATGGTGGGGAGGGGAAGTCTTCTGTGGAGTCCCGGGAGACTGGCAACGTGTTGCTTCATTACTGCCATTTAAAATACAAGGTGGCAACCTAGCCGCCTACCAACCGTGGCGAAGTGCAGCGGCACTGGCTTGGACGTCAGAGAATTCCAGCTTCAAGCACCCAGACGGTGACTTCGGAGGGCTGAGTCACAGAGCGTGGCAAAATGACTTAAATTGCATTTGGACTAGCTCTATGGGGCGACTATTTGACGCGGCAGCCTTTGCCTGTTGTGGTCTAAATGAAGTGTCTTTTGATGGGCAAGCCGGCTTGATGTTGGAGAGCCTTTCAGGTGTACCAAACGACGTCAAATCACTTTGTTTCCTTGAGAATGCAAAAGGAATGATCCATTTGGACTGGCTAGAAACAGCGCAAGCTCTATTTGATGAAAATATTCCACCCAATACACGCGCAGCCAACTTTCACGCCACACTGATAAAAACGATTTGGGACCTGACATGTACTCTTCATGAAAAACTGCGGTTTCGCCAAGTCGGCTTGGCAGGCGGTGTTTTTCAAAACCGAATACTTATTGATGGGCTTCATGCGCAGTTTGCAACATCGTCAGTGCCGTTGATCGTGCCACAATCATTACCTTTAAATGATGCCGCCATAAGTATTGGGCAAATCCATGAACATCAAGCTCGGGAGGAAAGATGAGTACACGAACACAAGCTCAGCAAAACAGTGGGGCAGTTACCAATCAAAAGAGTGTGCAAATTGCGCAAGGTAATGGTGGCCTCTTAACAAAAGAGCTAATCGAGTCGCTATTTCTCTCAGCGGCAGATAAACAATTGGACACGCGGCACGACTCAGCAACAGTCGCATGTGAATGGCCATATCTTTGTATGACAACAGACAGTTTCGTGGTCACACCAGCCATATTTCCAGGTGGAAATATTGGCAGTTTAAGTGTTTATGGAACCGTCAATGATCTTGCCGTTGTGGGTGCTACGCCAAAATATATTAGTACAGCATTTATTCTTGAAGAAGGATTCCCACTAGAAACATTAGCGACCATTGTAAATGGATTGTACAAGGCAGCTTTGGAAACCGGCGTATCGGTGATCACTGGTGATACAAAAGTCGTTCCGAAAAATGCTGGCGGCGGTGTATACATCACGTCGACGGGGATAGGGTATGCAGAAAGCTCGCCTATTTGGGATACGAGCCTAATACGAGAAGGCGACGTTATTCTGGTGAGCGGAACCATTGGTGATCATGGCGCAACTGTAATGCTTGCCCGTGAAGAATTTGGATTAGGTGCAGAACTAAAATCAGACTGTGCCAGTGTCCTACCGCTTGTCGCTTTGATCAAAGACTTCGAGGGTGTTCGGTTTTTGCGGGACCCCACACGCGGAGGTTTGTCAGTGTTACTTCATGACATCGTGCAAGAAACGGGTTTTGACATTCAACTTGATGAATCAAAGATCCCTATTCAACCGGAAGTTGAAAGCGTATGTGATATTTTGGGTCTTGACCCTCATGTCCTGGCATGCGAGGGACGATTGGTCGCTGTAGTTAGCCCTGAAATCAGTGATGAAGTGCTAAATAAATGGCGAAATCTGGACTGCGGAAGAGGAGCGGAAAACATAGGCATCGTTAAAAAATGCGGAGGCTCTAAAGGTCGAGTTCTGATATCAACGTCAATTGGCGGATGTCGGATGATGAATCAATTGGAGGAAGAAGCGCTTCCACGGATATGTTGATTTTATTGGGACTTGACCTGTGCGCAAGACACAGGTTTAAGCTTTTAAAGGTGCGTGTAAAACCTAAGATTTACATCGCACAGTTCTGGGGCAAGGCGAGGGGGCGTGATGAGAGTAAAGCAACTTGCGAGCGAGTTGGGTGTCAGCGTTGATACTGTGAGGTATTACACGCGTATTGGCTTTTTGGTGCCCAGCAAGTCGGTTAATGGCTATAAGCACTATCGACCAGAAGATATAGCCAAATTGCGGTTTATTTTAAGTGCGCGTTCGCTTGGTTTTTCCGTGAACGATATTGAAGAAATTTTAAACATGGCATCACATGACAGAGTGCCTTGCCCCACTGTAAGACGCCTTATCGAAATTCGTCTTGCTGAGACAGAAAGGCGTTTTCAAGACATGCTTGAACTAAGAGAAAGGATGCGAAAGGCGACAGAGGAATGGCAGTTAAAACCAGATCAATTGCCGACAGCGCAAACAATTTGCCACCTCATAGAAGGCTTTTCGTTTATTGAAGAGTGATCAAATAGGGAAACAGTTATGAATTCAACATCATTGCAATCTAAAAAAGCAGAGTGTTGCAGCACCTCCAGTGAAAACAATTCCGATATCGATAAATCGGAAAGCCGATCCACGGGAGGTAAGTTAAGTCATGACAATGTCAATCAGCTTACACTTAATGTTCAAGGTGCTAGTTGCGCGAGTTGCGTAACAAAAATTGAAACTGCACTCAAACAGGTAGCAGGTGTTGAAACGGCTGAGATGAACTTTGCTCAACGCATGGTTACTGTGAATGGGAATGTGTTACCTGAAAATGTGATACGTGCTGTAGAAAATGCAGGGTACAACGCCACTATTGCGCTAGATGGAAATGACGATGCGGCACTGAAGGAAAAGGAGGAGGCAGATTGGGCATACTATAAAAAGCTCATGAGAGATATGACACTGGCTTTAGCCTTAGGTGTTCCATTGATGATCTATGGACTGGTGACAGGAGAGATGAACGTCAACACCGACATGGAAAGGGTAGCTTGGTTAGTCGTGGGCGTTCTTACTTTTGGCGTAATGTTGTTCTCAGGGAGGCACTTTTACGTAGGGGCATGGAACTCGTTTAAAAACCATTCGGCTAACATGGACACCTTAATAGCGCTGGGGACAGGCACCGCCTGGTTGTACTCAATGGTTGTTGTCTTTTTTCCCCAGCTAGTGCCAGAAATGGCCAGACACGTTTACTTTGAAGCCACGGCCATGATTATTGGCCTTATTAACTTAGGTCTAGCGCTTGAAATTAAAGCAAGGGGAAAAACATCTGAAGCAATCAAGCGTTTGATTGGTTTGCAAGCTAAAACAGCAAGAGTGATTCGTGATGGTAAGGAGATAGATATTCCAATTGAGAACGTTCTGCGCGGTGATCTGATACGTGTCCGACCGGGTGAAAAAATCTCTGTGGATGGCACTGTCAAGGAAGGAAAAAGCAGTATTGATGAATCGATGTTGACAGGCGAACCTATGCCAATTGAAAAACAGAGCGGTGATGACGTTGTTGCGGGTACGATTAACAAATCTGGCTCTATTATTTTCCTAGCCGAGCGTGTCGGCAAAGATACCGCGCTTGCGCAAATAATTAACATGGTGAAGCGTGCTCAAAATTCCAAACCTCCAATCGGCCGTTTGGCAGACTCAATTTCTGCATATTTTGTTCCTGTTGTTATGATTCTTGCCATCACTAGTGCATTAGTGTGGCTCAATTTTGGTCCGTCACCACAGCTTGCGTTCGCAATTGTTTCTGCAACCACAGTGCTTATCATCGCGTGTCCTTGTGCCTTGGGCCTAGCGACACCGATGTCGGTCATGGTTGGCGTTGGAAAAGCCGCCGAAGCTGGCGTCCTTATTCGAAACGGAGAGGCGCTGCAATCGGCATCAAAGATCACAACGATGGTGCTTGATAAAACGGGCACCATCACTGAAGGGGCACCAAAAGTCACGGATATTGTATTAACTGCGAATTACAGTGAAAACGACATTCTATCTTTAGCTGCAAGTATAGAATCAGGCTCCGAGCACCCGCTGGCGATGGCAATCGTTGAGTCAGCAAAAGATAGAGATATTGACGTTCATTCAGTGACTGACTTTTTATCTATCTCGGGCAAAGGCGTTGAAGCGAGACTCAAAGATAAGCAATTACTTTTTGGCAATGAAAAACTGATGAAAGAGCGAGGAATAGTGCTGCATCATTATGTCGATAAGGCTCAACGTCTAGCCTCGGATGCCAAAACACCTATGTATTTTGCAGTGGATGGTCAGTTAGCCGCCATAATTGCAGTCGCTGACCCAATCAAAGCAGACTCAGTGGAGGCTATTGAACGGCTACAGAAAAGCGGTATACGCGTTGTTATGTTGACTGGAGACAATCGCATGACTGCGAAGGCCGTTGCGAGAAAAGCCGGAATATCCGATTTTATCGCAGAAGTAATGCCAGAAGACAAAGCGAACAAAGTCCTCGAATTTCAACAACAAGGCGAAATTGTCGGTATGACGGGGGACGGTATTAATGATGCGCCAGCATTAGCAAACGCCAATGTGGGTTTTGCTATTGGTACGGGAACTGATGTTGCCATTGAAAGCGCAGACGTCACGTTGATGCGCGGGTCATTGCATGGATTAGCAGATGCTATCGCTGTAAGCAAAGCTACGCTTCGAAATATAAAGCAAAACTTATTTGGTGCGTTTATCTACAACATTGCCGGTATTCCGTTTGCTGCAGGTGTTTTTTATCCTGTGTTGGGTATGTTATTGAGCCCAGTAATTGCTGGGGCAGCAATGGCATTTTCTTCTTTGACGGTTGTCACCAATGCGAACCGGTTAAGACTGTTTAAAGCTGAAGAACACTAGAGGTATAGAGTTATGATTTGGATTAACATTGCGGGCTTGGGGTTAATAGCGTTAATTGTGTGGTGGTTTTGGCTGTATAGGACAGATGCTACACAAATTCACGACGGTACTGTCAAAATCCGCATAAAAGATGGTATTTATCAGCCAGCGAATATATCAATTCCGGTCAACCAACCCGCGCAACTTGTCTTCCTGCGAGAAGATCCAACACCATGTGCAGAGTCTTTGCTTATTCCAGATTTGAATGTAAGCGAAACCTTGTCATTAAATAAACCGGTAACGATTAACCTGCCTGGCACACCAGCAGGTACGTATCCATTTCATTGTCAAATGCAAATGTATAGAGGGACGTTGGTAGTCAAGTAATCGATGGTTAGTTTAAAGCGTTGACAATACAGAGGAAAACATTATGAACAAAAATAAGCCCAAATTTTGGCGAACGCCAAGCGGACTTGCAGCGATGGGCCTTATTGGTGCGGCGAGCTATTTTCTGTTTGTTGAACACGGTGAGCACGTCTTCCCTTATGTGCCCTATTTAATCCTGTTGTTGTGCCCATTAATGCACGTATTTATGCATGGCCACCACGGCAAAGGGCATGAGGAGCACACCCGCAAAGGAAAAACATTTCAAGAGCATTCCAAAGACAATGACCGATATAGACAAGGGTTTATCGATGGCTTAAGTGAAGCGCGTCAAAAAGAGCAAAAAGGGGAACATAACGATGCACACTGAATCAGACTATGGGATGTGGACATTGGCTATCATTAATTCGGCTCTTTTTATATTTTTTGCATTCAGTTTTGTCAAGCCGAAGACAAAAACGGACTGGCGTAGTCTGGGGGTTTTCTCAGCATTTGTGGTTGCATTGTTTGCCGAGATGTATGGTTTTCCGCTGACCATCTATTTTTTATCAGGGTGGCTGGCAGAGACATATCCTGGTGTTGACTTTCTGGCACACGAAAATGGACATCTCTGGCACACTCTTCTTGGGCTAGAAGGTGATGCACACTGGGATGTATTACATGTGTTGAGCAACATCATCATCGTGACCGGATTCTTCTTGTTGTCGGCTTCTTGGAATGTATTACACCATGCACAAAAATCTCACTCCATTGCTACGACAGGTTGGTACGCAAGGTGTCGCCATCCCCAATACCTAGCATTCATTTTGATCATGTTCGGTTTCTTACTGCAATGGCCGACGCTGCCAACGCTTATCATGTTTCCAATTCTGCTTGTGGTGTATGTCCGTTTAGCAAGACGGGAAGAACAGGCCACGCTTGCTGAATTCGGTACGCAATATGAGCAATATATGTCACAAACACCGGGTTGGATACCACGATTTTTCGCAGCGAAATCACAACTGAGGGAATCAAAATGAAGATAAGGGTAATTCTAATATTTTTTTTGGGGGTGCTCTGTATTCCTTTAGTTAATGCGCAATCACCCATGGGCGAAGAAGAAAGATTGCACAGCAATCAACGTGTGATGGGCGCTTTAATGGCGCGGATAAAAGCGAGTGATGATGACATCGACAAACGGACGCTCATTAACGAACATATGAAAATGATGGATATCTACCTTTCAAGCTTGGAAACCATGATCGCAAATGAAACGGACCCATCTCGTAAAGTTAAATTGCAAAACATGTTCACAGAAGCGGTTTATCAAAGTCTTAGTTTAATTGGCAGTGGCCCGATGGCAAAAGATACAGACTCAATAAACGAAAACACAGAAAAGCATTTACTACAGCTGAAACAACGCCTGTCAATACTGCAATCATTAATGAAACATGTAGCTACAGCTAACACGTTTTCTTAAACAAAGTATGTAGACACAATCGAGTCACTTTCGAATAGTAAAAAATAAAAGGAACAAATATGAGCGATTTAGATCACAGAGTTGGTGTATCAGAGGCGAATTTAGTCGTACGACATTTAAAATTAGTCGGCATCACCGATGATAACATCGACGCAATTATTGCGGGAATTGATGGGACTTTTGGTATTGATGCAGTTTCATTTGAGGAAGCCAAAAGTACTCTGCATATCGGCTACGATGCAACCCACTGCAATTTAGATGGCATCGAGAAAATCATTCGTGACAATGGCGCGGACGTTTCAGACGACTTTTGGACAAAGATGAAAGAGGGTTACTACCAATTCGTTGACGAAAACATTCGTGAAAATGCAAAACACAAACCCTGGAGTTGCCATCATGTGCCACCAGGAAAAACTCGTAAAAAATAAACGATTCAATAGTAAAGTTCAGCGTTGTATTGCGTCTGAGGGTTAAGCCATATTAAACGAAAACAGGACAACACTATGGAACATAATACAAATGTCATGGACAGAATTAGGTCCTTTAACGCGAAAATAATCGAAAGAAATCCAGCGGAATATGAATTTCATCAAGCGGTCCAAGAATTCACAGGCTCCGTTATGCCCTATGTAATGGCTAACCCAAAATATGATGATGGCCATATATTGCAGAGAATGACAGAGCCCGACCGCATCGTCATTTTCAGAGTGTGTTGGGAGGATGATAAGGGCAACATTCATTGCAATAGGGCATGGAGAGTTCAATTTAATAATGCTATTGGGCCTTATAAGGGGGGTCTGCGATTTCATCCGAATGTTACGCAAAGCGTATTGAAGTTTTTAGCGTTTGAGCAAGTCTATAAAAATGCGCTGACTGGACTTCCCATGGGGGGAGGCAAAGGGGGGAGTGATTTCGATCCTAAAGGAAAAAGTGATCGAGAAATCATGCGCTTTTGCCAATCGCTCATGATAGAGCTCTCAAAGCATATTGGAGAGGATACCGATATCCCAGCCGGCGACATCGGAGTAGGTGGAAGGGAAATTAGTTATTTATTTGGCCAATACAAGCGATTAAAGAACAGATTCGTTGGGACACTAACGGGCAAAGGGCTCTCGTATGGAGGCAGCCTTATTAGAATCGAAGCAACAGGTTACGGCGTTGTTTATTTCACGCAACATATGCTCAATGAGCGTAACGAGAAAATTGCGGGAAAAACAGCGCTTATTTCGGGCGCTGGCAATGTCGCTGTTTTTTGCGCAGAGAAGCTGTTGAGCGAAGGTGCGAAAGTCATAACGCTTTCTGACTCTAGCGGCTTTATTTATGATCCTGATGGATTTGATCACCAGAAATTAGCGTTTCTCAAAGAGCTTAAGTTCGTCAAGCGACAACGATTGAGCGAATACACGCAAAAATATTCACAGGCTACTTATTATCAAGGCAAAAGACCTTGGATGATAAAAGCCGATTTAGCGTTTCCTTGCGCGACCCAAAACGAATTGGAACTCGAAGACGCAAAAGCTCTCGTTAGTAATGGAATTCAGTTGATCGCAGAGGGTGCCAATATGCCTTGTTCTCTTGAGGCTGTGCAATACTTTCAAGAGAAAAGCATACTGTTCGCTCCCGCAAAGGCAGCAAATGCGGGCGGCGTGGCGGTATCCGGCCTCGAACAATCACAAAATTCTCTGAGGCTTCCGTGGACAAGAGAAGAGGTTGATTCAAAACTTCAACATATTATGGCTCATATTCACCAACAATGTGTTGAATATGGTGGTAGAGACGACACTATAGACTATGTAAAAGGCGCGAATATTGCGGGATTTGTGAAAGTTGCTGATGCGATGCTGGCCTATGGGATAGGGTGATACTTTATCTATCAGATTCAAATAGGGTTGTTTCGGTACTATCGAATGAAACACGTTAAGATCATTGCTTCGCTATTCCAGATAGCGAAGTAATACAAGGCCCTCGACAGTTGCGGTATGAAAAATAGAAGATGGAAATAAGCATAAGGAGAATAAATGTATTATCCAAACCTACGAGTAAAAGCAGGAGAGCTAAAAGCATTGTCACATGCACCAAGTGACTGGAAAGAGAAAATTTGTCCTATTTGGAACGTGGAGTTTTTAGCCTCATTCGAAAAAGCAATCTCAGCGGTTGCTTCCACGTGGCCAGATGGCAGCATAATGGACTTATCACGTTTTCATTTAAAGCAAGTGTCGGCCCATACTCAACAAACGATTGTTCAGCATGGTTTACGACTTGCTATTGACCCATTTGAAATGTCTGATCTACATAGCAGTGTGATCGCCGCTTTTGAAGCCAATCCGATTTTTAGGGTTGTGTTTAATGACGATGTCAATATCTTCGACGATACCGCGTTTGACGAACTTGAAACCATACTTTCACCGTATGCAGATGTTGAAAATACACTGTTACTCATTGATATTGGCGAAGCTGATGAAGCAATGGTCTCGGTGTCAACCAATATAGCTAGCGTCATCGAAAAGTTTCATGATCTAGGCTTTTCCAATATTGTATTCTCATCAGGCGCTTTTCCGACGACGTTACAAAATATCGTTGGCGATGAGGAGCTCCCTCGATTGGACAAAAAGCTTTATGATAGGTTAACGAATTTACTTACACTTGATCTTCACTATGGAGACTATGGCACGTTAAGTCCATTATGGGACTCTGGTGAAACGAGACGCTCAGGTCATATTGCAATAAAATACACGCTTGATGACCATTGGCTTGTGCTGCGACAAAAAGGGAAAAACACTCAAGCCATTATGGAATTAGCTGAGTTTTTAATACTACACCCTGACTATCGTGGACCTGCGTTCTCGTGGGCAGATAAAAACTGGCACGACAAAACACTGACACCACCAAAAGCTGGTCCAGGCAACTCAACAGGGCACGTGGCGGAATTTATGCATCATCATTTTGCTCAGGTGTTGTTTAATGGTTAAACCAAATTAGGGGAAGGGGGCTTGAACGCTCTTATGCAATTTGCTCGCTGGGCCGCCAGCGGGTCAACTGCCGTTGGGTTAATGCATTTTTCGTCGCGTCTCTCAATTGCGAAAGCGTCAGGTTTTCTGCAATCGTCTTACGCAGTTGCTCGTGATGCATTCGTTTGGTGCCTGTTGTGATCCCAAATTGTTGCAATACGTCACGTGCGTCTTGATTTTCAAGCAAGTCTGCCATTCCGCTTACATTAACATAAGGGTTGGCTTGGGCATTTCTAACTGTTTCTAATTGACCTGAGCCTGAGACTTCCAGAACCCCCCACCATTTAGGAATAATACCAAAGGCTTTGTTTAGGTGCTTTGTTGCACACACTAACGTAACTCTGTCGAAGGATTGCTCATATTGCCATCCTTGTGAATACAGGCGTTTCAACGTATCTCGATGGCTCTTTATCTCAAAGCACTCAAGTCGTTTCCCGCAGAAAACCACATCAGCACGAGTCAGCCCATTTTGAATAGGCACTTCTTCGCAAAGTTGACTTTCTAAGAATGATTTTCGCTTTGCAAGCCGAGCAAATAGTAGGTGTCTAATTTCTGGATCTGTCATGTGCATATCCTACTTGATTCTATCAATAAATGATAATACCATGAATAGTCATTTATGCATAAATTAATTAACAAATGAATATATATAAATTACAAAAAGACCTTCTAAAAACATACTGCGACAAAGGATTGGACACATCTATATCTATTGCAAATACTGTAAATATGTGCCAATCAACGGTATATAGAAATTTATTTCAGCCACAAAAGAAGCTTACTAGAGGTTTAGTTAAATTATGCAATTATGCAAATATAGACTATAGAAAATATCAAAATATTGATCCGAAATCACATCAATATTTAATGGATGTTTTAACTAAGGTATGGAATGGTACCGACGGCCACGCAAAACAATTGGGAAGGCTGCTATTGGCGGCACACTCATGTAAACTTGAGCAATAATGATGACATGTGGAGGCGAGATGACTGCATTCAAGCTTCCGTCGAAGTCGGCGGTTTACAAACAGATCCGAGATGTTGGCATTACGCGGGCAACCCTTAAAAGAGTACTACCTGCGTGGTGGGATGACGCCTTATTGCAAAGCAATTCAGGTTTTTTACAGTTTGCTAAGCTGCTTGATCAACGGTTGGGGTTAAGTGTCACTGTCAACGACGGTAACGTGTCTTTTTTGCCCGCTAAATATACTATTCAGTATAAAAAACGCGCCCATATCGATATTCAACAATTGTCTGACGCAACCTATTTGTGTCAAGCGGTAGCAAATACGCTTATTACCGTGCTCGAATACAATCATTGCTCACCTAACCTATCACGTTTACAGCAATCATTAGACACACTAGGAGAGCTTACATTAGCGAACGTATTGCCTTTATTTTGGGCGAGTCATATACCCGTCATTCACGTTTCTCGCTTTCCGGCAAATGTTGCTCGACCTGCTGGCATGGTTATGCGTTCCAATAATCATTACGCCATCGTGCTTGGTCATAAACATAAGAGCCCCTCTACGCAGCTCTTTGTGTTATTGCATGAGCTTGGTCATATCCTGTGTGATCACCTCACGCAGGATGGCAGTTTAACAGATTCTGTTTTACCCGAATTAGGGGAGTCATTAGATGTTGAAACCGATCCGCAGGAAGACGAAGCTGATGCTTATGCCCTTCGGCTGCTGCGCAAAGACATCGACATTGTCTCTATGGTAAGGGAACTAGGGCGATTAAATAGACCTGCTGAACTTGCTATAAAGGCAAAACGTGCAAGTCAGGTAAGTGGCATCAGTGCCGGGCATTTTGCTTTGACATATGGACGCGAAACACGAGATTGGATTCTAACTCAACAAGCGCTGCGTTTTTTGGAAAAGGGAAATGCGATAGCGACATTACAATCATCATTTATAGAGGCAATGGAGCAGCTTGATGTGCGCTCGCAAGACAGTGAATTTTTAATGAGCATGCAGACAGGGTAGCGCTGTGACGATTGGTCTATTTACTGACAACGATGTGATCCTTAAATTGGCGCGTTATGAATTATTGAGTGAGTGTGTCGATCTGTTTACCCAACACAATTATGTATTCCGCTATCTTGATGCACTGCCGTTTGTAGCCGGCGTAAACGCTCCATCAATAGCAAAAAAAATGGGACTTGCACCGGCCCAGGTGCAAAGCATCGAATATTTTATTTCTCAAAGCTCACTTGTCACAATCTCCGATGAGCAAGCCCTTAACGTTATTGCACAACTTCGCACTCCTCATCTTGATGGGGGAGAGCTTATACTCACGTTTGGCGCTCAAGAAAATAAACCATCAAACCTTTTCACTGGTGATAAGCGGGCGTTAAAAGCGGTTAACCGCATGCAAAGTAACGGTGTTTTTGCTTTAGACGGTTGCCATGTGCTTGTATTGGAAGAGGCGATCCGTTTACTCATGATATGTGGTGATAAAGAGCAAGTCATTGCACGTATTCAAGCTCATCCGCTTGTCGATAAGGCGATTGATATCTGTTTTCGTAATACAGGGTCGGTTGACAATGCGCTGAATAGCTACATTGAAAGTATTCGTTCTCAATGCAGTTTACTGTCATTCGGGTTAACTCAAAACGTGTGTTAACTTTAAAAATTGGCCTGTTCTTTGCTGAAGACAACAGGTGTGGTATTGGCACATAAATATCTAAAATGTAATCAACACGAACAAAAAAGGTTTCTACGATGCTTAACAATGATTTACTTCAAGTCACAAATTCGCCAAATCAAGCCGCTAAACCAGCAGACAACCCTTCCAATCAGAATGATGACGGTTGTCGCAATAAAGAAAAATTTGAAGATTCGCTAGAAGAAGCTTTAAAAGCGTTTTCTACAAGCAAAGACGAGTAAAGCCGTGGCAAGTTTTGGCCGCTGGAAGGGGCAATTTTCCTATTACCGGCACGTGGGTGATTAACGTGTTAGTGAGTACTTCAATAGGGACTATGGTAGCGGTTTTAATCATTGGATTGGCGAAGTTAAATAAATTCGATAAAGACCGAAGTTTTTTTCCAACACTCACTATTGTGATCGCGAGTTATTATCCATTATTTGGAGTGTTAGAAAGTCGATTTATATGGCATGAGTGGATGGTTTTTGAGCTCTTCACACTCATCACATTGTATTGGTATTCTCGCTATACATTGGCAATTGGTGTCCTTTTAATAGGTCATAGGCTTTTCGATTTTGCCATGCATATTGGAAGCGTTGGTAACCATATACCGCAGTGGTGGCCAATTTTTTGCGGTGCCCTTGATATAACCTTAGGTAGTTGGGTCCTCTGGTATTGCACTAATAAGGTTAAAAATGTTGGTTAAAATATTGACACAATTACTCATAACTTGTCGCTTCAACCATTATGGATGGAGCGACACATAACACTTAACTGCCGATTGCAAGATATAGCATCCAAAATCCCGCACCTATCATAAATAGATTTTCGGTCAATGAAACAAACCCAAGGGGAACATTACTGTCTCCACCAACGCAAGCACATTTCAATTCACGCTTATCCACGTACACGGCTTTAAATACCGATATCGCACCTATTGTCCCAATAAATAAGGACACTGGGCCAACAACAAATCCAGACAATCCCGCAAGCATACCGATTCCTGCGAATGCTTCAGCAAATGGGTAAACGTATCCATACCGAATACTGCGCATTGCCAACAGGTCATAAGTAATAAAAGAATTGGTAAAGCCATACAAATCCCGTAATTTTTGGATAGCTAAAATGGACATACTTAGCGCGACAAATATTTCGATTACTGAAACTGATAACAGCGATTCAATAGTACCAGTTTGAGCAAAAACAATCGCCAATGCCATTAAAAATGCGGTCGCGAAGATTGCGATAACAGGTGTATAGGTTGTGCCAGTCTGCCCGGCGTCGCCCATGTTGAAAAACTCTCTGAGGTTGTCATAACCTCCAACACGTTCGTCGTCAATAAAGGTTTGAGGCGTAGTTTCAACACCATATTTATCTTTAAATTTATCTGTTTCTTCACGAGAGCTCAGCTTATGATCTTTGACGTCATACCCTTTTCTCTCTAATAAGTCTTTTGAACGTAAACCATAAGGGCAAATGTGTTCTTTCGTATGCATTCTATACAGTGTTGCAGATTTACTCATGTTGATCCTCCAACTATTTTTTGATTGTGAAATCTCGTACTTACTCGCCTGAAAAATCCGGTACAGGACGTCTTGAGGCTTCGCTTTCTGATGACGCTATACCGTTTTCTTTAATATCTGCGATTAACCATTCCATTTCTTTTATTTCTCGCTCTTGTGCGCTGATAATCTCTTTTGCTAATTGCTGAACACGGGCATCGGCGATGTTTGCGCGGCCACTGGTTAATATTGCAATGGAATGGTGGGGTATCATCGCTTTCATCCACGCCCTATCTTCGATGGTAGCTTGCGATCGCACCAAAAATAGAGCAAAGCAAAAGACGGCAACGCTACCTGCTAAAATAGCTACGTTTTTAGTTTTGCTTTCATACATGTTGAGCATAAATAGCAGCATGATAACTGCCATCATTGCGCCCATGTAGATAGCCATGTATAGGCGAGTTTCACTAAAAAACACGTGTTCAATTGAATACGAATTGAAGTACATCATGACCAGCATGAACGCCGTCGAAGTAAATATCATTGCGAAAAATTTTGTATATTTAGACACCCGAATTCAGATAATAAGTGCACCACTCATGGTTAAACGGTGACAAGACGATCAACTGCCTATTGGTGGTATTCTAAAGTCGCCAAACAAATAGAAGTAAGCACCATGAGTTATAAGCAGTTGATC
>Ga0256829_1001985_pt1 | contig 15803 bp, 11 predicted proteins | sample 131447metaG_FD_185979 | JGI IMG/M metagenome (GOLD analysis project Ga0256829, IMG submission 185979) | Hydrothermal vent microbial communities from Lau Basin, Pacific Ocean - 131-447 | ecosystem: Environmental > Aquatic > Marine > Hydrothermal vents | place: Pacific Ocean: Lau Basin | collected...
TGGTGTACTCAACTTCATCTTTTCCAAGGGAAGGTATTACCTAATACCCATCTCTACCACCATAGGAGGGTTGATATCAGGTCTAATGGTCTATACCCTAGCACCCGAGGCCGAAGGTCACGGTACTGATGCTGCAATAAAGGCATACCACTATTTGAGGGGTAAGGTTAGATGGATTGTAGTGCCGGTTAAGATAATCGCTTCGGCAATAACGATAGGTTCTGGTGGTAGCGGCGGAAGGGAAGGGCCAACTGCCCAGTTCTCCGCAGGTGTAGGCTCGATAGTAGCTGATTTGCTCCACCTCAGCCCTGAGGATAGGAGAAGAGCGGTAGCTGTTGGGATAGGCGCAGGAATAGGCACGATATTTAAAACGCCGATAGGTGGGGCCATACTTGCAGCAGAAATACTCTATAAGAGGGACCTAGAACCGGAAATATTGTATCCAGGTATAGTAGCTTCTGCCGTTGGATATACAATTTTCGGGATGCTTTTCGGCTTCACACCTATATTTGGTTATTATAGGGCCTCCTTCGATCCTATGAGGCTTCCAATGTACTTCATTTTAGGGATAGTTGCTGGCCTTATAGGAATTCTCTACCCCAAGACCTTTTACTGGGTAAATTCTGTTTTTAAGAAAATTAAGATCCCTGACCACGTAAAGCCTGCAATAGGCGGTGCAATAACTGGGGGTGTAGCTTTGTTGGCCCCCGAGATACTTGCAACCGGTTATGGATGGATTAACCTTGTAGAATTTCAGAGCTTCAAGGCATTATATTCCCCTATCGTACCCCTTTACCTCCTTATAATATTGCTTCCATTTTTTAAGATACTTGCCACCTCTTTCTCCATAGGTTCTGGCGGTAGCGGTGGAGTTTTTGCGCCAGGCCTCTTTATAGGGGCATATGCCGGTGCGGCCGTTGGTATGCTCTTCCATGCCTTGTTCCCTGGCATAGTTCCGAACATAACCCCCTTCGTTATTATTGGAATGATGGCGCTCTTCGCTGCCTCAGGTAAGGTTCCACTAGCAGTACTAGTTATGGTGACTGAGATGACCTCTAGCCTCCAGCTGCTCCCCGGGGCTATGATAGCAGTCGCAATATCATACCTTATCTCTAATGGATATACTATCTATATTAGCCAGCTACCTACGAGGAGGGACTCCCCTGCTCACATGGGTGAGTATTACATCCCGTTGCTCAGATCTATTAGGGTTAGTGAGGTGAAGCTAAGGGATTTATATGTCTTAAAAGACGAGATCGATAAGGCAATCGAGATAATGATTAACAATAACGTCACCCTCCTACCAGTTGTGGATAAGGACAAGAGCTACCTTGGCATAGTCCTCCTAAGGAACTTGGTGAGGGGCAATAATGAAATAATAAAGGGTACACCAACGGTAAGGCCTGGTTCTACCCTTGCTGAAGCTATGGAAATAATGATGAAATCAAGTTCGAGGGTCATACCTGTAGTGAAGGATAGAAAATACATTGGTCTACTGGCACTTGAGGATATAACAGAAGCATATGAAAGGAAAGAAAAGCTTATGGTGGCACAAGGTGAAGAAGAGGAAGAATCATTTACGAACGAATTCTAACGAATAAATTTTCCCTTTGTCCTGCACTATTTTATTTTAAGATCGCTATATCACATTAGATCTTCGGTAGGAGCTCCTATCTTTCTTTATAACCGTTCTGGTCATCTGCTACTTTTGAAACTTTTGAAATAATCGTAGCGGATAACCTTCCAGCCTCTCATCTTCATTGGCTGGCTTTCGGGGGAGAGAAACCCCACACCTTCAGGCTTAACCCACTCCTTCGCCTTCCCTAATCATGATTGTACATGAAAAATATTTGAATTTTATTTGTTGCTATCTACGAAACAGCCCCTCTTAAGGGCTATGAAATCGTAGACATGACCTAAAACACTATTTTCTTAGCTAGCTTCTCCTCAAGTTCTGCTATACTAAGCCTAACTACCTTGCCGGAATCCTAAACAAGCCCAGATATAAGGAAATTGCGAGGGTGTTTACTCTAAAAAAGAAAGTGGCAGCCCCTATGCTCCCGGCGGGCTCATAGGTTGTTGCATCCTCTTCTTCAACTTCCTTTCCCTGAGCCTCCGAATTAGGCCATATATTGTTATCATAGCCCCTATCAGCCCTAGGAAGAAGCTTGCTACGAAAGAAATGTATGCTGGGAGTATCGAAAGGCTTAAAATGGCATAGCTAAAATAGAGTGGAACCGTGTAGTTATTTATGAATACAAGGGTTCCATTCTTTGATGTGGCTATTGCGTAAACGTTCCCGTTTTGGGCCTGTGAAATCTTTCCATTATTAAACTTTATTTTGAGAGGGTAAGAAGAATTGTATATCAAGACCCTAGCGCCCGATAGATAAATAGAAAAAGTCTTGTTAGGGAGCAACTTCATTGTTGTCTTATTCATCTGCGCTTCAGCCTTTTTTATTGACTTCGATAGCATGCTTTGCAAAGAATAGGGAGAAACAACCACTAGTAAGACCACAGCTATTATTAATAGCGCAATCCCAACCTCTATTAATGCCTTACTGCTTGCCAATCCAAACACACTACCAGAGTTAAGCGTGGAGGATTAAATAGGTTAGCGCCTGTCCTTCATCAGCCACCCGGAGAACCCTAGGGCCCACAACATGTCTGGGTAGACTATCATCCTCTCCATGCCACCATAACCTATTGGCCCGTAGAAGTTTAAGATATACATAATAAGGGATGCAAGGCTTATTGAGCCCATTATAGGCCATAGCGGCATCCTGCCCTTCTTGTAGGTGAAGGCAGGATAGGAGGAAATGGAGGCAAAGAGAAAGACAATTAAGGCAAATATCGTATGGAGATGATGAGGTGAAGTCTCCGGGAACATACCCACGCCAGCCGCGCCTATCCCAGCGATTATTAGAAATGCCCTTAGTACCCTAGATTCGAGGAGGGATCCTCCGACTATGAGGAGCACACCTAATATTAATATGCTCGTGTTGAATATTATTGCAGTGCTGCCGACTCCGAGGTCACTTATGTAGTTTCCATATATAGTATAATGAGGGTAAAGGCTCTCAGCAATAATCATGAAAATCAAAAACTGGGAAACGCCCACAAATATTAATACGCCTGAAGCTTTGTCTCTATTCATAACAACACCATGATATAATGTCTTTTTAAATATAAAAACTTTTGTTCATGAATATTTAAAAAATACAAAAATTGTGTTTCATAAATTGGCTCTACTGATCATTTCCCCCTAGGCGTTCATTTCGATTTACTTTACGTAAACTCATGATAATACCTAGAGAGTTTCGTCTCACCCAAGAATTTATTAATCCCTATTATGGGTGGAACTCCCTAGAGGCGACCTTAAACAAATAAAATACAGGGAATGGCTCCTAGGAACAAATAGTGAAGCTTTCAATTACTTGAATTAGATGCAAGGGTTGCAGTACGCAATAAGCAAAGCAAATACTACAAATGCTACATTTGAATACATCGAGTTCATCCCAACCCTTTTAATTTCCATAATGTTTTTCAATTTGTCCCCAGAGAGTAGGACTGCAATAAATGAAGGTATATACATAGCTAGCATTATGTAGTTCTTTGTTATTAGATACGTTACGGCAGCCCCTATTGATATAATTGCTGAAGTAGAGCCAACTAATAATACCTTATCTATTTTCCTGAACGGAAGTTTGTACTCAACAATAATAGCTATTACAACAGCAAATATTGTCCAAGAAAGTATTGTTGCAAAGGTGTAGCCTTCTATACTGCTACGTATCATAAGGTACCATATAAGCGAAATTGAAGAGACGAAGCCAGACCCAGCTATGTATGAAAGGTCTAGCCTTTTCTTATAGGAGAAAAGGGCATAGATAAAAAGTAGGGAAAGCGGTAAAATTAGGTATATATTATAGGCCTTTATAAAGACCAAGTATGGCATAACGAGGATTATAGCTAGCAGTACCAACTTTGGGGTTATTTTAATTACCCTGCTTTTCATATAGTTAAATGCAAATATATCGGCAATGGCGTTTGCTATTGTAATCCAAGTAGCTATTAAGAACCTCCTCGAAAGGGTTACTGCTATTATAAGCGAGAGCGTCATTAATGAAACTAACCCATATGACATAGCGTTTTTTCCTTTAGATGCCATGCCAAATCCCAGTAGTTGTAAAAATCGGAGAAGCTTTTTATCCTTGCATTATGAATAGCCTAAAAAGATCTTTATAGAAATTATTATATTGGATCCCTTACGAGCTGACCCGTTACGCAGTGGATGCCCCCTCCGCCCTTAACCATTTCATCTATCTTAACTGTTATTGTATCAACGGCGTTCTCTTCAAGGACCTTCTTTACTGCGTCGCAACCCTCTCCAATCACAACCTTGTTGGGCTCTATTGTAACGAAATTCAGGCAAAGCCTTCTCTTCAGGTCGCCAGAAACTTCTTTGTAGTCAAGCGTAATTATATTAAACCCTAGGTCCTTAAGCCTCTCAGCAACTTCAAATGGAAAGAGGTCCTTTATAGTTATGATTGTATCCTCGTTTATCTGAGAGACGTATTCATCTATGTGTATCCTGTTTAGTGGAGTCTGTATTACAAATACGTTCTTGAAACCACTTGATGTTAAAGCCTCAGTAAAGGCATTGATTCCACTTCTATTTGTCCTTTCTCCAATACCAACTAGGGCCGTCTCGCTGTTTAATATTATTGCATTCCCTCCTTCAAAGATTTCGCCATTCTCCATTTTCTTCAAGATAGGATAGCTTAATTCACTTAAGGCCTTTTCATATTCTACCTCTTCCCCTTTCCTAACATCATGTCTGAAGTTTGAAAGTATAAAGCCTTGAGGGGTCATGATGAATGGGTCCCTTGCATAAACGCCATTTGGCTTATCTTCAAGCCCTTTTATTAAGTTTATCTTAACGCCTTCGTTTTTATATGTTTCCATTAAATTTAATACTTCCTCCTTGAACTTTTCCTTATTAACCGTTGAAGAAAAGAGGTACTTGCTGTAGTTGTCCTCCATTACCAAGTCGAGTTCCTTTCCAGGGACGTGCATCAGCACCTCCCTTAGCCTTCCCACTTCCGAGTTTATATATATTACCATGCACATCAATCCCCCATTCAATAGTGAGTCTAGGGTAAAATAAATAATTTAATTAACATCCTTAAAGAAAATGTAAAAGCCAAGGGTGGCAGCTGAGTAAAGCGCTGCTGTAATGAAGAATGGTGTGCTCAGCTGGCCTAGGTAAAAGAAATAGCCTCCAAATGAAGGGCCAACACTTCTAGGCAATGCGTCTATGAGGTTTATGAGGCTTGAACCCCTTGCCCTCTCTTCCTCTGGTATTAGATTCAGTATAAAAGACCTGAATATCGGTCCTGTCATGTTCATTGCTGTGTTCCTTAAAACAAATATTAGGGAAGCCATAACGTAAGAGCCTGACAAAGGAAGGAAGATTAGCAGGATTATACCTATTATGTGGGTATATATTATAGATTTTACCCTACCAAGCATCCTTGAGAGCTTTGGCGCAAAAAACATCGAAAGGGCTAGGCTTGCATTAGAAGCTGCGAAGACAGGGCTCATCTCCTGGGCAGTCATATTAAACCTCAAGTAGAACCACAGGGACATTATTGGTAATATCATTCCAGCTCCAAGGCCTATCAGGGATTCAACCGAAAGCTTCCCTATCTTCCCTATAGACTTCAGCCTTAGGTCAACCTTCCCCGTGCCCTTGTAGCCTTCCTTTATGAATAGAAGCAAGAGGGTTGTAAACGATAGTATTAGTGCATTTGTCAATATTATGTACCTCAACGATAAGAAGAGGGGGAGCAAGGAACCGAATATCGATAGGAGAACGTTAAAGGAGAAGGCCAGGCTAAGGCTCCTGTCAAGGTTTTTGGACTTCTCAGCCATAATGGCGCTTATCAACCCTCCTGCACTCATCATAGAAGAAATCAATATGCCAAACGGTATCCCAATAAATAATATTGACATGCCCAATATGCTTATGCCCCTGCTCATGAAAAGGAACTTCCTCCTCCCGTATGCATCGCCAAGCACAGAGAGTATTACGGCGATAAGGGAAGAGATGAGCATCTGCCCGGTTAAAAAGAGGCCTATCATAGCTGAGTTTAGGCCCAACTCCTTTAAATATAGGGGTATGATTAGCTGGGAAGAGCCAAATATAATGCCATTAATTGATATTATTGCTATCAGTATTTTTTCTTCTCTGTTCACCACTCTCCACATAAAGCATAACTGTTGTGGTTGTGGAATTAAAAGTTATGCCTTTATGCTACCTTTCCTATACTTTTAAGTCCTTCTAAAACTTCTCTGAGGGATAGCCTTTGCAGGGTTGACTCCTTTATGTAACCGGTTTCCTTGTCCCAGCCAAAGGCCTCATACGCCTCCTCTACTAGCTCCTTAGGCTTCTCTACCTTTAACCCCTTTGAGGGTCCGCTTAGTATAGGGGTTGTCATTCTCTTCGGCAACGAATCATGAGCCTTTTCAAGCCCTTCCCTTAAGTTGAATGCCCTCTTTATGTTCCAAGTCCTCTCAGCAGCTTCAAATATTTCCCTTGCGTTCATTTCTATTCCTGTCAAAGAGGAGTAAAGCCTTGCTATCCTGCTAGGGTTAAGTGAGCCCTTAGCAACAGTCGCTGCATAAAAGTTGCAATAACCCATGCTGTTTATCACCTCACCAAAGAGAGCTATTATTCTGTAGGCCTTACCCCTATTAACGCCAACCTCCTCAAGCCTATCTGGAAGTGGCCATGGCAGCCCTACCTCCCTCATACCTGCGTCTACCCCCATAAGGTCATAGGATGGGTAAATTGGGTGTTCATGACAGGCACCCCTTGGGCCTATTGCATATTGTATTGCAAGGAACTTTGACTCGGCCCTTGGGTCATGGGCCGGTAGCTCTAACCCCTTCACATGGTTTACTAGCTCTTCGGTCCCCCTGCCGATCCTCTTTGATGCAACATAGCTTCCTTCGGCCAAAAGGTTTCCAAAGCCCCTTCTATATGCTATCATATCAACCAGCGTTAAGAACGTATCAGCATCGCCCCACCTGAGCTTTAAACCACCAGTATCGTTTTCATTTATCATGCCAAGCTCGTAGGCCTCTATGGCCCAAGATATCGTGTGGCCGAGGGTTATTGTGTCCATGCCGTAGTTGTTTGCAAGGTAGTTGAACCTAATTATTGCCTCCATGTTGTCGTTCAACGCCATGGGACCGGCCATGTCAACAGTTTCGTATTCTGGACCCTCATTAGGTGGCGTCGCATACTTCCCAGAGGAAACGTAGGAATACCTGCTACACCCTATTACGCAGCTATGGCAAGCCCTCCTCTTTATCATATAATTCCTCTCTAATGCATCTGAAGAGACCCTGTATGCATTTTCAAAATAGCCTGTCCTGAAGTTCTGTGTAGGCAGGCCGCCCATTGCATTTAGGCTCATAACACCGCCTATGGTTCCATGCATTCCCATTACCATGTTTCCGCTATCGCTAGTAATTGCCCTTTGTGCCTCGTAGCAAAGGGACAGGAACCTCTCAGGGTCATATACTCTTATTCCGCAGCCTCCAGAAGCTACTATTGCCTTTAATTGCTTTGACCCCATAACAGCTCCACCACCACTCCTCCCAGCAGCCCTGTCGTAGTCGTTTATTATTGAGGCATACCTAACTAGGTTCTCACCAGCAGGTCCAATAGCAGCAACAGAAACTTCCTTCGCCCCAACCTCCTCTTTTATTGCATTTGTTGCTTCGTGAACTGTCATACCCCAGAGGTGAGTAGCATCCCTTATCTCAGCCTTGCAATCCTCAAGGTAGAGGTATACAGGCCTCTCAGACCTTCCCCTAATTATTATCATATCGAAACCGCTATACTTCATAAAGGCACCGAACTTCCCTCCAGACCTAGTCTCTCCCCAAAAGCCCGTCTGCGGTGACTTAAATGCCCAGAATATATTTCCGCTACCAGGTGCCAAGGTTCCTGTCATAGGACCAGCTGTTGCTATGAGGAGGCTCTCCTTGGAAAGTGGGTCTACCTTAGGCGGCTCCTCATCCCACATAACCTTCGATGCAAAACCTAGGCCACCAACGTAAAGCTTGGGCCATGCCCTATCCAGCTTCTCTATAACAACCTTACCCCTCCCTAGGTCTACCCTCAAAACGTTGCCCGTATAACCATGCCACTCCTCCACTAGCTATCACCCGCAGGCTTAGGGGAAGGATAAGGGACTATTGGAACCAACTCTTTCCTTTGGAGCTTTGCGAAGAAAATTCTCTTGTAATAAGCGGCGTCCTCCGCCTCAACATAGACAAGGGCGTTTTCTGGGCATGCCTTCACGCATTGGGGGTCTCCACCGCACAGGTCGCACTTTATCGCCTTTCTCTCTATCCTATCGATAGTTATCACGCCATATGGGCAAGCGGCGACGCAGTTCCCGCAGCCAGTGCACCTATCCCTGTCTATTATCACAGAAAATGTATTGGGATCCCTATATATAGCATTTTCTGGGCAAATACCTGGGATTCCACAAAGGCCGCACTGAATGCAGAAAACAGGGGCATCAACTGGTTCGTTCTCTATCCTAACGACATGTATTGCCGAGAGCAAGGGGTCGATAACGTTAAAGTGATATAAAGAACAGGCCTCCTCGCACCTGCCACAGCCAGTGCACCTGTCCGGAATGACCATCAGCACCTTTACCATTTAGTGCACCTCTCTAACTATTTTAAGCAAAAATTAATATCTATACTACCTAAAGGAGAAACTTGTACTTCTTTTTGCTGTTGCTTTTTGCAATAGCATTATTATTTTTTCTAACTTCCTCAATAGTGTTCCATACCTCCTCCATGCCCCCAATAGAATAGCCAAGCGCCTCTAAGATGCCTTTCAGCAAGTCGAATTCTTGGAACTCAGTTCCTTCGAGGGAGCTGGGCGCATGCCTTATTGCCATGTCAGAAGATAGGTAATGCCCGCGCTTTTCTAAGTAGGTTCTACCAGGAAACACGAGGCTAGCATAATACCTTGAGAAATAGTCAAGGGTCGGCACTATTTCTATTATAAAATCAACGTTCCTCAGCGATGAAAGCAACTTTTCTCTAATTACTGGCCTTAAAACGTTACCCCCTACTATCATTAATGTCTTGAGCTTCCTTTCTTTTGCCTTTTGTGCAAGGTCATCAATGCCCTTTCCCCCCAACATTTGAAACGCATCTACTAAGTCGCACTCCCCGAATAGGGGTATTATATTAGCTCTCCTCTCCCTGCCGTTAAGCAAAATATAAGTATCTATGAGCTCCTTAGTGGATTCATACCAGGGCTCTACCTCAAATACTATGGAAACGTTTCTCCCCCTGCCAAGCATTTCTATTGCTTCCTCTAAATCCATCTCGCAAGGTTTTTCAGCGTTAACAACCCCAAGGTACTCACCTAGGTTCTCAGTTGCTTCTCTCAAGTAGTCTAAATCAACATAGCCTTCTTCTACAAGCCTCTTGTTTATACAGTTGAAGAACTCCCTGACCCTTTCCTTTTCAACCTTTACGTATATATCGGAAGCGTTTTGCATTGATCCTTCCGCAGAAGGGGAGGTGTCAACCACCAAAAGCCTCGTGTCCCCTTGGAGGGATAATTCCCTTATAGCATCTCCAAATGCTGGGTGGTAGCTGTCTACGCTGCCTACAACGACTATAGAATCTGAGGCCCCTATTTCTTTATATGGAATAGATGGCCATATTGATCCTATCGAATTCATGAACTCACCTAAAACGCCTTGATAGCACAGGGTAAGGGAGTTCCATATATTGTCGCTACCTATAACTCTTCTAGAGAGGATGTTTAGCATGTAGTACTCTTCTAGCGTTAACCTCCCAGAAACTATTAGGCCAAAGCCTCCCGGCCCTCGTTCTTTAATGGTTTCCCTTATCTTTTCAGAAGCGATGTTTATGGCATCCTTAATGCCCACCTTCTTGAGGAAGGTGCCCTCTCTGACTAGTGGATAATGGAGCCTCTCAGCGCTGTAAAATGTGTCTTCCCATATATATTTGCCCTTAAGGCATCCACTTGCATCTAAAGGCTTTTCTCCAGCTGGCCTTATGAGCACCGGCTTGTTGCGTGAAACGCCAACGCTTACCCTGCACGCTAGGGAGCACAGGTTGCAAACGCTCCAATAGTACCTTTCTGGCATCCCATACTTTACTAGCATAGCGTCTTCTATCGCGCCAGTGGGGCACACATCTACACAGGCCCTACAGCTTACGCAAGAAGACCTGCCAAGGCTACCTCCCTCTGCTATGACCCGGGACTCAGAGCCCCTATTAATAATCCTCCAGACGAGCCTTCCTGCTACGTCTTCGCAGACCCTAACGCAGTTGTAACAGTTAACGCACTTGTTCATATCAACATATATAAAAGGATGAGACTCATCGATTTTCTCCCTATTTATCGCACCTCCCTCTCCTTTGAGCCCATACCTTTCTAGAAGCTGGTTGAACCTCTTCTTCAAGGCAGGTTCAAGCTTCGGGTAGCGGGACGATAGGAGCCTTAGGTTTGTTTTGACTGCCCTCCTTATTTCATCATCATCTGTCACGACTTCCATGTCATCTTCTATCGGCGTGGTGCAACTTGTTACAATACCTTTCCCCTTTACCTTTACTAAGCAGAGCCTGCAGGATGCATATGGAGAGAGCCTCCTATCGTAACAAAGCGTTGGTATATCGATGCCAACCTTCCTTGCGGCATTCAATATGCTTATCTTCTTTTCAAATCTATATTCGACCCCATCTATCTTAACCTTCACGCACAATCACTCCCCCATACTTCGAGAGGAAAGACAATACAACCTTACCAGCACCAATGCCTAAGCCGCAGAGGCTTGAAGATACTAATGCATAAGCTATATCGTAAACCTCCTCAAGCTCGCTCCTTAATATATACCCCTTGGAGAGTATGTTTTCAAGCCTCTTCGTGCCCAACCTGCAAGGTGTGCACTTCCCGCAAGATTCATAGGATAAAAAGGAAAGTATCTCGCGTAGTACCTCCCCCGGAGGGGACTCCTCATTAAAGGCTATTATGTTACCGTGGCCTAGCGAAGAGCCTATTTCTTCAAGCTCTTCATACCCAAGCCTTGTATCGAATTCTTCAGGCCTTACAACGCCTGAAAGAGGTGCTCCTATAAGGAGGCCAGCTACTTTCCCCCTCTTAAGACCGCCACCTGTGCTTACTATTTCCTTTAGCGGAACGCCGAATTCGAACTCATAGATGCCTGGTCTCTTAAATAGCGAGTTCAGGGAGACTAGCTTTGTCCCCCTGCTCTTAGAGAATCCGAGCTCGTAGTATTCTTTACCCCCATTACTTATTATATATGGTATGTTAGATAGCGTTTCGACGTTGTTAACAACCGTTGGCTTTCCATAGAGACCCCTCTCCGTTGGATATGGAGGCTTAAAAACGGGTTCCGGCCTCCTTCCCATAAGTGCATTTATGAGGGCCGTTTCTTCACCTACCACATAGCTACCCTTTCCCACGACCACCACGATTTCGGGCAACTTATATTTAAGAAAAGAAGCTACTATTTTGGCTGCCTCCCTAACCCTTGCAACAGACCTTGGATATTCCCTTCTGATGTAAAAGTAAACCTTTTTGGCACCTACAGCATGAGCTGCTATAAGTGCACCCTCTATGGGTAAAAAGGGCGAATATTCCATGATAAACCTGTCAACATAGGCCCCTGGGTCGCCTTCATCACCATTAACTATCAGATACCTCTCCTTCTCTTTTTGATTATATGCCAGCAACCACTTCTTTCCAGTAGGAAAACCTCCACCCCCTCTGCCCCTTAAATAGGATTCTTCAACCTCCTTTATGATATCCCTTTTAGAGAGGGACGTAAGCGCATACTCCAGTGCCTTAAAACCCCCAAGGGAAATGTAGTCTTTTAGCGTAAGTTCCCCCTTCAAGAGGTACTTGCCTATAACGCTCTTCCTAGACCTCACCTCTATTATAGGTTTCTCTTGGGTAGAAGAAGATGAGGGTGAGGAATAGCACTTTCCCAAACAATATGTTCTAGGTCTTTGAGACACAGCCTTTTCCCAGAATTCCTTGTTAAGGTTCCTAGAAACGTAGCAGGCAAGCCCAGAGCAATACTCTTCTTCTGGCGTTGTATCAGCTACGTTGTAGAAGGTGTTTACCTCCTTTTTTGGCAGGTTGATCCTTACCATAGGCTGCACCGCGAAAAGGAAACGTTATGCCTTTAGCTTCTCCTTGAAGAATTTAAGCTTTATCTCATACCTCAACCTCCTGTGCCTAGGCTCTGCAAGCAGACTATGTGCATGGCTTCCCTTGTTAAAAACAACAAGCCTTGATTCCTTGCCATTCTTTACAAGGGCTGTGTGCATGGCCAGCGATTGGTCAATGAAGCACCTGTAGTCATGCATGCTGTGGATTATGAGAACTGGGGTGCTTACTTCCTTAGCAAAGAAAAATGGGCTCTTCTTTATGTATTCATCTAAGTTGTCTTGAGGAGACCCACCTATCTGGTCTTCGTTAAACCAATAGCCTATGTCTGAGGAATGGTAATCTGATATCCAGTCAGCTATGCCATTCTCGCTTACTGCTGCTTTAAAGGCCTTGCTTTTAGTTATCATAACGTTTGTCATGTAGCCTCCATAGCTTATCCCAGTAACGCCAAGCCTCTCCGCATCTACTTCATAGTTTTCTATTACATAATTTAGGAAGGAAATCAACTGGTTGAAGTCATCTTCTCCATACTTCCCTCTTATGTCTGCAAACTCTTCGCTATAGCCATCGCTACCTATAGGGTTTGAGTATGCAATGGCGAAACCGTTAGTAACCATGAGCTGCATCTCTGGGTTGAAGCGGTATCCATACATTCCTTTTGGCCCGCCGTGTATGTATAGTATTAGGGGTGCCTTCCCTTTAGTGTCTGGTAGCATTACCCAGCCATCTATATCCTTAAAGCCAGTCTTTATCGCTTTATAAAGCTTTACTTCCTCTAAGAAGGAGTTGAACGACGTGACCTTCCTACTAGTAGAGCCATCATACGTATAAAGTTCCATGGGGGTGTCTACCTCTGAGTAAACGTATGCCATAATATTCCCGTTAGAATCCGCGGTATGAATATAGCCGTTTTTTCCGAGGACTTCGTTAAAGCCTCCATCGTAAAGATATAGCTTAGAGGAGCCAGAATCATTAGCTAATAGACCTATACCATTTGGTAGCTTGCCAACAATATAAGTTATGTTTCTATCTAGGACTCCACAGCTTAAGCACTTCACCCCGCTCCCATCTATTGCGTAAAGCTTGTAGTGACTTGATATACCTATCTCCCCTTTATGCATCGTTGCGTAAAGCTTCCCCTCTATACACCTAAGCCTATCTATGGAATAGCCGTCTACAACCTCCTCCCTCGCGCCGCTTTCGTCGACCCTTATAAGCTTGTTCAAGTAAGGGGTGAGGTAATCCTTTACAACAGAATAGTATATGCTTTTGTTACAAACAGCCATTGAATTTATTGCATTTTCCTCTTTCACCAACTCCTTCTTGTAGCCAGAAGCTGGGTCAACTGAATATATTAAATAATAGAATAGGCCGTTGTATTCATTACCGTCAAACCATAGGGGTAGCCTATCGGTAGAAAAATAATCCTCCTCGTAGAAGCCTTCGACGGGCTTTTGAGAAAGCACCAAAGGCTTTTTACCATACCACTCTATAGACTGGATACCATAGTCAAACCATGATAATAGCCTTGGTGGGCTCGAAAAGCTCCAAAGGTACAGACCGCTTCCCTTAACCTTTTCCTCCGTGTTTATCCTCCCAGAAAAAACTAACTCTTCTCCATTATCAGACCACCTAGGTAATGAATTGCTATCGCCCTCTATGTAAAAGGTTTTCCCCTCAGAAAGAACAAATATCTGGCTCTTGTTCTTATTATCCTTAATGTCAGCCTTCCTTATGGAAATTGCTATAGCATTAGTGGGTGAGACCCTAACATCTTCGAATTCAGTTAGCATTAGAATATCCTCTACTGTAAGCCCTCTCATGCCACATACCCAGATAATGTAAATAAAGAAATCTAAAAAGGCTTTAGAATTTGTTTAAAGCCAAAACTATTTCATAAACCCTCACCCGAGAAACTTGTTACTAAACCTTATCTTGAGTAACTCTCCTTGTAAAACGTGCCCTTCTATTGCTTTAGACGCTATGCATTAAATGTTGCTAGCCTCTAAGTACATATGCCCAAGAAAGGTTTAAAGGTAAGTATGATAATTTGGAAAATGGGAGAGGGCCCGTAGTCTAGCTGGCTAGGACGCCGCCCTGACGCGGCGGAGGTCACCGGTTCGAGTCCGGTCGGGCCCATCATGGTTTTTCCACTAACCCAGTTATCGCTAGCTGCTATTGGTAAGTTACAAGGGCTTTATTCAAAGATAACATTTGGTTGCCTATTCAGAAAGATTAGCTATCTTCGTGCCGACCTCAAATCCCATTAATGCCCTATATATATCCTTCCCCGAAACTATCCTAACGTTCCTGGCGTTAGACAGGAAAGATTTTTCTACCTTGCTTAATATACCGCCCGTTACATCGAACGCTTCGTTTTTATTAATGCTTATCCTTTCCCCTTTCTTTATCTCCTTTATGACTTTCCCTTCCTTATCAAGTACCCCTTCGACGTTTGATGAGAAAATCAGGCAGTCTGCACCAATCCTGTTCGAGATTGCGACCGAGAGGTCATCACCAGAAATTATCTTGCCTTCGCCAGAGAAAACTGAGTCCCCGTACGTAATTGGGATAAGCCCCTTCTCTAGGTCATCTACAATAACTTCGTAGTTGCACTCATAGGCATTCTCGTCTTTGCAAAAAGAGTGAGGCGGGTGAAGGGAAGAAGGCAAACCTTTCTTTATCATAGTATCAAGGACAGCAAGGGAAAGGACCATCATGGACCTTTGAATCAGTGCTACCCCATAGCGGTCTATGAGCCCCCTTTTCCTCTTCACTTCTTGAACCTCATAGTGGCCAAAGCTACCTCCCCCATGAACTATAACCATAAGGGGTGAGCGCTCCTCATAAAATGCCTTAATTTGTTCTACGCCTACCTGTAAGGCCTCCCAGTTTACTGTATATGGCCTGTCCTTTTCTGTTATAAAGCTCCCGCCAAGCTTTACCACAGCTTTTCTGCAAACCAAGCTTATCGCCAATTCTTCTTAATCAAGCAAAATAAAAAATTTCTATAGCTTCGAATTACAAGCTGCTGGTCGCCTATATACAGTAGTATTTTCATTATTTCGTTAGCTTTGGTAACCATACACAACCCCCACTCCATCTTTATTGATGGTTTATTAAGGGCTACATTAACTGGTATTGCTTGCCTTACTGGAAGCTAAGTAAAAAACTCCTGCTCTAACGATAACCTTACTGCTATCGGTGCAAGAGAAGGAGGTTATCATTACCCTTTATTGGCTTTGTATTTAAAATGCTTCCCTAGTTATTAAAATACACAGCTCAAATAGGTAGAGAGCCTAATTGAGTGTTCAAAGCCTTGAGGCAATTGCAATTAATTTTTCAACAACCTCTAGCGGATCCTTCCCGAAAACAATTGCCCCAGGCTCCTTCCCATAGTCTCCTGAGTCAATAATCACCTCAACCCTTTTATAGCCAGAGTTTTTTATCGCTTCGGAAACCCCCCATGGCAACGAGGCACCTTCCTTTTTCTTAACGTCTTTAGGCTCAAACCTCCTGTCATAAGAAGA
>Ga0256829_1001987_pt1 | contig 15797 bp, 18 predicted proteins | sample 131447metaG_FD_185979 | JGI IMG/M metagenome (GOLD analysis project Ga0256829, IMG submission 185979) | Hydrothermal vent microbial communities from Lau Basin, Pacific Ocean - 131-447 | ecosystem: Environmental > Aquatic > Marine > Hydrothermal vents | place: Pacific Ocean: Lau Basin | collected...
AGTAAGCATTACCTTCCTCAAGCACTTAGAATTCAAAATTAAACAAATCTTCCAAAATAATTTTAACGACAAATAACTTTTTAGATATAATTACATAATTATAAATATAGGACTTTCTTTGCAATACACAACTGAAGAATTAACACAAAAAATAAATCAACTTAAAGAAAAACTTAGTGTAACAGTAGTCTCACATTTTTACCAAAGAGATGAAGTTTTTGAGATAGGTGATATCACTGGTGATTCATTGGAATTGGCGATAAAAACACGGGATGATGATGCAGAATTTGTACTTTTTTGCGGTGTTGCGTTTATGGGACAAAGCGTTAAAGTTCTTTCTCCTCATAAACGGGTTGTGATGCCTAAGTTAGCTTGTTGTGCTATGGCTAAGATGATTGATGGCTTATACTACGATGACTCTGTAAAGTTTTTAGAAGATAATGGTATAAAAAAAGAGAATATTCTCCCTATTACTTATATAAATTCAAATGCAGATGTTAAAGCAAAAGTAGGTGAAATGGGTGGAATGGTTTGCACAAGTTCAAATGCTAAGCATATTATAACAACTGCTTTAGCTGAAGGAAAGAAGATTTTATTTGTTCCAGATAGATGTTTGGGGCAAAATATTGCAAATCAAATGGGTTTAAAATCAATGGTTATAGGTGAAGAGGGCAATCCCAATGATGTAGATATTATCTGTTATGATGGTTTTTGTTCTGTTCATCAACTTTTTAGCATTGGGGATATAGAGTTCTATAGAAAGAAATTTCCTGGTATCTTAATAGCCGTTCACCCAGAATGCGACCCTAAGATTTGTGATGCTAGTGATTTTGTAGGTTCTACTTCACAACTTATAAAATATATAACAGAGTTACCAGATGAGCAAAAAGTGGCTGTTGGCACAGAGTTTAACATGGTAAATCGTCTGCGTCCTAAAAATACTTACATCTTGTCTTCAACAAAACCAGAGTGTCCTACTATGAACGAAACTACATTAGAAGATGTTTATTTGACACTAAAGTCCATAGATGAAGGTGAGCCTTTAAATGAGATAGAGATAGATGAAAAAACTCAAAAATGGGCAAAAATAGCTTTAGAGAGAATGTTGGCATTATGATAAAAAAGTTTGTAAATGAAGCTCTAGCAGAAGATGTAGGTCGTGGTGATTTATATGCTTTAGTAGAACCTGCAGTAGATGCAAGTGCTAAAATTATTGCAAAAAGTGATGGAGTAGTTGCTGGTGTAAAATATATAGATGTTCTTGCAAAGATGCAAAATATAAAAATCCAGTGGCTTAAAAATGATGGTGAGATTTTTGTTTTTGGTGAAATCATTGCTAGAATTAAGGCAGACTCTCATGCTCTTTTAAGATGTGAAAGAACTATCTTGGATATACTGCTTCATGCTAGTTCTATCGCTACTTTGACAAGAAAATATGTAGAATTGATAGAACCATTTGGGGTAAAACTTTTAGATACAAGAAAAACAAGACCTCTTTTGCGTATTTTTGAAAAATATGCAACAAGAGAGGGTGGAGCAGTAAATCATAGAATGGGACTCGATGACTCGTTAATGATAAAAGATACTCACTTAAAAACTATACAAAATTTAAAAACATATATAAAAGAAGCAAGAAAATCCATACCATTTACTGCTAAAATAGAAGTAGAAGCAGAGAACTTTGAAGTAGCAAAAAGTGCAATGGAAGCTAAATGCGATATTGTTATGTGCGATAATATGACACCCGAGCAAGTAAAAGATGTAGTTTCATTTAGGGATAATAAATACCCACATATACTTTTAGAAGCAAGTGGAAATATATCGTTAAAAACTATAGAATCTTATGCTAATACAGGTGTAGATGCTATAAGTTCTGGCTCTTTAATTCATCAAGCAAATTGGATTGATTTATCAATGAAAGTTGATTAAAGAATCGATGTAAAATATGGCAGACGATCAGGAAAAAACCGAAGTTTTTACTTTTTTTAACGAAAAAAGAACTTGTCCTTTTTTCTACGCTAGCCGCTATGGCACTAAAGAAAAATCTATGATAGATTTTTGTGAGTTCTTTTAGGAGATATTTATGGCAGACGATCAGGAAAAAACCGAAGAACCCACCGACAAAAAGATAGAAGATGCTAGGAAAGAGGGGAATGTCCCTAAGTCTCAAGACGCGTCAGGTGTTATCACTCTTTTTGTAGCTATTTTATCTGTTCTTATGCTTTTCCCCTACATGGCAATGCATGTGACATTGCTTTTTAAATACTACTTTTCACTTATTGGTACACATTTAGATAAACTTTTTATGCTTAATATTGCAATCGTAACTATAAAAGAGTTTTTACTTATAGTTATGCCTTTAGCTATAGCTGTTGCAGTTGCTGGTGTTATTGCCGCTTTGGCACAGTTTGGATTTTTGTTTACAACTAAGGCGATTATGCCTGATTTTAAAAAGATAGACCCATTAAAAGGGGCTAAAAATCTATTTTCTACTAAGAAACTAATAGATGGTATAAAGATTACTTTTAAATCTTTTACAACTTTAGGCATAGGTTTTATTTTCTTTTTTTATTTTATTAAAGAACTTCCAACAGTAGCTCTTTTTGGCTTACATGACCAACTGATTTGGCTTAAAGAGAAGATGCTTATTATCGCTTTTGTTATGTTACTTATTATATTTGTATTTGCTATTATAGACATTATTATTGTTAGAAAACAGTATTTTGATGGACTGAAAATGTCAAAGCAAGAGATAAAAGATGAGATGAAAAACATGGAGGGAGACCCTATGATAAAATCAAAAATAAAGCAAAAGCAGATGGAGATGTCTCGCCAAAGAATGATGTCAGAAGTACCAAATGCAGATGTAGTCATAACAAATCCTACTCATTATGCTGTAGCGATAAAATATGATGATGAAAAGTCTCATGCCCCCATCGTGGTAGCAAAGGGCATTGACCATGTTGCACAAAATATTAAAAAGATTGCGCGTGAGAACAGTGTGCATATAGTTCAAAACCCACCATTAGCTAGAAGTTTATATGCTGAGGTAGATTTAGAAAAACCTATCCCCGAAGCACTCTTTGGAGCAGTAGCAGAAGTTCTTGCTTATGTGTATAAGATGAACAAAAAATAGTATTCTTAATAGCTTATAAATGAACAATGATATATAATGTCAATTCCAAATAAAGAGTTTTTATAATTGATATCATTAAAAGAAATAAAAAAAGCGAATAATATAACAATATTGACTAATTATAAATCATTTGCAAATGCTAGTGCTTTATATACTCATATACTTAGGCTTCATAAAAAAGTGAATTTAGTCTCTACAGATACTAAGTTGAGTGTAGAACTCTCATGTATTCCATGGTTCGATAAAGTAAGAGTGGTAGTAGGCAGTTCATCTGATTTGATTGTAGATATGAGTTTAGAAAATGAGTCATTATATGATTTGTTTAAAAGAGAAGATATTAGTATAAATAAGAAAATGGCAACAGCACTTTATGCAGACTTCTTACTAAGATATGATAGCTTTTTAAGTGATGAAGTTGATGGCATTGTTTTTGCTAAAGTTAGTGAACTTATCGCAATGGGTGCAGAGTTTAAACTATGTAACAAGATGATAAAAAAAAGTATGCCATTATCTTTAATACGATTAAAATCAATACTTTTTAAAAATATGCTTTTAAAAGAAAATGCAAGTTTGGCAGTTTTGAAAGTTGGATTGGATGATTTGAAATCATCTGGTGCTTCTTTTGAGGATGTAGATATAATTATGAAAGAGGTTTTAAATATAGTTCATGTGAAAAAAGTTGTTTTGCTTGATGCAGACAATGAAAATAAATTATTAAAGGAAATATAAATTGAGTAGAAAAAATAATAAATCATCATTTTTAAGTTTACTAATATTAGTAGCATTAGTGGTAGGAGCTTTGTTTGTATATTTTTCAGCAACATTTGAAAGAGAAGCACCAACAATAGAATTAAAAAACAATGGCTTTTGGAATCTTAAAAAACCATTACAACTTACTATTGGCGATAATAGTGGTATTAAAGAGTATAAAGTATCTTTAAAAAGGAAAAGTGGTCTAGTTGAGATGGTTCATGAAGAACCATTAACAGAAGATAAATTGATAAATATAGAGTTGCAACCACCTAGAACTGCTTATACAATGAAAGATAAAGATATAGAAATTATCGTAACTGTAAGAGATATAAGTAAGTGGAACTTTTTAAAAGGTAACAATGCTCAAAAAGTATTTAAGTTACATATTGATAAAAAAAGACCAAAATTAAATGTAGTAGCAAATTCATATAAAATATCTCATGGTGGCTCAGCACTTGTTATTTTTGAAGCTTCAGATGAAAATATGGATAAACTATATATAGAAACTAATAAAAAAAGAAAATTTAAGGTAGAGCCATTTTACAAAGATGGTTATTATATATCACTAATCGCATGGCCGATACGCAGTTCGACTTTTAGAGCAACTATTATAGCTAAAGATAAAGCTGGTAATATTGCCAAAACATATGTCCCCTTGTATCTTAAAGAAAAAGATTATAGACTTTCAAGTATAACAATAAAAGATAAATTTTTAAAAGGTAAGATAGCTGACTTGGCTGAAGAGTTTGAAGAAACTCAGGGTGTTTTTGAACCTTTGGAACAGTTTAAAATTATCAATGAAGATGTACGAGCTAAAAACGAAGCTTTAATTCATAGAATTACTTCAGAAGTTCCAAAAGAGATGATAAGTAATTTTAACATGAAACCTATGTATCCACTAAGAAATGGTCAAGTTGTAGCACATTTTGGTGATCATAGAAAATATTATTATGATGGTAAATTTATCAGTGAAGCTTATCACTTAGGTTTAGATTTGGCTAGTCATGCTATGGCTCCTATAATAACTAAAAACAGTGGAACAGTGGTTTTTACTGACTATAATGGACTTTATGGAAACAACCCAATAATATCTCATGGACTAGGTTTATATACACTTTATGGACACTGCTCTAGCATAGATGTAGCAGTAGGAGATGAGGTTGGTGCAAATACTAAAATAGCAAATACAGGTAAAACTGGTTATGCTATGGGAGATCATTTACATTTTGGAGTATTGGTTCAAGGTGTAGAAGTGCGTCCACAAGAGTGGATGGATAAACAATGGATGAAATTAAACATCACAAATGTTATAAAAAGTGCTAAAAAAATTATAAATCAAGAATAGGGGATTTAGATGTATCAAACAACTATAAAAAAGAGTGTTGATTTGGTTGGAATAGGACTTCATAAAGGATCTCCTGTAAAACTAAGACTAGAACCATTAGAATCAAATAGTGGTATAGTCTTTTATCGTAGTGATGTTGATGTCTCTATACCTCTTATTCCTGAGAATGTAGTTGATACAAAAATGGCAACTGTTATTGGTAAAGATGGTTATGTGATTTCTACTATTGAGCATCTGTTATCTGCTGTTTATGCTTATGGGATTGATAACTTAAGAGTTGTTGTAGATGCTGATGAAGTCCCTGTAATGGATGGAAGTAGTGCAAGTTTTTGTATGCTTTTGGATGAAGCTGGTATAACACAATTAGATATTCCTAAAAAGATAATGCGAATAAAAAAAGAGGTAGAGATAAAAGAGGGTGAAAAGTATGTGAAACTTTCTCCAGCACCTGATTTAAAGTATGACTTTACTATAAAATTTCCTCATCCTGTTATACAAAAACAAGAACTTACTTTAGAACTTACTAAAGATAGTTATAAAAAAGAGATTTCTCGTGCTAGAACATTTGGCTTTTTACATGAAGTGCAGTATCTTCGTTCAAAAGGTTTAGCACTTGGTGGCTCTTTAGATAATGCTATTGTTTTGGATGAAAAAGCTGTTCTAAATCCTGAAGGATTGCGTTTTAGTGATGAATTTGTAAGACATAAGATACTTGATGCTATAGGTGATATGTGTTTGATTGGCATGAACTTTATAGGTAATTATGAAGCAATGGCTGGAAGTCATGACCTAAATCATAAACTTACACTAAAATTACTAAAAGATGCAGACAACTACGAAATTGTAGAACTTGTTGGTGCAAAAACAGCACAGTTAGAAAAAGCATATGCCTAAAAAAGTAGATATACTTTTAGTTGCTCTAACATCTCCTATAAAAATAGGAGTTTATGAGGATAATAAACTCATAGAAACTATAGAGTCACATGAAAAAAGTTCAGATGCCTTGCCGAGTATTTTCAAGAATTTATTTGAAAAATACAATCCACAAAATCTTTTTTATGCAAATGGACCAGGTAGTTTTATGGCTATAAAAGTTGCATATATATTTCTAAAATCTTTGAGCATTTTGAAGAATATACCATTATATGCTATAGATGCTTTTTATTTTAATAAAAATCAACCTATAAAAGCCATAGGAAAGCTATATTTTGTTAAAATCCACTCAGAAATAAAAACTCAAAAGTTAGATACAGTCCCTGAAGTTAGTTTTAACCTTCCTAGTAGGCTTCATTCTAAAGAGTTTAGCACAAATACAACGCCTATGTATAAAATAGGGGCTGTTGGATAGGGAATAATTTGACAATAAGCGTACCAGCAACTTCTGCAAATTTAGGACCAGGTTTTGATTCTTTGGGACTTGCAGTAGAACTTCGTAATAAAGTGGAATTTCATCCATCAAGATTTTTTAGTGTTAGTATTAAAGGAGAAGGTGAAAATAACCCTCGTTTAAAAGGTAATAATCTTTTTGTTAGTATATTTAATGACCACTACACCCGTTTGACTAAAAAGAAGCAAAATTATAAATTTAATTTTTATAATGAAATTCCAATGTCAAGAGGACTTGGTAGCTCTTCAGCTGTTATTGTAAGTGCGATAGCAAGTGCTCATGAAGCAGCAGGTATAAGAGTATCTAAACGCCGTATATTAAACCATGCTCTTGTATATGAATCACACCCAGATAATATTACACCAGCTGTAATGGGTGGTTTTAATGCTGCAACAGTTGAAAAAAATAAGGTTTTTTCTCAAAGAAAACACCTTCCCGATTATATCAAAGCAGTTGTAGTAATCCCAAATAAACAGATGAATACTGCAAAGTCTAGAACTGTACTTCCAAAATCTTATTCAAAAGAAAATGCAACTTTCAATCTATCTCATACAGCATTGAGTGTTGCTGCATTTTTTAATGAAGATTGGGAAATGTTGAAACTAGCTTCTCAAGATAGGTTTCATCAAAAAGCAAGAATGAAAATGCTTCCCGAGTTGTTCGCAGTTCAAAAAATTGCTTATGAAAGTGGTGCATTGATGAGTACCTTATCAGGAAGTGGTTCTACATTTTTTTCTATGGTTTATGATGATGATGCAGCAATGATTGCCAACAAGTTTAAGCAAAAATTTTCAGACTTTAATGTTAAGGTTTTAGATTTTGATAACAATGGACTGATAATAGAGCGATAAACTCTATTAAATCAAGTAAAATTTAGATATAATGGCGAAAAATTTTCATACACCAATTAGAATGTGTGTTTCTTGTAGAAGCAGACATGAACAAAATACTCTTGTGAGACTTCAATGTATCGATGGTTCACTAGAGTATTTTAACGGAACTAAAAGAAGTTTTTATATATGTAAAGTTTGTCTTGAAAATGACAAGAAAATTGCTAAGTCGCTCATGAGACAATGCAAAAGTTCTGACAAAGAAAAACTTACAAACAGACTAAAGGAGATCATCACTGATGACAGATAAAGTTAGTATTAAAGAGATTGCAACAGAGCTAGGAATAGCTTCTAAAGATGTTTTAGAAAAAGCAAAACATATGGGTATTGCAGTTAAAGCAGCACAAAGTAAAGTTACTATAGAACAAGCAGAAAATATTGCTAAATATATAATGAACGGTGATGAAGAACAAGCTCCAACAGCTCCTAAAGTAGTTAGAAAAGCCAAAGATACTAAAGCAAAAGAAAATGAAACTCCTAAAGAAGAAGCTAGTTCTGAAGAAGATTCTACAGTAGAAAAAACTACTACAGAAGAAAAAGGAACTAAAGAAGTTGCATCAGCAGAAGTTTCAGAAGTAAAAGAGCAAGTAAAAGAAGAAGAAACTACTCAAACAAAAAAAGAACCTGTAGTAGAAAAAACTGTTAAAAAAACTGTTGGAACTCTTAAAGTAGTTATACCAACTGTAAAATCAGGTTTAAAGAGAAGTGGTTTAAAGATTGTTAAAAAGAGAAGACCAAAAGTAGAAGAAAACTATAACCTACCTCAAAAGCAGGGTAATGTATCTTCTTATGGAAAAATGAGTGAAGAAGTTTTAGCTGAACTTGCACTAAAGAAAAGAAATAGACAAGCAAATAGGTCAGCAAGTAAGCAAAATCAAGGTACTAAACTTGATATATTTGGTGGGGCAATGTCAGATGTTTCTATGGATATGGATGATCAGGTTACTCTTCTTGATTTGAATTCTACCGAGCGTGCGCCACTTCCAGTTGAAGAGCAAAGAAAACCAAGACCTCCTAAACCAGCTGGTAGAAATGGTAACAAAAAAGCAGCACCTCGTGGAAGAAGAGTTAGAAAAGATGTTAAGAAAAAGTATAAAAAAGCAGACCACACAGAAGAAGTTGTAACTGAAGTAGAAATTCCAGAAGACATTCGTGTTTATGAATTTGCTGAAGCATTAAAGCGTCCAATGTCAGATATTATTAAAGTTCTTTTTGACCTTGGTATGATGATGACTAAAAATGATTTCCTTGGAAATGATGAGATAGAGATTTTATCTGAAGAGTTTGGTGTTACTGTTACTATTATCGACCCAAAAGATGAATTCACTCAAGAAGAGTCCGATATTGAAGAAGATCCAGATGCGACAGAGAGACCACCTGTGATTACAATTATGGGTCATGTTGATCATGGTAAAACTTCTCTACTTGATGCAATTCGTGAAGCAAAAATAGCTGATGGAGAAGCTGGTGGTATTACGCAACATATAGGTGCTTATACAGTAGAACAACATGGTCGTGCTATCACATTCTTAGATACTCCGGGACATGCTGCTTTTAGTTCAATGCGTCAGCGTGGTACTGATGTGACAGATATTATTGTTATCGTTGTGGCTGCTGATGATGGTGTTAAACCACAAACAAAAGAAGTTGTAAAAATGGCTCTTGAATCAGGTGCTCCAGTTATAGTAGCACTTAATAAGATGGATAAAGAGACTGCTCAACCAGATATGGTGAAAGGTCAAATGGCTGAGATTGGTATGAACCCAGCTGATTGGGGTGGGGAAGTAGAATTTATTGCTGTTTCTGCAAAAAGTGGACTAGGTATAAATGATTTACTTGAAAATATTCTTTTAACTGCTGATGTTCTTGAACTTAAAGCAAATGTAAATGCTATGGCAAAAGCAACTGTTGTAGAGTCATCATTAGAGAAAGGTCGTGGACCTGTAGCAACTGTTATCGTACAAAACGGTACTTTAAAAGTTGGTGATTATGTTGTTTGTGGTTCATCATATGGTCGTGTAAAAGCCATGATGGATGAAAATAACAAACAGATTAAAACCTTGTTGCCTTCTCATACAGCTGTAGTAGCAGGACTTAATGAAGTTCCAGCATCTGGTGAAACTATGAGTGCTATGGAGAGTGATAAAGAAGCAAAAGAGTTTGCACTTAAGCGTCATGAGTATGATAGACATAAAGAACTTTCAGTAAGTATGAAATCTACACTAGAAGATATGACTTCTATGATTGCAGAGGGTAAACTAAAATCTCTTAAAATTGTACTAAAAACAGATGTGCATGGTTCATTAGAAGCTATCAAGTCTTCTCTTACAGAACTTAGAAATGATGAAGTTAAAGTTAATGTTATCTCATCTGGAGTAGGCGGTATCACAGAAAATGATGTTGAACTTGTAAACAACTCTGAAAACTGTGTTCTTCTTGGGTTTAATGTTCGTCCAACAGGTGCAGTGAAAGCTAGTGCTAAACAAAAAGGTGTTGAGATTAAGACATACTCAATCATCTACCAACTTCTTGATGATATTACTGGAATGCTAACTGGTATGATGGCACCGAAATATACTGAAGAAAATACTGGTCAAGCAGAAGTTAGAGAAGTATTTAAGATTCCTAAAGGAATGGTTGCTGGTTGTATCGTTAATGATGGTAGGCTTATTCGTGGTGGTATGGTTCGTGTTATCCGTGATGGTGTTGTTACATATGAGGGTGAACTTACTTCCCTTAAACGCTTTAAAGATGATGTTGAAGAGATTGGTAATGGCTACGAATGTGGTGTTGTTATCAGTGGTTATGATGATGTTATACCAGGTGATGTACTTGAAACATTCAAAAAAGTTGAGCAAAAAGTCAGTCTTTAATGACAGAAGCACAGATAAAGCTAAAAAGAACTGAGTCAGTTCTTTTAGAGCTAATTCCACAAGCACTTGGTGCTATGAATGATAAAAGACTTCATGAACTAAATGTTATAGAAGTTAAATGCTCTCGTGGTAAGAGTGATGCAAAAGTTTATATCAATCCAAATGAATTTACAGAGCAAGAGAAGAGAGACTATCTTAAACTTTTAAACAAGGCTCGTCCTATAGTTGAGACTTACTGTTTAAAAGACCAAGGTTGGTTTCGTTGCCCAAAATTTACATTTGAGTTTGATGAACAACTAGAAAAATCAAAAAATATAGAAGAACTTTTTAAAAAAATAGCTAAAACTACAAAATCAGAGGAATAGTATATGAGTTTACAAAGCGATATAAATTCACTTGTTGAATCAGTAGGTTTAGAACTTTATGATGCAGTGATTGTAAATGAAGGCGAAGAGACAATCTATAGAATAAATATTATTTCAAAAGAGATTGAAAATGCAAAACGCAAAGGTGTTAGCCTTGATGAGTGTGTTGAATTGACTCACCTTATCTCACCTCTACTTGATGTTACTCCTCCAGTTTCAGGTGAATATAGACTAGAAGTAGGAAGTGCTGGGATAGAGCGAAAGCTAACAACTTTAGAGCATTTTAAAAAAAGTGTTGGTGATAATGTTTCTTTGGTATTTGGTGAAAAAGAGAAACTAAAAGCCATATTAGTACAAGTTAATGGAAAAGAACTTTTATTTGAAAAAGATGATGAAAAGTTTGAAGTTGATTTTGATGATGTTAAGAAAGCAAAAACTTATTTTGAATGGTAATCGATCATAAATTTTACATGAACCTTGCCCTTAAAGAGGCATGGAAATATCAAGGTTTAACTTACCCAAATCCTGCTGTTGGGTGTACTGTTGTTTCAGAATATGGAGAGATTTTATCTGTGGAAGCACATCATAAAGCAGGTGAACCACATGCAGAGGTAAATGCTCTAAAATCTGCTTATCATAAACTTACAAAAGATAATGAAATTTTATCTTTAGAGTCATCAGTAGATATACACTCTTATCTTATAAACAATCATAAAGATATATTTAAAAATATCACTATTTACACAACACTTGAGCCTTGTTCCCATTTTGGGAAAACACCATCTTGTGCATCTTTAATAGCGAATTTAGGTGTAAAAAAAGTATTTGTTGGTAGTTATGATACAAATAAAATTGCTAAAAATGGCAATGTAATTTTATCAGAAAACAGTATAGAAGTTCATTGTGAACTGATGAAAAAAGAGTGTGATGATTTGCTTTATCCTTTTGAAAAGTTTTTAGATGATAAGTTTGTTTTTTTTAAATGGGCTCAACGCTTAAATGCAACAACCGATAATGGAACAATAAGCTCTAAAGCTTCAAGAAAAAGCGTTCATGCCATGAGAGATGTATGCGACTTACTTGTTATCGGTGGTAACACTGTTAGAGTTGATAGACCAAGACTTGATGCAAGACTTGTAAACGGTAAAGCACCTGATATTTTGATACTTTCAAGAACTAAAGAGTTTGATAAAAGTATCCCTCTTTTTAGTGTGGAAGATAGAACCGTTTATATAGAAGATAACCTTTCAAGAGTTAAGAAGTATAAAAACATCATGATAGAGGGAACTTCTAAGATGTATGAATTAACTCATGATATTGTTGATTATTATCTACTCTATTTAGCACCTTCTTTTGGTGGAAGTAATACATTTGACATAAAAGATGAGAAGTTTGATATTTTAAATATAGAAAAAGAAGATAAAGATATAATTATGTGGATGAAAAGGATATAGAGTATGAGTAGCACAGGTAAACAAAAAGCACAAAAACAAGAAAAAATCGTTTCAATGTTTGATGATATTGCACCAACATATGACACTGCAAATCGTGTTATGAGCATGGGAATTGATAAAAGTTGGAGACGAAAAGCTTGTGATTTAGCTTATGAATATAGTGCGAAAGAAAATCTTGATAAGATAGTTGATGTCGCTTGTGGAACAGGTGATATGATGGACTTTTGGAAAGTTCGTGCTGAAAAGTCTGGTATTGCTATTGGCGAAATTGTTGGTGTTGATCCATCAAATGGTATGGTTGATGTTGCTCGTAAAAAGTATCCTAAGTTTAATTATCACATCTCAAAAGCAACTGAGATTCCTTTAGAAGATGCAAGTGCAGATATTTTGAGTATCACTTATGGTATAAGAAATGTCGTCCAGAGAGAAGATGCGTTAAAAGAGTTTAACCGTGTTTTGAAAGAAGATGGACTTGTTGTTATCTTAGAGTTTATGAAAAATGAAAATCCATCATTTTTAGGTAAGATTATGAACTACTATACAAATAAAATATTACCAAAAGTAGGTGGGTTTATCTCTAAAAACTTAGAAGCTTATGAGTACCTACCAAACTCTATCGAGACTTTTTCAACAGTTGCAAATATGCAAAAAGAGTTAGAAGCTGCTGGATTTGAAATGCTTTACACAAAAAGCTTTTCTATGGATATATCTACATTGCTTATTGCTCGTAAAAGAAAGATAAATAGATGAAAATTTGTTACATATCCTCACTATAGCCTATATTATGGTAAGAATTTAAATATTTAAGATTTGTTTTAAATATTTATATGTAAAATTGCATAAGAATATATTAAATATTTAGGAGCGTTAAAATGGTAAAAAAGATTTTAGTTGGAATTGTTGTAAGTGCAAGTATTGTATCAGCTTTGAGTGCAGATACATTAAAAGATGGTATGAAAAAATTAGAACATAGCTTTTTAAGTGTGCAAGGTGCATATTTGTTAAATGACAGAGATAATGCGATGAAAGCACTTTCTGACTTACGCATAAATGTACATCATTATTTAGGTACAGATGAAAAAGTAAGAACTCTTTTACCAAAAGATTTAAAAGATAGAGAAAAAATAGGTGTAAATAGTGGTCGCCTGATTAAAGAATCAATTACTAAGATAGAAAATATTTATTTTTCTCAAAATCTAAATAAAATTCAAGCAGAAGTAAAAGCACAAGATGAGTTAATCAACATAGAAAAACAATGTTTCAAATGCCACAATCTTGTGCGTGATTGGAATGACTAAATTTAATATTTAAGGTTTTCTTTGCAAAATAGATATATGCTGAGTGTCTCTTCCCTCAACGAACAAATTAAATCCTTGTTGGAAAGTAGTTTCCAGCAAGTCCTCATAGAAGGTGAACTATCTCGCATAACATTTCATAACTCAGGTCATATCTATTTTACGCTAAAAGATAGCTCTTCTGCTATAAGTGCTGTAATGTTTAGAGGAAATGCCAGTAAACTTCGTTTTCGCCTTGAAGAAGGTATGAAAGTAGTTATAAATGCAGCATTAACACTTTATAAACCTCGTGGAAGTTATCAGATTAATTGTTTTAGTATAGAACCATCAGGTCAGGGTGCTTTAGCACTTGCTTTTGAACAGTTAAAGCAAAAACTATCTACTAAGGGATATTTTAATACTGAGATAAAAAAACAACTTCCAAAGTTTCCCAAGAAGATAGCTCTAGTAACTTCTGCAACTGGTGCTGCTTTACAGGACATGTTAAGAGTTGCAAATAGTCGTTATAGGGCTTTGGAGATAGATGTTTATGATGTTTTAGTTCAGGGTACAAATGCATCATCTTCTATAGCGAATGCAATTAATATATCTGATATGAAAGAGTATGATATAATAATTGTTGGTCGTGGTGGTGGAAGTATAGAAGATTTATGGGCATTTAACGAAGAGATAGTTGCAGATGCTATTTTTAAAGCTACAACGCCTATTGTTTCTGCTGTTGGTCATGAGATAGATTGGGTTATTAGTGATTTTTGTGCAGATGTGCGTGCTGCTACTCCAAGTGCTGCTATGGAAATATCTTTACCAGATACAAACGAGTTATACCAATACCTTGATTCTATTCAAACCCAGTATTCTCAGATTGTGCAACAAAAATTAAACTCAAAAACTCAAGAGCTAACACATATAAAAAACTCTTACTCTCAACACTCTGTAGAGAGAAAACTCATCTTGAAAAAAGAGGAAATATTAAGAGTTAAAAAAGAGTTTGAGCAGTCTATTGACTTTAGGTTTAAAAATTATGACAAAGAGTTACAACACTTAAAAGAGAGATTTCCTTTTACTATGGAATCTGTTTTAAATCATGCTAAAAATAGAGTTGTTAATATGCAGAAGATGTTAGAATCAAACAATCCAAAATTTAAAACAAAAAAAGGCTTTGCACAACTTTCACTAGATGATAAGGTTATAGACATATCTTTACTAAAAATAAATGATGAATTTGAACTGCAAAGCGATGAAATAATAGTTAAAGCAAAAGTTATCAAAAAAGAAAGTATATAATATATTTTAAAAATCAAAGAATTGAGAATATTACTTTAAAACAAGTGATGGAAAATAAGTAGTTATTGTCGCTGCTGTTCTAAGCTCTAGTTTTTTCATAATTTTATCTAACTTATCCTCTTTATTCCATACTGGATTTTTAACACCACTTAACTTTTCTACTCTTAATCTAGCATCATAGTTTACACCAAGTGCATCAATAAGACCAACTGCTTTTGCCTGAGAAGCTGTAAATATATGTGCATTTGCAAAGTCATCTCTTTTGTTGATATTTAGTTTTCTAGCATTAGCAACATCTCGAGTAAACATATCGTATGTTCCTTGTATCACTTTATTTAGCTCAGTAACTTCATAATCCTTCCACTTTCTATCTGCTGTTCCGATTTGCTTATATTTTCCTGCATGAACACCTTGTGTTTTAATACCTATCTTACTCATAATACCACTTAAGTCAGTACCTTCCATAATAACACCTATACTCCCAATCATACTTCCTGGATTTGAGATGATTTCATTTGCCCAGATACTTGAGTAGTAACTTCCACTTGCCATTGTGCCTTTAGCATAAGCAACAACAGGTTTTTTCGCACGAAGTCTTTTTATAGCGTAAGATATTTCTATAGATGGTGCTACTGCTCCACCTGGTGAATTAACACTTAAAAGCACACCTTTTATAAGTTTGTTATCTGCTGCTTCATCAATCTGTTGTACTATTTCACTAGCATCCATAATAGGACCAACAAGATTTATCTCTTGAAGATTGTTAGGAGTTAAATCTTTTTCACTTTGTGGTGCAAAAATTAAAAATAATATTAGCAAGAAAATCATCGCTTTGAAATGCTCTTGAATAAACTTCATCGGTACAGTTATTGGTAAAAATAGTTTTTTTAAAAACTCCATAAATATCCTTGTTTGTTTAGGTTAATTATACTTCATAATAAACAATATTTGCTAGAATAACAAGTGCATTTTCATTTTGCCATAAGTTTTGAGCTTCAACAAAATCAATTCCGTG
>Ga0256829_1001988_pt1 | contig 15794 bp, 11 predicted proteins | sample 131447metaG_FD_185979 | JGI IMG/M metagenome (GOLD analysis project Ga0256829, IMG submission 185979) | Hydrothermal vent microbial communities from Lau Basin, Pacific Ocean - 131-447 | ecosystem: Environmental > Aquatic > Marine > Hydrothermal vents | place: Pacific Ocean: Lau Basin | collected...
CTTCACATGTTATTGTATCTTTTATATCTTTTATTACATTAGATATTCTTTCTTTAGCATGTTCAGCATTTTTATTTAAAAAATCAATAGGTTCTTGAAAAATATTATCATTTTTAGTGCCTAATACTTCAGTTAATGTAATTTCATCTTTTTGTAATTTATTTAAAAGTTCGCTATTAAATAACCCTAAAGCTAATAATGTTCTTTCGCTAAAATTAAAACTATGTTTTTCTAAAGCTGATATCAATTCTTTTTTAAATTCTTCTTCATTTAACCTACTAGTTACTTGTGCGATTGAACCTCCACCAGTACCACTGCTGCTACTTTTACTAAATAAATTCGATACCCAATCTATAAATTTACCTATTAATTTACCGATCCATTCAAATACTTTTTTAATAAACTCAAATACTTTAACAAATATAGTTTTTATACCATCTAATATATTTTCTTCTGCTACTAATAAATTATCAGTAGTTATATCCTCTTGACTTATACCTATACTCTCATATCCAGTTTTAAGTATATAATTAAGAGCTGTTATATCTTCTTGGGTAACAACTTCTTTTTCAGCTATTTTTCCATAAAAATTTATAGCCATATCTAAAGATTTAAGTTGTCTATCTATATCTATATTTTCTTGTGTTAAACTTTCTTCTTCACCCTTTACTGTGGCATAATCTAACCAACTATTTTTATCAATATTTTGGCTTGCCACTTTAGATAGCTTGTTATCTTTTAAACTAACGTATGTTAACATTTTAGATCCTTTGTTTTTTAATTATTAATTTCGTATTCAGATAAAAAAAAGAAATAAAAAACATTAGGTAAATAAATTACCTAATGTTGTGTTAAATAATTGTTTTTATTTTTTAGTATAAAGACGTGCTGATTCTTTAACAACATCTGCTATATTGTTTCTAGCAAAGCTTAATGCTGTATCTGCTAAACCTTTATAATGGTTTCTATAGAAACTTGCTTCTAGAGATGAAATTCTAGGTAAAACAGAATTAACTACTGTAGCAATATCGCTATTTTCATCTTTTTCAAGTTCTTTAGTTAAATTATCGATAGCTTTATTAGCTTCTTTAGCGATTTTGTCTATATTGTTTTTAATTTTTTCAGCGTTTGTTTCTGCTTTTTTACCTAAATCTTTCATTTTGTCTTTAATAGAAACAGCTTCAGCATAATCAACTGGAATAACGTTTTCCATTTCATCTACGATATCAGTTTTACTAGGTTTAACTTCTACATAAGTTACTTCTACATTTCCGAAGAATTTTTTAAGAGCTGTTCTTGCTTTATTCAAATCCATATTATCAGTAAGATTTTTGTATGCATCAACGCCATCTTCTTTAACACCGATAATAGTGAAACCTATTTTTGAATCTCTAAGACAAGAAGAAACAATATAACCTGCTTCAAATTGATTTACTTTATCTTCTACATCATCTTTAACAGATGCCCAAGGTTCTTTAGCACCAGGTCCGAATTTTAAACTACCATTATCATAGTCATCGTTAATTCCGCTTAATGCTTTCATAATTGCTTTTATTGCTGCTTGCGCACCGCTAACTGTTTTTGCGCCATCATTATCATCATCTGTTGCGATTTCAATTTCACTGTTAGCTATAGTTATTTTATTATCACTAGTATTAATACTAATACCTGCTGAAATTGTAGTTGGTTTTGCACTAGCAGCAGTTCCTAGTAAAGTGTTACCTTCGTCTAGATAATTAGTATATGCTGCACCATTAAGTTTTTTACCTTTATTTTTAAGTAATACTCCGCCAACTTTTTCTGCAAGTCTTTCTCTTACTGATTTTTCGAATTCATCTTTTTCTAAATAAGTTTTACCTTCTTTTTTCAATTTTGTAAGTAATTTTTCAAGTTCTTGATAACTAGAACCTTCTTTACCAAAAATACTTTTAACAAAATCAACTACTTTAGCGATTAGGTTTCTGATAAATTCCCAAACTTTTTTAGTAAATTCTTTAATTTTTTCCCATACACTTTTGATTGTATCTTTAATGTTTTCTTCTGCTACACTATAATCTTCATGTGCTGGTACAATATCACTTGTATAAGCATCTTGTCCTATATTAGCTAATGCCAAACTTACCATTTCATGTGCTACAACTGACGCTAATGCAGGATCTTTACTAGCTACTGCTTGTGCGAAGTTTTCAGCTTTTTCAAGATCTTTTTCTGTTTTGCTAAGCGCTGCTAATGCAAGCCCAGCTGATGCAAGATCTTCTTGTGCTGCGATATAATCCATTTGTGCATCAATTGGATCTACTACGCTTCCTTTACTGATGTGTCTTCCTTCTTTTAAAGATACTACTATACTCATTGTGAATCTCCTTTATTGTTTTTTTAATATTATTTAATTCAAATAATGCTTTATAGGTGTAGTATAAACTAATAATAGTATTATTGCAATATTCGAATAATCAAACAATGATTATTTTTGTTCTTTAATTTTTTTCAATAATACTTTTTCGTATTTTTCTAAATCTTCTAATATTATTTTAGTTTCTTTATTATTTACATTTTCTGTTATAATATTATTTAAACTTTCTATAATAAATGCCGATACAATAAATTCTATATCACCTATTAGATTATAAAAATCTTTATATTTTATCATTAATGCACCTGTTAAATCTAAAAGTTTAAGACTATATTTTAAATTGTTTTGTTCTAATTTTAAAACTAATTTAGCTATTTCTTCTATAATAGCATATTTAAGATATTTACCTAAAGTATGATTAATCTCTGCATCAGATAGATTAAGTTTACTTTCCTTTTCAATTTTAGTTACAATTTTTGTATACTCATTGATATTAGTATCATTAATATCACTAAATGAAAGCCCTTTTCCATTACTTTCATGTGTTTCTAAACCTTTTTTAATAGCAGCGTATAGTGTTTTAAATTTTGTTTTATAACTTTTACCATCATTATTTAAAGTACTAAATTCTTTAATAGTTCTTTCAAGTTTATCCATTGTCTCATTTTTATTCTTTAGATCATTTTTAATTTTGTTAACTTGTTTATTAACAGAACTAACTAAAGGATTCTTTATTATATTAAGTAATTCAATACTTAATAAATCATTAATTTTGTTATTACTAGTTTTTTTATTAGCTGTAATATATATATTTGCTTTTTCAAGCATTTCTAATATTCCTTTTACATCATTTTCTGTTAAAGGAATTTTATTCTTTGTATCTTGTAATTTTATACTGGTACTTATTCCGTAATTCTTTTTATTATCAACTTCAAAACTATTTTTATTTAGATATGTTGTAAATTCATCTACTAACGAATTTAAATTATTTTTTTCTTTTCCACTATTTTCTACTATATCTTCACCAGTAAAAAATTTATATAAAACTCTAAGATTAACTACTATATTCGATGGAACCATTTTATCATTTATTTTAACTCTATCAGCTTCTAGTATTGTACATAATTCAATATCCGTTAATTTATCAAAATCTTTAATACTTCTATCATTATCATTAGCTTTAAATAATGGCAGGTTAGCTAAAAAATCCATAGTATTTTTAGTAAAATTAAGTAGTTTTTCAGTATCTTCTAATTCTAGTATATCGTTTATTATAGCTGTTTTCTTATTTAAGAAGATACAACCACGATGATCATCAGTAGTTATTGTTTGTAATCTTTTTAATGTATTTATTAAACTGTTATTAAGTCCATCACTATTAAGTAATACAAATTCTATAATTTTGTTATAAAAATTTAAACTACATCTATCTACATCTCCAGTTTCTACTAGATATCTGCCTGCAGTAATAGTTATTTTTGAACAATCATCATTAAGGTTTTTAGCAATATCGCCAAATAATTCTGTAGAACTAGTTACAATTTCAAATAGCGCATCAGTTATTTCTTTTTCATTTTTAGTTTTTAAAGTTGTCATAAGGTTTAATGCTACTTTTACATTAAAAAATGTTAAAGTGTTCATACTGAACATAAAGTTTCCATCAAAAGCATATTCAACAGCAGGTAAATCAACAAGATTGCCGCTACCCATAACAAAAGTAGGTAATGGCATATTTATGTTACTACCAGATGCTACTAATGTTCCTATTTTAGATAATATAGAATCCATTTCTCGTAAATATGATATCACTACCTTATTGTAGTTTATTAAATATAAAGTTTCATTACTATTTGAACTTGCATTTTTTAATAATGAAAATATACCTTCTAAACCTAAATGTTCTAATAATTTTTTTACATATACATTTATATTTTTATTAAGTACTTCTTTTAATATATCAGCTGCAGTAACTGATGGTTGTGCTACTTGTATTTTTTCTCTTATTTCTTTAAATTGTTTCTTAACTTTAACCTCAGCTTCTTTTGCAATAACTTTAGATCTAACTTTTCCACTACCACCTCCAGAACCTATATGATTATTTTTAAAGAATCCCGCTATAAAATTAATTATTGCTGATATAAATTTTATCACCATTGTTATTAAAGTTTTTACAATATTGATTAAAAAGTCAAATACTGCTTTAATACCCTTTCCTATGGCTCCTAGTATGCTCTCTTCTGCTAATGTATTGTTTGTTAGACTTACTAATAATTCATCTGTATCATAACCGACAGCTTCTAAACTAGGTATAACCATTTCTGTAAATAATTTTACGTCTTTAGTTCTATTATAAGTGTCATAACTTGTTTTTATTCTTTCTACTTCTAACGATACGTTTTTAGTTTCATATTCTAATTCACCAACTTCTAATCTTAAATCTTTTATTTCTTCTAAATCTTCGAAAGAAAAAAGATTATTTTTAAAACTATTTAAATCAGTTTTAATTTCTTCATTAGTCACCACTAATTCGTTTATATCTTTTTTTAGATTTAAATTTATGTTAACCATAATAACTCCTTTATTTTTATTTTTATCATTTCATCTTGTCTGTATGTAAAATAATAGTAAAAAGTATTATTAAATAAAAGATAAGAGTTCATTAATGAACTCTTATCTCCATTATTTTTTCTATTTTTAAATTTGTTTTTTCTAATTTTCCTTCGTAATATTCTATCTGTTTTTGTATTTTAGGATCGTGTTTACCTGTTGTTTCTTTTTGTTTAAGTTCCAGTAATTTAAGATCTAATATTCTTTTTCTTTCTTTTAAAGTTTCTAATTTAAGCATTTCTAAATCTACTAGTAATAATCTTAAATGATATATAGGATTACCTATAAAAGTTGAGACTATCTCAGGATGTGCTTTAGAGATTTTTTTAGAACTTTTATTAGTAAAATAATGTAACAGTTTATTAACCCAAACTTGTGTTATAGCTTTTTTAATACCAAATTTTTTACCAAAGAAATCAGATATAATAAAATCTGTCGGTATCTCACTTGTATCCTCAAATTTCAATGTTTTAATACTTGGTATTTCGCCTATAGTTTTTACAACTTGGTTTAAATCTGCTTTATAAATTTCTGGAATAAGTTGGAAAAATAAAATAGCTTTACTAGAAACTCCTTTCATGACGCTAACATCTATTTTAGATCGTTTATCACCTATGTAGTATTTATCCATAATATAAGTTAATATCATAGATCCTTGCTCTGCTATATAAGCACCTTCACTTATGATGCTTAAAATTAATTTATAATTAAGATTGTTGGTATTACTACAAATTGTAGAATCTACATAATTATCTATTTTATCATTAATTGTTGGTAATATATTAACATACTTATGTAATGCTGCAATAATAACATCAATGATTTTACCATCATTATTTAATCCATTTATTCTATCTCTCATAGCTTTAGTTATAAGAGATTTAGTTAAAACAGTTTTATCTTTAACTTCTTTTTTCATTTCTTCTAGCGATCTTATCAAATCGTTATTGAAAGTATTAGTTATATTAGTAACTAAACTTTTAAGTTCGTTAACTGTAAAACAATAATTTTCTAATGTTACTTTTCTTCTTCTAACTGGTACAGTAGGCCTACGATGCACTACTGTTCTTTTTCTGGCTATTTTATTAGGATCATATCTCATCGTTACTCCTTATTTATTAAAATGGTTGTTGATTTTTTAGAAATAGTTCCGCTAATTCAGCTACATCTGATTTTTTATCACTATCTAACATATTGAAATTTAATACACTAAAACTAGGTATATCATTTATAAATATAGTTACTTGTTCTTTTTCAGTATCTACAAAACTAGCAGAAAATGACATAAGATCGTCAAGCATTTTTTGTTTATATTTTTCTTTAAATAAACTACCTCTTAATTCATTTTCGATAACAGGTCTTATGTGCTCGTCGAAAATGAAAATATTAAAATTTCTAGAAAAATAATTTTGATTATGTAATACATCTTTAATCATAGTAGCTTTATCTAATTTATTAAGTTCATTAGCTATTTGATTTTCATTACTTATTTTTTTATTTTTGTATTTGCGAACTAAGTCACTTGCAAAAATAAAATCAGCTAAACTTATAGCACCAGCGTTTAAATCCCATAATCTTTCTATAAATGTTTTACCAAAATTACTATCCACCATATTACTTACTAATGTTTCTGCGTTAACATATTTTATATTAGGCATAATCATTATTGGTATAGATAATGTAAAACTATTCCTATTAGCACCAACTAAAGTTAACTGTAAATCGTAACTAATAATATCTAAATCTGTTTTTAAATCATCTCTCATATTTTTAACATTAGTATTAAATCTTATTACATCATCATGGTTATTTCTATTAAGTCTTTCTCTTATAGTTGGATTATATTTTCTTGCTGTTCTAGCTTCCATAGAAGGAACAAATTCTAAGTTTATTTTTAATTCACCATCTTCAGACATAATAGATGAAACACTATCTTCTTGTGTTATTTCTGATATTCGTCTAAATGTATCGCCACTTAACAGGTTAGGTGGTCTTCTTGTCAATGCTGCAACTGTTTCTGGTCTATAACCGTTAATAGTTATAAGTATTTTATAAGCGTTAATAATAAATGCTGTAAATAATTTAGTATTTGTTTTAACGATCTTTTTAAATACTTTTTTATCCATATACTTAAGATTTTCATCTACAAATATTTGTGGTGTTATAAGAAACTGACTATTTATTCTGGTTATTTTACCATTAAAGGCTATATCAGGATCTAAAGTTATGTCTCTTATTGATCTACCATCACCAATATCTTTAAGTATCTGAATAACTTTTGAAAATGATCTTATTAATCCTCCAACTGCCATATTAACTCCTTTGTTATTTTTATCTGTTTAATATTTAAGCTTTTTTTAAAGCTAAAAATTCAAGAAAATACTTCTTAATATGTTTATTTATAATAATAATGCATTATTGTAGCTCAAGGATAACTTGAAATTAGTTCTAATCTATATTATAGAATATAAAAAATAAAAGGAGTAGTTATGCCTGGAGGAGAATGGTTAGGTAACACTATAATGGGAGATGCTTCTAAAATAGCGGGATCTACTTTAAAAGGTTTTAATTCTGGTACTAGATATTTACCTCCTATAAAAGATCCTAAAGACCATATGGGATTTACTTTTTTTACTAGACCACAATTAAACTTATCAACAGTTAACATTAAGAATATAAGACAATTTTTACCATTACTGACTAATAAAAGTGAATCTATACAAAGGTATGTAAGAACTATGTTAGATCCAAGATTATTATATGGATTAAGTAACACTACATTCGGTAGTTTTTATAATAACGAAAAATTAAGTTGTTCTTTAGTAGATAAATTTAATCCATTTATACCTGTACTAAGTAACTTGTTGAAAACTATGTCAGGTTGGCCTGATATGGTTGTACCATCTTTTACAAGTAGTGCAGGATTGCGTAAAGAACAAATATCTTTAATAGATGGAACATTTGAAATATTTGATACATTTGATATTTCGTGTACTTTTAGAAATATCGTTAATGAACCTTTAACTATGTTATTTCAAACTTGGTTACAATATGCTTCTTTAGTATTTGAAGGTATGATATATCCTTATTTAGATTTTGTATCTGAATTTGAAATAGATTACAATACTAGAATATATCGTTTTATTACTGATAATACTGGAAGACATATTAAAAAAGCAGCTTGTACTGGAGCAGCATTCCCTAAAAATGTACCATTAGGTAAATTTTACGATTATAATAGAGAAGAATTATATAACACCCAAACTAGTGAAATTAATATTTCATTTACTTCTATGGGTGCTTTGTATAATGATGTTAAAATTTTTTATGCGTTTAATAAAACTTGGTCTATTTTTAATCCAAGTATTAAAAAATGGTTAAAAGGAGATAAAGATAGTTCCGGATTAGAAGTAGTACCATACGAATTATTGCCTAAGTTAAATTACAGAGCATATCCTATAATAGATATGTATAATAACGAAATCGTTTGGTTAATAGATAAATCAGATCCACAATATAAATTACTTATAAAATTAGCAACACCTAAAACAGTAACTGTTAACTCTACTACTAGTACTAATAGTACTAGTAACAGCAGTAATAGCAGTAGTGGTTATGAGAACATTAATAATATTATTAGTGTTGACGAGGCTGCGTCGATGACAACAACAAATGATGTAATAAAATAAAAGGAGTGAAATATGAAAGAATTTAATTACTTATTAGATCCTAATTTAATACAAACTATATCTCTTAATAAACTTAATAGCGCCAGAGATGGAAAATTAAATATAAGCGATCCAACAAATCCATTTATGTTTTTATTAGAAAATAGCGCTAATATAACAGCTTCTAATATGCAAGCGCTAGAAGCTGTTATAAGACGTATGTATCCTGATCTTGCTTTAACATTACAAGATTTATTTCCTTACTTTAATCAAAACGAAATGAATAATTTATTTTCAGTACCTAGTGAAGCAGTATTTCTTTTATACATAAATAAAAAAGATTTTACAAATTATTCTAAATTTAAAAATGGTTATTATAAAGGTGTTATTCCTAAATACAGCACTATAACTGTTTCGGATAAATATATTTTTACATTATTAAACAATATAGATATAAAATATTACCCTAAATCTAATAAATTATTAACAAAATATATTTTTAGTAATTTATCTATTTCTGATACTGTAAATGATGATATAGATAATTTTATTATTAAAGATGCTAATAATAACGAATGGTTTTTACTTATGTTCCCAGTAAAACAATTAGAAAGATTTGTTTTTAAAGATAATGTTATAAGCACTATGACATATAAGAAAACTTTTAACATTAAAGATTACTATAATTTTATAAGCGTTAAAACTAATAACCCATATACTAATGAAAAAATAGATGTTAATATAGCACTTGATAGTTATAACGTAGATCCTGATGTACCTACTTTAATTTTAACAGTAGAAAAAGGTAAAATAATATTAGAATTACCAATAGTTTATACTATTAAAAATAGTGTATCTGATGTTTTTTATTTCGAATTATTTACTACAAAAGGACAACTTACATTACCTTTATCCAGTTATACTAATGAAGAATTTGTACTTACATTACCCAATGATATAATTTACGACACATTTGAAGAAGATGAAGTTTTTAATATAAACCAAATATCACATTTTCTAAAAGCTAAAACAAATACTTATGGTGGTAAAAATCAAACAGATTTTAATTATATTAAAAATAAAGTTATAAATTACACTACAGGGGATAACAAGTTACCTATAACTTTAGACGATATAATATCCAAACTTAAAGAAAATGGATTTGAATATAAATATACTATAGATAATATTTTTAAAAGATATTTCTTAATAAATAGAGATATAGTAGATATAAAAGATGATGTTTATATTAATGCTAATAACTATAACGAAACTATTTCACTTTCTAGATTAAATACATATTCTAATAAAATAAAATTTATAGATAGAGAAAATGAAGATATAAGCGCTATAGTTATTGAACCATATCAAATATTTGAACAAGTAGATGGCAAAATAATACCGTTAACAGATGCTGAGATGGATAATATAGAATATTTAGCTAATAATGATATTGATGCATATAACGAAAGAAATTTGTTTTTTAATCCTTATAAATATGTTTTGGACTATAATGATTTATTAAAAGCTAGGATATATGATATGTCTAGTCCAAGTATAAAGGATACTGACACATATTACGAAAATCCAAGTGTTGATTTAAACATAACTATATCTAACAAAACTATAGTTAGGGATAAAAATAAATATCGTATAAGATACTTTATAAAACCTGATAAAGAGTTTTTAAGTCTTGATTTAGACTATGTTAAAGCACAAATAGATGTAAGACTTAATTCTGGTAATACTATTAAATACGGAAGTTCTTTACAACAAGTTAATGGTAGTTTCTTTTTTGAATTTATTATACCTTTTGATCCGTATATTAACGATGATGATTTTATTAAAATTTATAGTATATATGGAAATATAGGTGAAGCTGAGGTTACTAATAAATCTAAATGTATATTTAGTATATATAGTAATGATCCTGCTATGTCAGTTAAAGAACCGGGTGATATAAGCTATATAGCTGATCCTGATAAAGTAATATTGATTTATAACGAAGAATCTATTTGGGATTTTATAAAAAGATTAAATAGTTTATTTGTTAATTATTCTGTAGAGTATACAGAAAGAAAATATGAGATATATGAAAAAGATGTTTATTTAACTTATAAAGAAAATGTTTATGAATTAGATAATGATGGATTACCTAAACTATATCCAAATAAAGATAATACTGATTTTGAACTTAAAATAGTGCACAAAAAAGGTGATATAATAAAAGATGATAAAGGTAATCCTGTTGTTTTACATAAAAAAGGTGAAGTTAAACTTAATGATAAAGGAGAACCTGTTATAGATAAAACATTAGGTATGATCCATCTATTAAATATATTCTTAATAGATGATGTTTATTTAAGAACATCAGCAGATAATTTTAAAGCTTATCTATTAGATTATCTAAAAGAATTAAGACAAATATTATTTACAGAAATACCAATATTAAATAAGAAAATGTTAGAAAATACTGAATTACAATATTTATCTAATTATACTTTAGGTAAAGTAATTTTAGATTATAACCATACATATGTTACACTAGATAACTTTTTAAAACCTATTTTAGAAATATACATTAGCGAATATAATACAAGTTTTACCTTAAGCGAAAAAGTAAAAGATACTGTTAAAAATATCATAGCTTTTTATCTAACTAAAAAAAGTTTTAAAATCAAAGATTTAGAACAAGTTATTAATAACTATTTAGGAGAAGAAGTATTAGCTGTTAAGGTAAACTTATTTAATAATAAAGAAAATTTACCTATTATAAATTACACAGAGAAAAGTTCAAGATTCGTATTATCTAAAAAATTAGAATATAACGAATATAAACAAACTGTAGTTAGTTCTGACATAACAATAAAAATAATAAAAATATAGTTTATAGGGTATTTTATTTACCCTATAAACTATTACTTGTTTTTAACATAGATATGTCCTCATCAGAGAGTATTTGATAGATAAATCTCTTAGTAACTTCATCAGCTGTTTCTACACCATATTTAATATATGATTTTAATAAACTCACTGTTATTAGTAAATTAAAAGGTGCAGCAAATAGCACATAATTAATAAAGCCCATAAATGAATTAGATATCAATAATTTTACTAAATTTCTAATATCACTAGTTTTAACGTCTTTAGGTAAACTAAAAGTTTCACTAAAAGCTATGCCTATACCCGAACTTATAGCCACAATGTCTTGACCTATTTGATCTTTATATGTTTTTATTGTTGCATCATCACGTAATTTTATTCTTTCTCTAACACAAACTAAAATAAATTTTAATAAAATATATTTTTTTTCAGAATTTGTAAGTAATTGGTAATTAGGATAATCCCTACCAAAATTTTTAGAAATATCTAAAAATTCATTTACTAAATCAGCTATATCTACACTATCTTCTACTATTGGTATTTTAATCATTATTTACTCCTTTATTTTGTTTTAATAAATCTTGAAACTTCTCAGCATAATAGTATCCATCATTTTCTTCTAAAATTTCTAACATTTCATTTACAAGTTCTCTATTGTCAGTAGTATTTAGATTACCTATAGTTTCACCATAACGTTTAACTATACTAAATCTTTCATTTATTAAATCAATACTATTTTTAACAGCGTCTATTTGCTCTACTAATATATATTTATTAATTTCATTTTTACTAGCTTTTCTTAATTGTCTTATTAAGTCTAATTTGATTTTACGTAATCTTTTAGTTAAATCATCATAGTTATAAGTGTTCTCTTTGCTATTAGTCACAGTTTTAATAAACACACCTATAACATTTAAAATCATACCTATAACATAACTTATAGCTTTAAAACCAAATAACAATATTAGTATAATTAATCCTACTACATTTGTTAAAATTAAAAATAAAATAGTAGAGATAATGATACTGAATATTTTTAATAATTTAATAAAAAAGTTATCATCATTTTCAGCTGCTTCAGGTTGTATAGTTCCAAAACTAGAGATCTTAACTAAAGCTGAAGCTAATTCACTACCTAACCCTAATCTATTCACAAATTGATCTGCTTGTCTTTCAAAATCTATTTGCATATTTCCTTTTTTAAGATCTATTTTATAAGTTTTAAGAGTAAACATATCTATACCTTGTAATAAACCTACAAGATCATTCTTCTTAACTTCTACACCTGCATCGTTAAGAGCTATAGTTATAGATTCTTTATCTCCTTTACCTTTATCAAATTTTTCGTAAATAAAACTATCTAGTAAAACTAATGTATTTTTAGTACTGTAATATAAATGTTCTACATAAGTAAAAACATGTCCAACTTCGTGTAATAAAATAGCTGCTATCTCGTCAGGATTAAGATTATTAACAAAAGCAGTTAGCATATCAAAATTGATTACAAAACTACTATTATTTAATCCTTCTATATATCCTTTAGCTAAGTTAACTTTAAGTTTATTTTTCTTAAGAGCTGTTGTTATATCTTTAAGCGTGTCATAAACTTTTTTCTCATTACTAGATGCTATAGTGGACCATAATAATTGATTCATCTGTTTTTTAGGAAATAAACTATCTAAGTCTTCTAAAGCTATACCTAATGTTTTAAAATCTAGTGGGGGTGTTATTATATTTGCTATTTCGCCACCGTTATAATGTACGGATAATTCAAACATTACCCCAAATCTTTTAGATAAGATATTACAAATATTATTTATATTTTTATTAATACTTGTTTGTCTAAATAATTCTTTAAGTTTATCTATTTGCTTAGCGCTCATTTTTTTACCATTAAATGTTACTGATTCATCGTTTAATGTTGTTTTATAGTTATCCACAAGTTTACTTATTTCGTTTATAAATGGATATATAAAAGTCTTATCAGTATCGGCAGATATATTCTCCATACTTACGATTAAATTTTCTATCATTATTTCTCCTTTACGTTATTTATCATATCAGAACAACAAAAAAGAAAAAACATATATGATCGTTACTTTTATTTAATATTCCTTTCTTCCTTTCTTAATGATTAAAAAAAACATATAAGGAGTATTTATGGCAACGTTATATTTAAAAGATTTTATAACACAAAACAATTTTAAAGATCCATATGCAGCTACTTGGCAGTTAGCTTTAGATCCGGAGTTTAAAGAAGTATTTTTTACAGATGAAATGGACACTAATAATATATATAGAGTTAATATATCTATAGATCCTGTTTTAGTAAGAGATTACACTAAAAAGGTATACGTTAGAGTTAAATTACATTATAAAGCTAATGCTGGTAGAATTGTTGATAGTGACTGGTTTGTGTTACCAGAAAATAGAAATGAAACAGATTATCTAATTTTAAAAAGAAATGGATTTAGTGTAGGTTTTATAGATAGAACTAATAATGGTTTTATTATAGATGATTTTATAGAAAAATAAAAATACTATAGAAGGATATTAATATCCTTCTATAGTTTCATTTCTTTTAAATCTAACTTTATTTTATCATTAGGTATTATCCTAAAATCATAATCATATTTTATTTCATCTACTTCATATTTTTCATTATTAGCACCACAAGATTTTAGTTCTGAAAACAATCTAATAATGACTCCATTTAATTCTTTAATCATTTCAGCTTCTATTTTAAATCTAATATCAGGAATAATGATAACAGTATCTTTATCGTTATAAAATTTTAATATTTTATCTTTTACATTGTCTACAAATATTTTCTCACCAAATACATTTCTTAAAGCAGTTCCTGTTTTTATAAGGATATTTCTTGTTGGTTCAATATTTAAACCCCACCCAAGTAATTTATCATCGTTTTTCATAGATTCTAAAGTAGCTTTATTTATTCCCAGCATTTCACTTACAACATTTTTTAAACTATCAGCCATTCTTAAGATAATTACTTTCTTATTTTGTTTTTTATACGCTTCTTTAAGATCTAGAGCAAATGTATCTTTACCACATCTATCATAACTTGTTATTCCTATAACTAACATTAATATTCCTTTTATTTTGTTATAATTTTATTTTCTAAATTATCCTCATATTTATTGTTTAAAATCTCATAATCGTTAAATGCTTCTAGAAAAGCTTCACGTGTAAAGTTTAATACTTTTTTTGTTATAAAACTTGTAAAATTAATTTCCATTATAGCACCATTGTTAATAGGTAATTGCATATTATTTTTAAAATCTCTAGGCATATAAGAACTAATATGTTTTATAGAGAAACCTTCAGTTCTTGGTAATGTTATTGGTATATCTTCTGCTAAAGGTTTTTCCATTTTTAAACCTATAAAATTAAAATATTCAAAATCTGAATCAAATGTAAGAATTTCTTTCATTTCTTTCTCTACCAAATCTTTTGGTTTAAATGTTAAAGATTCGGTTTTATTAAAGAAAATAAAATTTTCATATGTTTCAGGAATACCATATAAATCATGATCTTTAAAATATAGTATACCTTTTGCTAATAATACACCGTTATTAAATGGAATTAAAATACGTGGTTCTACTTTTGTTAAATCATCTTCTGTTAAATCAACTATAGGTTTCCTATCTATGTCTCTTAATATTTCAATATCGACGATTGTTTTATCTGGTAAAATAATACCTTTTTGAAACATATCTAAATTTTTTACTTCAACTACACTATCGTTAATAAGTAATTTAAAACTCATTTTTACTCCTTTTATTGTTTATTTAAATAGTCCATAATTGCAAATATCACATATAGCTCTAGCTTGATTTACCTCACTAGTAGCGAACATATCTGTAATAGGTTTACCTTTTGCTTTCTTTTTAATTATGTTTAATAATTCTTCATTTTCTAAAAAATATCTAGACCATAATTTTAGATATTCGTAATAAATATCTTCTTTATCCATTTTTTTCTTAGGTGATTTACCTTTACCGTCTTTTATTGTGCTATAACCTTTTATATCTACCTGATACCATTCTTCTATACTTTTATTACTTACACGAGCATAAAAAGGTGAGAATCTTTTATCTCCTTTACTACTACATTCGTAATAAGGCTCTCCTTTATTAACTTTTCTTTTCCAACTATACCAATAGTCAAGATCTCTTCCTGTATAACTTATAAGTTTGTTTATTTTATTTTCTTTATTTATAACTATTAGATTCTTATCCATGTTCTTAAGTTCTATAAAT
>Ga0256829_1001989_pt1 | contig 15793 bp, 15 predicted proteins | sample 131447metaG_FD_185979 | JGI IMG/M metagenome (GOLD analysis project Ga0256829, IMG submission 185979) | Hydrothermal vent microbial communities from Lau Basin, Pacific Ocean - 131-447 | ecosystem: Environmental > Aquatic > Marine > Hydrothermal vents | place: Pacific Ocean: Lau Basin | collected...
AAGGTAGAAGTTTTTATGTATGTAATGAATGTATAAAAACGAAAAAATTTATAAATTATATATCAAAAAAATGTAATCTAAAAAAAGAAAAGGCAAAAGAATTAATTTTTCTTTTTCCATTTCACATTTAAATTAAAATAAGGAGTATACTTGAAATTAAAAATCTCAGAAGTTGCGAAGGAACTTGGTTTAAAATCAAAAGAAGTAATGGAAATTGCAAAAGAATTAGGAATAAAAGCTTCCATAAGAAGTGGGATTGATCCTATGGATGCTGTAAAAATAGACGAATATCTCAAAAAAGATAATAAAAAAGAAGAAATAAAAAAAGAAGTTAAAGAGGAAACAAAAAAAGAAGTTAAAGAAGATACAAAACCAAAAAGAAAAAGGCGTTCCTCTTTTAATGATTTGGTTAAAAAAACCCAAAAAGGTATTACTGTTATAAAACAGGCCCAAAAGCCTCAAAAAGAAGTTAAATTAGAAGAAAAAAAAGAGGAAATAAAATCTATAAAAGAAGAAAAAGCAGAAATAAAAGCACCGGTTAAAAAGAGAAAGCCACAGCCTAAAAGAATTCAATCTAAAAAAGAAGCAAAAGAACTTAATATCAATGTTGATTTGGCGGAAATGGATATTATTGAAGAAAATCAAGTAGAGCTTTTAGATTTATATTTTAATGATATTTCTATGGATGAAGAAAAAGAAACAAAAGTTCAGACAAAAACACAAATAGAAAATCAAAAAGAGGTAAAAAAACAACAACAAGCAAGAAGAAAAAAACAGACTAAAAGCATAATTGTAAAAGGTGAAATTAAAAAGAAAAGAAAGAAAAAGAAAATAACTGAAGAGATTAGTGCTATAAAAATCCCTAAAGAAGTAAGGGTTTATGAATTTGCTGAAGCAGTTAAAAAGCCTTTGGAAGAAGTGATTAATGCTTTAGCTGAACTTGGAGAAGAAAGAGATAAAAATGACTTTTTAGGTGAAGAGTATATAGAAACTTTAGCGGAAGAATTTGGAATAGAAGCTAAAATGTATGATCCTTTGGCTGAATTTGATTATATAAAAAAATATGATGAAAAATGTCCGGAAGAAAATAATAATACTAAAAGACCTCCTATTGTAACGATTATGGGGCATGTTGACCATGGGAAAACAAGTCTGCTTGATAAAATTAGAAATAGTAGAATAACAGCAAAAGAAGCGGGTGGTATTACCCAACATATAGGTGCATATATGGTTGAAAAAAATGGACAAAAAATTACTTTTATAGATACTCCCGGACATGAAGCCTTTACGGAAATGAGAGCAAGAGGGGCGGAAGTTACGGATGTTGCTATTATTGTAGTGGCAGCGGATGATGGTGTTATGCCTCAAACAAAAGAAGCTATTGCACATGCACAAGCGGCTAATGTTCCTTTTATTGTAGCGGTAAATAAAATGGATAAACCTAATGCCAATCCTGATTTGGTTAAATCTCAGCTTTCTGAAATGGGTATTATGCCTGTTGAATGGGGTGGAGAGTATGAATTTGTTTATGTCTCTGCCAAAACCGAGGAAGGAATAGATGAATTGCTCGAAACTATTTTACTTCAATCTGAAATGATGGAACTTACGGCAAATCCTAAATGTTCGGCAAAAGCAATTATAATAGAAAGTAGAATAGAAAAAGGTAAAGGTCCTGTAGCTACTATTATTGTCAAAAATGGAACACTTAAAAAACAAGATAGCTTTGTATGCGGAAAAACATACGGAAGAGTAAGAATTATTATTGATGATTTAGGAAAACCTAAAAAAGAAGTATTTCCAGGAGAACCTGCGGAAATCACAGGATTTGATGAATCTGCAAATGCTGGAGATGTTCTTATCAGTGTAAATAGTGATAAAGAAGCAAAAGAGACAGCGGATAAATGGAAAACTTATATGGATCAAAGAGAAAAATCAAAAAGTACAAAAGCAACTCTTGAAGATTTACAAAAAATGATACTTGAAGGCGAGCTTAAAAAACTTCCGGTAATTATAAAAGCAGATACTCAAGGTAGCGTTGAAGCTATTAAAGGAAGCTTGGCCAAACTTAAAAATGAAGAGGTAAAAGTTGATATTTTACATAGTGATGTTGGGGCGATTACAGAAAATGATGTTATTTTGGCAAAAGCAACTGAACCAAATGCTGTTATTTTAGGTTTTAATGTCCGTCCTACAACAGGTTCTAAAAACAAAGCAAAACAAGAGGGAATTGAGATTAGAACTTATTCAATTATTTATGATTTGATTGATGATATCAAAGAATTTTTAAGTGGTCTTATGACGCCAAAAGTGAAAGAAACCGTAACTGCTACAGTGGAAGTTAGGGATGTGTTTAGTGTTCCAAAAATTGGAAGTGTTGCCGGATGTTATGTAATTGACGGAATGGTTCACAGAGGCGATTTGGTAAGGATTATTAGAGATGGTGTTGTTATTTATGATTCTAAACTTGCCAGTCTTAAAAGATTTAAAGATGATGTAAAAGAAGTCGGTAAAGGCTTTGAGTGTGGTATTATGGTTGAGGGTTATAATGATGTAAAAGCAGGTGATGTATTAGAAACTTATCAAAAAGTAGAAGAAAAAGCTTTTTTTGAATAATTCCTCCTTTTTCTTAAACTTTCCTTAAAATTTTGCTATAATTAATAAAAAAAGGATTTAAATGGGCAAAAGTATTAAAGTCCAAAGAAAAGAATCAATTTTAAAAGAGATAATTCCCGAAGTTTTAGCTCAGATGAATGATAATAGGATAAATTCTTTGAGTGTTGTTGATGTTGTCTGCTCTCGTGATGGAAGCGATGCAAAAGTGTATCTTGAAAAGAGTTATTTAAATAAAGATGAACAAAAAGAATCTCTTAAACAACTAAGACAGGCAAAAGGATATATTCAAAATTTTACTTTAAAAGCTACAGGTTGGTTTAGAGCTCCAAATCTTACATTTACTTTTGATAAATTGTTAGAACAAGAAAATAAAATGGAAGATTTATTTGCAAAAATAAAGGGTAACAATGAAACTGAATGAAGTAATTAAAAATATAGTTGAAGATAACGGATGTGAACTTTATGATATTGGAATAACGGAAGAAGGAGACAATAAATTTTTTAGGGTTTATATTACAAAACCAGGTGGTGTGACTCTTAGTGAGTGTGCGGCTATTAATAACCTTTTGTCTCCTATTTTTGATATTGAAGAGCCGTTAAACGATAAATATTTTTTAGAAGTAAGCTCACCAGGAATTGAGAGAAAGCTTACAAAAAAAGAGCATTTTGAAAAAAGTATAGGCGAAAATGTAAAAGTTACTACAAATGATGGTAAAAAATTAAAAGGAATGCTAAAAAGCTTTGACGGGGAAGTTGCCCAAATTGGAAAAGAAAAAGTTTCTTTTGAGAAAATAAAAAAAGCCAAAACTTTCGTAGACTGGAATACTTACTCTTTTAAAGATAAATAAATGTATTTATTGGATTTGGCTATAAATGAGGCTTGGAAATATCAGTTTTTAACATATCCAAATCCGGCGGTTGGAGCTAGTTTAATAGTAAATAACAAACTTTTTGTAGCTGCACATAAAAAAGCGGGAGAGCCACATGCAGAAGTTAATGTTTTGTGGAAAGCGTTTAGAGCTTTTCATAAAACTCCGCTTCTTCAATCTTCAAGTGAAATTCACGAATATTTAATCAAAAATCATAATAATTTTTTTAATGATGCTGTTATGGCAGTGACGCTTGAACCTTGTTCTCATATAGGTAAAACCCCATCTTGTGCCAATTTGCTTAAAATCTTGAAACCTAAAAAAGTGAGTATTGGCTGGTTTGACCCTATCAGCTCTCACAGCGGTGGAGTGGAAATATTAAAAAATGCCGGGATTGAAGTTAAAGTAGTAAATGATAAAAGATGTTTTGATTTGATTGAGCCTTTTATCAAATGGAATAAAAAAAGATTTATTTTTTTTAAATTAGCCCAGACTCTTAACGGAGTAATTACAGGCGGATATATAAGCAGCGAAGCTTCACTAGAGTGGGTGCATCAAATTAGAGATAAAATAGATTTGCTTGTAATTGGCGGAAATACCGTAAGAATTGACAGACCAACACTTGATACAAGAAGAATAAATGGTAAAAATCCAGATATTTTAATCTATTCTAAACATAAAAATTTTGATAAAACAATTCCGATTTTTAATGTTCCTGGAAGAAAAGTTTTTATAAGAGATAATCTTGATTTGCTTGAAAAATATAATTTTATTATGGTTGAAGGCGGAGAAAAACTTTATAATGAAATTAAAAATTTTGTTGACTGGAAAGTTTTTATAATCTCTCCTAAAATAAATAGCCTAGAAAATTTTAAATCAAATGATGATATAGAAGTTTTGCATGTTGAAAAAAGAGATGATTTGATTTTGTGGGGGAGATGATGACTATAAAAGAAGCAATTTTAAAAACATTAAGAGATAATAAAAAATTTATGAATCATAAAGAAGTTTGTGATTTTATTATTAAAAATGATTTAGCAAAGTTTGAGACTAAAACACCAGATGCTACTGTATCTGCAACATTGGGAGATTTTATTAGAAAAAATGATAATAGAGTAAAAAGAATTAAGAATAATAATGGAAGTTATTTATATTATTTTTCTAATTATGAAAATGAACTTAATTTTAAAAATGAAAAATCTTCTTTACTAAATAATAAAAAAATAAAATATAAAGAAAGAGACTTACATCCTTTATTTGTGACATATTTGAAATCAATAAATATTCTATCTAAGACTATTTATCATGAAGAATCAAAAAAAAATTCTAACCAAAAATGGATACATCCTGATATTGTAGGAGTTGAATTTATTAAATTAAAATCAAAAATAAGTAGTAAATTTTTAAAGACTATTGATAAAAATAAATTTTTTAATTTGTATTCTTTTGAACTTAAAAGAGAAATAAAAACAGATTATGAATTAAAAGAAGCATATTTTCAGGCTGTAAGTAATTCAAGTTGGGCTAATTATGCTTATTTAGTGGCTTTTGAATTAAATGATAATCTTTTAGATGAATTACAAAGGTTAAATCAATCTTTTGGAATAGGATTTATTTTATTAAAATCAAACCCATATGAAAGTAAAATTTTGTTTAATGCTAAATATAGAGAACTAGATTTTAAAACTATTGATAGACTTTGTGATGAAAATAAAGGTTTTAGAGGATTTATAGAATTAATTGATAAATATTTAGATGCAGAAGAAAAATATTTAAACGGAGTAAAAAAAGAGTTTGAAGAAAAATGTGATAATATTTTAAAAGATGAAGAATATATTTCATATTGTAAAAATAAAAATATACCTTATGAAGAATAATAGGAAAACTTAATGGACATTAAAATATACGATAAACTTGCTAAAAAATATGATTTAGCCACAAAAATTGTTAGTTTTGGAATTGAAGAGATTTGGAGAAAAATTTTTATAAAAAATATTAAAAAACATATAAAAAACGGCATTTTAATTGATTTGGCATCTGCTACAGGAGAAATGGCAAAGGGATTAAATTTTGATAAAATGTATTTAGTTGAGCCAAGTATGGCGATGATAAAAGTAATGGTTGAAAAATTAAAAAAAGATAGATTTAAAGAAGAAAATTTTGAAATTCAATTTCAAGAAAGACCTTATATAAAGTTAAAAAAAGAGAATAAAGAAATTATAATTATTGAAGATACGGCAGAAAATTTTATAATAGATGAAAAAGCTGATTTAATAACTGCATTTATGGCTTTTAGAAATTTTGATGATATAAAAAAAGCCAGTCAAAATATAGACAAACACCTAAAAAACGGAGGTTATTTAGCTATTGTTGAGATGGTAAAGAGTGATTCAATATTTGCAAAATTAATTTTGTGGTATATGAATAATATTGTGCCTTTAATTGCAGGTGCAATGGTGGGAATGAAACAGGAATATAAATTGCTTGGCAAAAGTATTGATTCTTTAAGTGAAGAGGATATTTTAAAAAATTTTAAAGGTTATGAAATAGTTACAAAAAAGAAATTGCTTTTTCCAATAGCTTCAATGATAATAATGAGGAAAAATGATACAAAAGATTCTTGAAATAAAAATAGATGAGAATATAAAAGTTGTTATTGATTCAAGATTTAAAATAAAAGGGTTTATTCAGTTTATAAGGCTCTCTTTTAATAGACTTGAAATAAAAGATAACTATTATAAAATCTATTTTGATGAAGAAAATATAAAAAATCATAAACTTTTGGTAAATTCAATTGCAAATTTACATAAAAAACATAAAAATGATGAAAATACATATAAAAAACTTTTGTTAAATTACAAAAAAGATGTTATTATTGTTATAAAAAAACATCAGGTTATTTTTGATGAAAATGCTGTTTATATTACTATAAATAAACTCTCAAGCAAAGAGTTTGAAATACTTTTTGCAAATCCTAAAAAAAATGTTTTCAATTATATTAAAGGACTTTTTTTACTTGATTTATTGGATTTGAGTGAAGATAGAATGGTTATATCTTTTAATGAAAATACCAAAAATATTATTACGGCATTAATTAACAAATATTCTGTGATGGGGTATAAAACAATCTTCAGGGCAGATAGAAATGAATTTAATTACTCTAAACAATTCAGCATAGAAGGCTCGCTTAAAGAGTATCTTACAAAAATAAGAAATGCCTTAGAGCTTTTTGGTGTTAGTGAAATATATGAATTTGATAAAATTAAAAAAGAGTATAGAAGATTAGCAAAAAAATATCATCCCGATTTACATAGAAACAAACCGGAGCTTATTCAAAAAATTTATCAAAAAAAGTTTTTAAGGGTAAAAGAATCTTATGAACTTTTAGAAGATTATTATCAACAAAAGGTTAAAGATTGAAAGAAGAATTGTTACGAAATTATTTTTTAAAAAGAAAATTTTTTATTATGCTTTTTGTAGGTATTTTTATAATACTTATATCTTTTTCTGTTTTTACATATAAACTTCTTGAAAATGAATATAATTATCAGATAGAAGCAAAGTTACGCTCTGCCGCATTAAATACCTCTTTTGTTTTAGGAGAGAAATTTTTTGACAAAGCTGTAAAAAAAGATGCCGTTTCAAAAAGTGAAGATATAAACAACACATTAAAACTTAATAAACTTGCTAAAAACGAGGGTGTTAGATATTTTTATTCTATGATAGAAAAAAAAGGTAAAATTTATTTCACTTCATCTTCTGCTTTGCCTGGGGAGAGTTTAGAGAGTTATTGGGTTTATTATCCGGAAGCTACAAAAAATCTTAAAAATATATTTAAAATAAATCATCCTTTTTATGAAGTTAGTACTGACAGATGGGGAACGTTTAAGAGTATTTTAATACCTATGCAGACAAAAGAAGGAGTGAAATATATTGTAGGAGCTGATATTCAAATAGATAGAATTATTAAAGCTAAAGAAGATTTTTTAAAAAAAATTATTTTAATAAATATTTTATTTGTTTTTATGATGATATATTTTGCATATAAAACAAGAAAATTACTCAAAAATGAGATAGAAGTGATAGAACATATACAAAATAAACTTGAAAAAGAGATAGAAGAAAAAACAAAAGAATTAAAAGAATTAAATAAAACTTTACAAAAAAGAATAGAAGAAGAAGTTGCTAAAAATAGAGAAAAAGATAAAAAATTAATAATTTCTTCAAGACTTTCTCAAATGGGAGAGGCTATTTATATGATAACCCATCAGTGGCAGCAGCCTTTAAATGCTATTACACTTATAGTCGGTTATATAGAAATCTTAAAAAGAGATAATAAATTAACGTCTGAAGATATAGACTACTGTATAAATGAAGTTAATCAGATAGTAAAACATATGTATGATACAATGCATAATTTTAAAAGTTTTTTTAAAAAAGACAAACAAAAAGAGAATATCAAAATTAATGATTTAGTAAAAGAGGTTATGAATATTTTAGAAGTTATTTTAAAAAATAAAAATATAAAACTGTTAATCGATTTAGAAAGTAAAGAGAGTGTAAATATTTATAAAAATGAGGTTATGCAGGTTTTAATAGATTTAATAAAAAATTCGGTAGATGAAATTGAGAAAAAAAATATAAAAAACGGATTTGTAAAAATAATTACAAAAGATAAAAAAATAATTGTTGAAGACAATGCCGGAGGAATACCGGAAAATATTAAAGATAAAATTTTTGATTTTCATTTTACTACAAAAGAAAACGGCACAGGTTTAGGACTTTATATGAGTAAAATTATTATTCAAGAGCATCACAATGGAAAACTAAAAGTAGAAAATACAGAAAATGGGGCAAAATTTATAATAGATTTTACATCCACTCAATAAGTTTTTCCACCTCTTTTACTTCAAATGTTTTTAAATATTCAAGAGTTGATTTGTTGGGTGCCACTGCTTTTTTAAAACCTAAATTTGCCGCTTCTTTTAATCTTATGTCAATTCCTGGAATTTCTCTAATATCTCCAACTAAACTGACTTCCCCAATAAATACGCTCTCTTTACTAATAGGTCTGTTTCTAAAAGAGCTTACAATAGCGGCGATTATAGCTAGGTCTGCTGCTGTTTCATTGATTTTAATCCCACCTGTGACATTTATGAAAACATCATATTGATTAAAAGGTAAATCAAGTTTTTTTTCAAGTAATGCCAAAATCATATTAAGCCTTGGCAAATCAAATCCTGTGGCGCTTCTTTTTGGAACTCCGTAACTTTCACTAACTAGTGCCTGAACTTCTAAAACAATAGGTCTAGTTCCTTCTAAAAGAACTGTTATTGCACTTCCTGGAAGGGCTTTTTTGGAAAAAAAAGAGCGGTTTTTAGCGCTTTCCAGTCCGTTTTGTGTCATTTCAAAAATACCTATTTCACTTGTTGAGCCAAAACGGTTTTTAAATGCTCTTAGGATTCTAAGCTCTCTAGATGCATCTCCTTCAAAATAAAGAACTGTATCGACCATATGTTCAAGAACTCTTGGTCCTGCTATGGAGCCTTCTTTTGTAATATGACCGATTATAAAAATAGGGATTTGTGATTCTTTTGCTCTTCTCATAAATTCAAATGTAGCTTCTCTAACCTGACTTACACTTCCCGGTGCTGAGGTGATGTTTTCTGAGTAAATTGTTTGTATGGAATCAATAATAACTAAATCATAGCCTTTTTTTATTTCTTCGAGGATATTTTCTACTACAATCTCAGGCATAATAAAAAGATTTTTGTTTTTTATTCCAAGTCTTTCGGCTCTTATTTTTATTTGTCCGGGGCTTTCTTCTCCTGCTACATAAAGCACTTTTTTATCTAAATTTCCGGCTAGTTTTAGCATTAAGGTAGATTTTCCAACCCCTGGACTTCCGCCTATTAAAATAAGGCTTCCCGGGACTATTCCTCCTCCTAAAACTAAATCAAGCTCTTTATCGTTACTTGAAAATCTTGTTATTTCATCTTTTTGTATTTCATCAAATTTTAATACTTTTGAAGGAGATTTTGAATTGGAAGTTGTTTTTTGTTCACTCACTTCAACAAAACTTTCCCAACTCCCGCAAGCAGGACATTTGCCCATCCATTTTGCACTTTTGTATCCGCATTCAATACATTCAAAAATACTTTTTTTCTTAGCCATTGATTGTCTTTTGTATTAAAATATTGTAATTATTGATATGAGAAATATTTGAAGTTAAAAGAAGTTGTATTATCCTCCAGGCGATTATTGCCCAAACCATTATTAAAATATAAATCAATATAATCCAAAAGTGTTCTTTAAGATTTATATAATTATCTTTGAATCTGTTAATTATAACATAAACAAAAAAAGCGATTATTAAAAGTGTTCCAAAATAAAATATTAAATTACTCACTATATAATCCCTCTAAAATCCCTTCAATAAATTCATCTTTATTAAATTCCACCAGATTTTCCGGTTTTTCTCCAACTCCAACAAAATAAATAGGAAGTTTAAGTTCATTTACAATGGTAAAAAGACTTCCCCCTTTTGCCGTTCCGTCAAGTTTTGTAATAATAATGCCGTCAACCCCTACGCTTTCATTGAATACTTTTGCCTGATTTACAGCACTGCTTCCTTGCGTTCCATCAATAATAAGCAATATTTTATGAGGAGCGTTTTGATAGGCTTTTTTTGCAACATTTATTATTTTTTTTAGTTCATTTTGCAAATTTATTTTATTATGAAGTCTCCCTGCTGTGTCAATTAATGCAATATCTATTCCTTTTGCTTTTGCACTTGCTATTGTGTCATATGTTACGGCTGCTGGGTCATGATTTTGTTTTGTTTTGACTATAGGTACATTTAAAATTTCAGCCCATCTATTTAGCTGTTCTATTGCCGCGGCTCTGAATGTATCAGCTGCCCCTAAAATTACGCTTTTACCTTCATTTTTAAATTTGAAAGCTAGTTTTGCAATAGTTGTTGTTTTCCCTGCACCGTTTACACCTATAATTAAAATAGTAAAAGGTTTATCATCTATTTTGATTTTTGCTTCAGGAACATTAAAAACTTTTTCAAGTTCTTTTTTTAATTTTTCTCTTTTTACTTCTTTTGGAAGTTTATCTATTATTTTTTCAACAAGTTCATAATCAATATCTGCTTCGATTAATGCCTCTTCAAGTAAATCTCTGTCTATTTTTTCTTTTTTTTCCAGTCCGACTATCTCTTTTATTGCACTGTTTGTTTTTTTTAATGCTTTTTTAAATATATTAAACATTTAAAATCCTTCCGTTTTTATCATTTCATAAGGCATAAAATTTTGATAAATTATAGTTTTATTTTTGTCTAAAATAACAATTGATGGGTAATTAATAATTTTAAAATAATTTTCCAAAAATTTGTTTTTTGTTTTATAAAATTTAATATTTAATTTTTTTAATATTTTTTCTTCTTCTTGTGAATATAACGAATTATTTTCAAAAAGTAAAATCATTTTATTTTTTGGATAAACAATTTTTGAATTTACGAATGTGAGATTAAAATCCTTTTCTTTTATTCTTATTGTATCCTCTTTTAGTTTTGAAATATTTCTTTGAGTATTTTTTATTTCTTTATTTTTATTTATTTGAGTGTTTTTTGTGTTAGAATTATGCTCACATCCACTAAATAAAAGTATAATTGTTGAAATATAAAAAAATGTTATTTTCATATGTATCCTTTACTTATGGAATTTTATCAAAAGGAGAGAAATGAAAAAAGAATTCAGGCAAATTTGTAGAAAAATTAATAAATTTAATAGATATTATTACTCAAAAATAATTTCAAAAGAACTTTTAAAAGAACTTAAAAATTATAAAAAAATATTTATTTTTATTCCTTTGGAGGGTGAAGTTGATATAAGATGGGTAATAAAACAACTCAGAATGGAAAAAAAAGAAATTTTTGTGCCGTTTATGCAAGATTTAAGCTTTAAAATGGTAAAATATTCTTTACCTTTAAAAAAGAAAAAATTTTCAATTCTTGAACCTCTTAATAAAAATAAAGCACTGGTTAAAATTGATGTAGCAGTTGTACCTGTTGTAGGTATTGATTCAAACTTTCAAAGAGTGGGATTTGGCAAAGGAATGTATGACAGGTTTTTTGCTAAATTAAAATATAAACCCAAAGTAATATTTCTTCAGTTAAAACCATGTGTAAATAAAAAAAAGGTAACAGATGAATATGATGTTAAAGGTGATGAATATATAAGTTTTAAAACAAGGAGCAAAGATGGAAATCGCAATATTAATTCTCGCTATTATTATATCCGCTCTCGTGGCGTTTTTGTTAGCCAAAAAAGTAGATAAATCAAAATATGAAATTTATTTAACTCAGGCTCGGGCAAAAGCTAAAGCTATTGAAAATGAAGCGCAAAAGGTATTAGATCAGGCAAAAATAAAAGTAAAAGAGATGCAAATGGAAGCTAAAAATAGTTATGAGCTTCAAAAAATAGAACTTCAAAAAGAGTATGAAAACAAATTAAATGAAATTCTTAAAAAAGAGAATGAAATTGAGCTTATGATTCAAACTCAAAATCAAAAAGAAAAAGAGGCTGATAAATTTTTAAAAGAGCTTGAGAAAGAAAAAGAAGCACTTGAAAAACAAAAAATTCTTTATAATATGAAACTAAGAGAAATTCAAAAACTTCTTGAAAATATTGCCGGTATGACAAAAGAAGAAGCAAAAGAGATGATTTTGAAAAAAACAAAAGAAGTTTTAAGAGAAGATGTAGCACATATTACAAGAAAAATTATTAAACAAGCCAGTGATGATGCTTATAAAAAAGCCAATTTTATAATAGCCCAGGCGACTACCCGTTATGCCGGGGATTTTGCAGGTGAGAGGCTTATAAATGTTGTGGCTATTGGCGATGATGAAATGAAAGGCAGAATCATAGGAAGAGAAGGTAAAAATATTAAATCTCTTGAAATGATTACAGGATGTGATATTATCATTGATGAAACACCAGGAATTATTACGGTTAGTAGTTTTAATATCTATAGACGTCAAATTGCTGTTGAAACTGTAAAAAGACTTATTGAAGATGGTAGAATTCATCCAGCAAGAATAGAAGAAGTTTATAAAAAAGTAGAAACTGAATTTGAACAAAAAGTTAAAACTGAAGGTGAAGATATTTTGGTTGATTTAGGTCTTGGGGGAGTTGGTATTCATCCTGAAATTGTAAAATTAATAGGAAGGCTTAAATATAGGGCAAGCTACGGACAAAATGCCTTAGGGCATTCATTGGAAGTTGCTCATTTAGCAGGTATTATGGCAGCTGAAATGGGTGGAGATGAGTTAATGGCAAAAAGAGCGGGACTTTTACACGATATAGGAAAAGCTTTAACGCATGATTTTGGAGGAGATCATGTTACTCTTGGTTATGATATCTGTAAAAGATATAATGAACCTGAAGTTGTTTTAAATGCAATAAAAGCCCATCATGGATATGAAGAGGCAAAAAGTATAGAAGCGGCTGCTGTTTGTACGGCGGATGCGCTTAGTGCCGCAAGACCTGGTGCTAGAAGAGAAGTTTTGGAAGCATTTTTAAAAAGAGTAAAAGAACTTGAGGAAATTGCTATTTCTTTTGAAGGTGTTATAAAAGCGTATGCTCTAAATGCTGGAAGGGAAATTAGAATAATTGTAGAAGCGGATTTAATAAGTGATGATGAAGCCTGTCTTTTAAGTAAAGAAATTGCTGATGAAATTTCAAAAAAAGTCAGTTTCCCTGGAGAAATAAAAGTAAATGTAATAAGAGAAAAAAGAGCTGTTAGTTTTGCAAGAGCAAGCTAAGGGAAGAGTGGATGGGTGAATTAGTATATGAGTGTAAGGGAAGATTTTGGAGTTAATAGTTTTAAGTAGGGAGGAGAGATGGAAATTTTAGTTAAACCTTGTGGGGAATTTCAGACAAATTGCTATATAATAGATAAAAAAATTATTATTGACCCGGGAGTTGGGGCTTTTGAATTTGTAAAGGCAAATGTAAAAAACCCTGTGGCAATTATTAATACCCACGGGCATTTTGACCATATTTGGGATGATAAAAAAGTAAAAGAATATTTTAATATCCCTCTTTATATTCACGAAAATGATGCTTTTTTTCTTGAAAATGACCCGTTTGGATATAATCCTCCAAAAGTAAAGCCTGATGTTTTACTTAAAGAAGGAAATTACAAAATAGGGGATTATGATATAAAAATTATACATTTTCCGGGACACACTCCAGGTAGTATTAGTGTTGAGGTGGGTGAAAATATATTTAGCGGGGATTTTATTTTTGATGAAAGTATAGGAAGAGTGGATTTTCCTTTTTCTGATGCTAAGGCTATGAAAAATTCTATTAAAAAGTTTTTAAAAATTCCTTATGATAAAAAGATATTTCCAGGTCATGGTGCTATGACAACAATAAAAAAAGCTCAAAAGTTTTTGCCTTCTTGTCTTGAATATTTATAATTCTATGCCGGCTTCTTTTAAAGCTTTATGAATATGGCTCATTTGAGTGGCTTTATCCCTGCACCAATCAGGTGAGAGTAAGTTTTTTGTTCCTGCTGTCATTCTTTGGATAGAAATATTAGAAGGAAGCATTTTAATAGCTTTTACTAAAGTATCTATATAATCTTCTTCACTAATAGGAATGAAATTTCCTTTTTTATATTCAATAGCCAGTAATGTATTATCTGTCACATATAATGGATGAAATTTAATAGAATCAATACCTAAGTCTATTGTATCTTCAACGCTTTTTAACATATCTTCTTGTGTCTCTTCAGGAAGTCCGAAAATAAGATGACCGCAGACATTAAGCCCTAAATCTTTTGTTTTTTTAATAGTTTCTTTTACATTTTTAAAATCGTGGCCCCTGTTTATTCTTTTTAGAGTTTTATCATTTGAAGTTTGAATTCCATATTCAATCCATATTTCATAATCTTTACTTAAATCTTTCAAATATTTTAATGTTTTATCTTCTATGCTGTCAGTTCTTGTTCCTATGCTAAGTCCTATAACATCAGGAAAAGTTAGGGCAGTGTCGTATAATTTTTTTAAAGTTTCAAAAGGGGCGTATGTATTGGTAAAGCTTTGAAAATAGACTAAATAACTTTCAGGTTTATAAATATTGTTATAAATTTTAACAGTATCAAAAAATTGTTTTTTAAGAGCTTTTAATTGTTTTTTTAAAAGGGGGTTTTCTTTTGAGTTTAAATTAAGAGTTAATTTTTCTTTTTGAAAATTAGGAGAAAAACTCTCATTTTCACAAAAAACACATCCGCCTCTTGCTACTGTTCCGTCAATATTGGGACATGTAAAACCAGGTATTGAAATAGGGACTTTTTTTATATTTTTATTAAATTTATTTCTTAAATATTTACCAAAAGTATATAATTTATCCATTAAACCTCTTTTTTAGGTTTTTATAACAAAAAAGAGAAAAAAAGTCCAGTTTATAATCTAAATTCTTTTGTCTCGTTTTGTAATTTGTTGCTTAGTTCTTCAATAAGAGTAATATTTGTATTTATTTGGGTTAAAATATTTACTAATTGTTCGCTGTCTTTTGTGGATTTGTCAATTTCTTGAATAATGGAAAATGAGGCGTCTTTTATAAGTGAAATTGTAGAAGATATTTCATTTGTAGCTTTTTGGCTTCTTTCAGCCAGTTTCCTAACTTCATCAGCAACAACCGCAAATCCTCTTCCGGCTTCCCCGGCTCTTGCAGCCTCTATTGCCGCGTTAAGGGCAAGTAAGTTTGTCTGGTCTGCTATATCTTTTATAAGTTCTATCATATTTTCTATTGTAGCAGTTGATTCTTCAAGAGATTTTGCTCTGCTCATTAAATCCTGTTGTGTTGTTAAAAAGTCGCTTTGTGCCCAATTGAGTGAGCTGTTTAAATTTTCTTTTGTTTCACTTGTTTTATTATATATGCCTCCTGTTACATCTGTTATATTTTTAACTATATTTTGAAGTGTTGTAATAATATCGTTTATCGGCTCTTCTAAGGCTTTTAATTCATCATTATTAATAGATATTAATTCTCTTAAGTCTTTTTGTTGAAGTGCTTTTAATCTTTTAATAATAGGTTCTATTGTTTTAGACAAAAATTCTTCTCTTTCTTTTATTTCACTTCTTCTGTCTCTTAAAATTACATATGTCCTTTGTAAATTTCCATTTAAGAAAATAGGGACAACATATACAAATACAGGAATTTCTTCTCCTGCTTTATCTATAATTGCTGCAAAATCAAATCCTGCTCTTTTTTCATTCATATCATATTTTCCTTCAA
>Ga0256829_1001990_pt1 | contig 15783 bp, 13 predicted proteins | sample 131447metaG_FD_185979 | JGI IMG/M metagenome (GOLD analysis project Ga0256829, IMG submission 185979) | Hydrothermal vent microbial communities from Lau Basin, Pacific Ocean - 131-447 | ecosystem: Environmental > Aquatic > Marine > Hydrothermal vents | place: Pacific Ocean: Lau Basin | collected...
CAACAGAGCCGCGATACATCACTGGTTTCTTCTCAGCTTTGGGTGCGTCATCATAAACTTTGGTTTTTGTACCCCTGTACATGACCGTTTTGTATGCTCTCTCCCCTTCGTTTAAACTCTCATCATCATATTCATCATCATATGCTTCGGCTGTATGATGTTCTTTAGGGGCAGCGTCATACTCAAATGCAAGGTTTCCCGACCCTAACTTTAGCAAAAACACATGCTTATCTTCCATCTTATTGAGTACTGCCAACTCGCCTTCCACAACAAGGTACAAGTAATCGACAAGGTCTCCCTTTTTATACAAGGTAGTGCCTTCTTTAAGCTTAACTTGTTTCATCTTGCGGGAAATCATGTTCCTTTCGTTACTCAAACGGATAAAGGTATCTGAAACATAATGTTTTTTGCTGCTGTCAGCATCTTTGCCAAACTGTTTAAGAATAGCTTTGCTTTGCATGTTATTCTTTTCAGCAACAAAAAGTGCATGAGCCTTTCTGGCAGAATAGATAGCGAGAATTTTATTCTCTGTTTCCATATAAGATTCAGCTAATCTAAAACGAAATACTGGGTCGTCAGGATGCTTAGCACAAAACTCTAGCAAGCGTTTTCTACTTAATCTTTTTTGTTGGCTTTCGGTGTCAGTCATACCTTCCCCTATTTTAGGTAAGTCTTCGCACCAATTCTTTGCATGAACTATTACCACAATAGATGGTTAAACAAATTATGTAAAGGCTTTTGAAACATTTTTGCTTATACTATGTAGATGATTGTACATGATACACTTGATGTATTTATATTAACTGTCTTAATCTGCGCATGGACGAATACAGCTTACTTGATACCTCTACCGAACATGGCTTAACCATGCGGATATTTCAGCGTGATGAAGCGTTTTCTATTCGTGTGGATACTGAAGATAGTGAGCTGATGAATAATGGCTTTCATTATTCGGAGGATATGTTGGCAGAGCTTGCTTGCGCACCCATCAAAGGCAGGGCTAAAGCGCATGTGTTGGTGGGCGGTTTGGGTATGGGCTTTACGTTGGCTTCGGCTTTAAAACATGTGAAGGCTGATGCAACGGTGACAGTGAGCGAGCTGATGTCGGCAGTGGTGCGCTGGAATGAGTTATACCTTGGCAAAGGTGCTGGGTTTCCGCTTAGCGATAAACGAACGCGTGTTATCAATCAGGATGTGGGCAAGGTGATGAGTGAGCATAAAGATAGCTTTGATGCGATTATGCTTGATGTGGATAATGGACCTGATGGTTATACGCGAGATAGCAATGACTCCTTGTATGGTTTAAACGGGCTGACCAATGCCTATGAAGCGTTGAAAAGTGGCGGTGTGCTCACGGTATGGTCTGCTGCACCTGATATTGCCTTTACGCAGCGTATGATGAAGGTGGGCTTTGAAGTGGAGCAACAACTGGTGAAAAGCCATCCGCAACAAACGCATGGCGCTAGGCATACCATTTGGATAGGCACACGCTACTAAGGCTACCCCGCCAGCTTCGCTGCCACCCCTTCAAAAATGAAGGGGAATAAAAGCAATCATTCCCCTCAGGTAGAGGGGTGCCACGTAGTGGTGGGGTGTTTTCAGAATATAACTTTTCTTGATTGAGCGGTGGGTTGTATTTCTACCCCGTACCCCAGGGCATCCTCTCTCGCTCTGCGATTCACCTTATCAGCTTCGCTGCCACCCCTTCAAAAATGAAGGGGAATAAAAGCAATCATTTCCGCAACAAACGCATGGCTCTCGGCATACAATTTGGATAGGTATACGGTGCTGAGGCTACCCCGTCAGCTTCGCTGCCACCCCTTCAAAAATGAAGGGGAATAAAAGCAGTCATTCCCGCGCCACCCCAGGGTGTACTCTCTGCCTTGGGCATTCACCTTAAGGCGGGAACCCAGTGGTTGCAAAGTTTATGCGGACTCCCACCTTCGCGGGAGTGACGATAATTTTGAGTGATACGTGTAAACCTTCCCCAAAGATAAATCCTGACTAGAGTGTGTCGCGTGAGTTTATCTGATATTGGATTAGACAGTTGGTTTGAAGAATATGTGCAAGCGTTTTGCGGTGAAGGGCAAAGTGTGGCGCGTGTGGTGGCTGTGGATAGGGATAGGCTTGTTGTGCATGACGGCACGCGAGAATTATCCGCAGAATTGTTGGGTAAATTCTTTTATGGTGCTGAAAGGGCGACTGCGTTTCCTTGTGTGGGTGATTGGGTGTGTCTTGAACATCATGATGCTGAAACGGCGGCATCCCATCAATTTGCCAGCATTCACACCGTATTGCCGCGCAAAACCCTGCTCAAGCGCAAAGCATCGGGTTATGATGATGAATTTCAGCTTTTAGCCGCCAATATTGATACAGCATTGATTGTGATGGCATGTGATTATGACTTTCATGTGCGTAAACTTGAACGATTTCTTGTGTTGGTGAATGAGGGTAAAATTGAGCCTGTATTGATTCTGACCAAAACCGATTTGATGCACCCCGAAGATATTGAAGATTTGTTGTTCGATATTGAAGATGCGGGCATTAGCCTGAAAATTATTCAACTAAGTAATAAGACTGGCGCGGGCATAGAACAAGTGCGTGAGTTAATCCAACCAACAAAAACCTATTGTATGGTGGGTTCATCGGGGGTGGGTAAAAGCTCGCTGATGAATCAATTGCTGGGCGCAGACAAGTTTGAAACCCAAGAAGTGAGTGCAAATGGTGAAGGGCGGCATACCACGGTGCGTAGGCATTTGATGCTGCTTGAGGAGCAGGGCGGCATGATAGTGGATATGCCGGGTATGCGAGAGCTGGCGATTGCCGAAGTCAGCGAAGGTATTGAAGAAAGTTTTGAAGATATTTTGGAGCTTGCGTTGTCGTGTAGGTTTTCCAACTGCGGGCATAGTAATGAGCCAGGCTGCGCCATCATTGCAGCAATTGAGAACGATGAACTTGATATTGACCATTATGATAACTACTTAAAAATTCAGAAAGAATCGGCACATCACAAAACAACATACGTTAAAGAAAGGCGCAAGGGCAAAAATGCCAGCCGCCTTGCTGAATCCAAAACACGGCATAAAAAACAACGCTTAACTGAGGCTCAACTCAAAGAGGCTAAGCTAAAGCTCCAGTGATTTGGTAGCTATTCAGTATGTTTATAAGCCTTCTTTTCCTACTGAGTGGTCTTTATATAAACCCTCACCCCAACCCTCTCCCTTAAAAGGGCGAGGGAAAAGCTGTGCTTATGAAGGTTGATTTGTTGTCTCTTACACCTCTCCCTTAAAATGGGTTATAGTGAATAGTGACATCATTTGTGTATAAACTATTTATTTTTAGCTTCAATCCATCGGGACATAAACTCTGTGCTGCGGTGATGATGATGGTTAAGCATTAACCCTATAAAATTTTGTTGTCTATGGCTTTGTAAATGGGTTTGAACATCTAAAATTCTAGCCAATAGTGCTTGTTGGTTCTTTTCTTTGTTAAATAAGGTGTTTACGATGTTAAAACCATTGTTTTGTGCCTGCTGCCACTGTATTTTGTTTTGGTGCAGAGCTACGGCGGCATCAGCAATACCTTGTGCATCATTGGCAATGTTTCCAGCCCAATCAAGCCCGCCTGTCATGCCTTCTGCACCTATGTTTGTGGTCACAGAAGGTGTGCCAAACAGCATGGCATCAGCAAGTTTGGTTTTAATGCCAGCACCAAAGCGTAGTGGGGCAAGGCAAACACGCGCGGACTGCATGACTTCTTGCACACTATCAGCCCTATCTTTGATGAAGAATCCTTGCTTGGCATTGTGTAAAGCTGTGGCTTTGGGTGGGGTGTATGCACCATAAATATGCAACGCTGCTTTGGGGAGCTGTTTTCTAATCAAAGGCCATATTTCTTCTTTAAGCCAAAGCACGGCATCCCAGTTGGGGGCGTGCCTGAAGTTACCAATGGTCATAAAATGTTGGCGTTGCTCAAAGCTGGGTGTATTGGAAGTGTCAGATGCATCCAACATAAAAGGGCAGAGGTGTAACAATGTTTTATGGATGCCAAAGTGGGATTGTAATAAGTCGTATTCAGCATCAGATATAATAATGGATAAGTCAGAGCGATACATGGCTGCGATTTCACGCAACACAATATCGTTATGCAGCATATTGGGTGTGAATGCTTGGTGAGCTTTTAAGGCTTGATGCCTTGCTTCTCTTAAACAGTGTAAATCAATGGTTTCAATGATACGCAGTGCATCAGGGCAGGATTCAGTCACACGCCAGCCAAACTGCTCTTCCATCATAAACCTATCAAAAATCACGATGTCAGGTTTTAACCCAGCTATAAAATCATCAAAAGAACTACAGTTTAATGCCACTTCTTGGGTGTGAATACCTGAATTTTCTAAGCTATTGGAAGCGTGGTTTTTTGTGGCTGCACAAGCAAAGGTAATGTCCCAACCTTGTGCCTGAAATAGGCTGATATGCTCCATGATGCGCACGCTTGCGCCAGTGGATTGTGGCTCTGGCCAAACCAAGCCGAGTATAAGTACATGTTGTCTTTTATTTATCAATGTTTACACCTTTAAAATCGACAAAAGACTAACGGAAAAATAAAAGGCATGACAATCAAATTTGATTTGATACCTTTGCCTCATTCCCTTTGGAGGTCTTATCATGGCTCGCGTTACTATTGAAGATTGTGTACGTTATTACCCTAACCGTTTTGAAATGGTTGTTTTAGCGGCGCGTCGTGCCCGTCAATTGCAAAATGGTATGCCTAGTGTGCTTGAAAACGAAGGACACAAACCAGCAGTACAAGCCCTTAAAGAGCTTGGTGAAGGTTATGTATCTTGGGAAAATGTGTTTGAACTTGAAGAACAAGAACGTTTACAAGGCGAAGCACAAGAAGAGTTGGCTGAGTAACCTGCGTTTTTCCTGACTCATTTTCTATCACTTGATGGTTGACTATTTATGAGTCGCATTTTTGAAATAACCGAACAAATTAAAACTTATATGCCTAAAGCTGACGTGGAGTTGGTGAATAGGGCATATGTTTTTGCTGCCCACGCCCATGCAAGACAACGTCGAAGCTCGGGTGAGTTGTATATTATTCATCCCTTGGGCGTGGCAAAAAACCTTGTTGATTTAAAGCTTGATGTAAGCTCTGTGGTCACAGGTTTGCTGCATGATACCGTGGAAGACACCCACGTTACCCTAGAAGATATTGAAAACCGCTTTGGTGAAGAAGTTGCCCGTTTGGTCGATGGCGTAACCAAAGTTGGTAAAATTCATTTTACCTCATCAGAACACAAAAAAGCTGAAAACTTCCGTAAAATGATTATGGCAACCGCCAAAGATTTGCGTGTGCTGTTGGTTAAACTGGCTGATCGTTTGCATAATATGGAAACGCTTGGTTTTATGCGAGCAGATAAACGTAAACGCATTGCTATTGAAACCATGGAAATCTATGCACCACTTGCCCACCGCCTTGGTATTCACTGGGTAGCACAGCGCATGGAAGATTTATCTTTTCAACATGCAGAGCCTGAAGCTTATGCAGCATTGCATGAAAAGCTGGAAGGAAAACTTGATTTCTTGGTGGAAACCAAAAAGCGATTGGCAGGTATTATTCAAGAAGCCTTACATAGACAGGGTATTGATGCGCAAGTGCAAGGGCGCATGAAAAATATGTATAGCCTGCATCAAAAAATGCAACGTAAACGCCTTGATTTTGATGAAATCTATGATTTTATGGCGTTTCGAGTGATTGTTGAGGATACGCCTGCTTGTTATCATGTATTGGGTATTATTCACAGCCTATACAGGCCTGTGCCAGGTCGTTTTAAAGATTATATCGCTTTACCTAAACCCAATGGTTATCAATCTTTGCATACGGCTGTAATTGGTCCTGATCATTTCCGTATTGAAGTGCAGGTGCGTACTGAAACCATGCATCATTATGCAGAAGATGGTGTGGCTTCACACTGGATTTATAAAGCCAATGAAACAAAGCAAGGTGCGGATACTGAATTAGAAGGTTTCCAATGGTTAAAACAACTTGCAGAAACTCTACATACCGCTGAAAACCCCGGTGAATTTCTTGAAAATGTACGCTTAGACTTGTTTGTAAAAGAAGTTTATGTGTTTTCACGCGATGGTGATTTGTTTGCTTTACCTCGGGGTAGTACAGCATTGGATTTTGCTTATGCTATTCATACTGATGTAGGGAATCATTGCATGGGTGTGCGCATTAATGGCGAACCTGCTGAATTTAGCCAAACCTTATACAATGGTGATGAAATTGAGGTGTTGACCAGTCCTGAGCAAACACCATCGGGCAAATGGTTGAAGATTGTTAAAACTTCGCGTGCCAAACAGCAAATACGACACTGGTTACGCGGACAAGAAAAGGAAGAGGCTATTCGTTTGGGTAGTCATATGTTACACAATGCCTTGGGTGATTTTACGATTCGTCATGATGTGCTGAAATTTGCAGGTTGTAAGGATGATGTGGAGCTTAAAGAAAAAGTAGGGCGTGGTGAGTTAGAAGTCAGTACGTTATTTAAATATTTAAACAAAGATATTTCACACTCCTTGATTCGTAAACCTTTTGCAGAAGCTAAAATGCATGCTGCCAATTGTTGTTATCCGATTCCAGGCGATAGTGTAGCTGGCGTATTTGAATCAGGTCATGGTTTCATTGTGCATGACATTCATTGCAAGGTATTACAGAAACAAGCAGATAAGTCAGTGGATGTGGACTGGCAGCCAGCAGAATCCTGCTTGTATAAAACGGGTATCGAAGTTTTTTGTCAAAATGAAAGGGGCTCGCTTAGCTTGGTCACAGCATGCCTTGCTGAACAAAATGCAAATATTGAAGACTTAAAAATTGAACAACGACATGGCTCTTTATCATCGTTGTATATTTTACTTGAAGTTGAAGATAGATTGCATTTATCACGCATTTTCAAAGCATTACGTGCATTGCCTCATGTGTCACGTGTACATAGACACCACAACGAATCTTTACAAGCTCAAAGGGTAAAAGGACGATTTGGTTCGGTATTCCGTAGTGTTGCCTCGTTGGGTCAGTCTATTCGCAAGACCCTTGTAGAAAAAACGATTAGAAGGAAAAAGAAATGAGTCAATTACAAGCTATACATACCAATAATGCACCCAAAGCAGTAGGCGCTTATAGCCAAGCGGTTAAACACCAAGGCATGTTATACACATCAGGGCAGATTGGGCTTGATTCTCAATCTGGGAATATGGTTGCAGATGATGTGGCAAGCCAGGCCAAGCAGGTTGTGGCGAATCTAACGGCTGTGATTGAAGCTGCGGGTGGGCAATTGAATCAAATTATCAAAGTCACTATTTTTCTTGAAAATATGGATGATTTTCCTGTGGTAAACCAAATTTATGCTGATTGGCTTGGGGAACATAGACCAGCACGTTCTACAGTTGCCGTTGCTGCACTTCCATTGGCAGCAAAAGTTGAGATGGATTGTGTTGTGGCTGTTGGATAATTTCCATGTTTATTGAAAGTACGCCAACCACAGCTTTTGTGATTGCTGTGTTGATTGCTGTGGCAGCACAGTTGCTCGCCGCACGTTTAAAGTTCCCACCGATTATTATTTGGTTAATTGCGGGCATGGCTTTGGGAACCTATGGTTTGGATTGGATTCGTGCGGATTTACTTGCTGGTGCTATGCATGCACTGATTGAACTTGGCTTGGCAGTCATTCTTTTTGAAGGTGGACTTAACTTAAACCTAAAAACATTAAAAGAACATGGTTGGACAGTGGGCAAACTGGTGATTATAGGACCTGTTTTAACCATGTTTTTGGGTGGTTCCTTAGTACATTACCTTATTGGTATGGATTGGCCTATATCCTTGTTGTTTGGTGCTTTGGTGGCTGTTGGTGGTCCAACGGTGATTACGCCCATTGTAAGACAAGTGCGCTTGGATAGGGAAGTAAGCCATATCTTAAGTAGTGAAGCTATGCTGGTGGATGGTGTGGGTGCAATTTTGTCGATTGTGATGTTACAAATTGTTCTTCTGCCTGACCCAGATATGCTGCACAGCTTTCAAGAAATTATGGAGAAATTTGCTGTGGGTGCCTTTGTCGGTGTGATTGGTGGTTGGCTGCTAGGCAAGACACTTCAACACAATATCGCAGAAGGTGTTGAACTTCGTGTGGTTGTAAGTTTAGCCAGTTCATGGGGAATCTTCTTATTGGCAGACCAAATCAGTTCACAGGCAGGTTTGCTTGCGGTGTTAATTTCGGGTGTGATGTTACAACGCATGGATATTCCTGATTTACAAAACTTAAAACACTTTAAAGGCAGCTTATCCATGCTGTTGATTTCCGTATTGTTTGTATTGTTGGCTGCAAATTTAAATCTATATGTGATGGAAACTTGGTTGTGGCAAGGTTTACTTATCTTTGTGGCACTGGCATTGATGGTTCGCCCCTTGGTAGTATGGTTATCATCTGTTGGTGGACATTTGAATCATAAACAAATGACATTTCTTGCCTTTATGGCACCACGTGGTGTGGTTGCTGCAGGTGTAACCTCTTTGTTTTCTTTAATTTTATGGGAAGCTGGTAATCCTCATGCTGAGACTTTATTGGCACTTGTTTATATTATCATCATTGTTTCCGTATTTTTGTATAGTTTTTTAGCCAAACCCATGAGTCATTGGTTGGATGTGAAAGGTGGTTCGGATCGGTCTGTACTCATTGTTGGTGGAGGACAAGTAGGGGCTGAGCTTGGTCGTTTATTAAGTGAAGATAGAGAAGTTCGTTTTTTAGATTTAAATAGTGAAGTGGTGAAAAACTTAAAGCATGCTGGCTTTATAGCTGTACAAGGCAATGCATTGGATCCCTTGTATATGGAAGTAATTCATGCTGAAGAAATTGATACCGTGGTTGCTATGACAGGCTCATCTGATCATAACTTACATATTGCACGTTTGGTACAAGAAAAGTTTCATGTTTCAGAAGTATACGTGACTTTACAAGAAGGTGACGATAAAAAACATAGTAGTTTAATCCATCAATTACAGGTGAAGCGTTTGTTTGCCAAACCCTATACTTTTAGTTACTGGCATGACCAAGCTGTGCGTAAGCGCCTTGTATTTGATACCCAAGTGGTTGAACCAGGCTCTAAACTTATTGGTTTAAAAATGAGCGAAGTGCGGATTCCGCATGGTGTGCAACCTTTGGCTGTAGTGCGTAGGGGGCAGTCACATATCATCCATGATGATTTGGTATTGGAGGAAGGTGATGATATTTATGCCTTGCTTCGCCCAGAACGTGTGAAAGAAGGGCAAACGATTTTTACTGTGCCAACTGCGGCAAGTTAAAGGTTAGGCTTGAAACGAACACGTTTTGCGCCATCACCAACAGGTTTGTTACACCTTGGTAATGTTTATTCAGCTTTAGCCTGTGAACATTGGGCAAAAGAGCATGATGCGCAAATTTTATTACGTGTGGAAGATATTGATTTTACCCGCTGCAAACCCAAACATACAAAACAATTACTCGATGATTTGGCATGGTTGGGTATATCTTTTGATGATATGTCTTTTCAGCAGCAACGTTTAGCTTTGTATGAACAGGTTTTGCAACAATTAATTGATATGGATGTGTTATACCCATGTTTTTGTACGCGAAAAGAGGTTGATGCAGCATTGCTTGCGCAAAAAGAGAAGGGCAATGTTCAACAACGTGGTTTAGACCCTTATCTGGGCACTTGCAAACAACTTGATAAGCAACAACAGCAACAAAGAATGCAAAAGCAGGCTTATGCTTGGCGTTTGGATTGTGAGGCTGTATCGCAGCAGATAGGGCGGCAATGTGCTTGGTATGATATGCAAAATCATGAGCATTGCTTTGATGTATTGGAAGATATTGGTGACGTGATTATTGGGCGTAAGGATATTCGTTTTAGTTATCACCTATGTGTGGTGGTGGATGATGCAAAACAAGGCATTACTCATGTTATTCGAGGTGAAGACTTACGCAGTAGCACCCCTGTACACCGTGTGTTGCAATGTTTGTTAAATTATAAGTCACCGCAATATTTGCATCATAAACTGATTACAAATCAGCAAGGTAAACGTTTGGCGAAAAGTAAGGCATCACCTGCTTTAAAAAGCTTGCGAGATAGTGGGGCGACTGCCAAACAAGTACGAAAGTCTTTAGGTTTTTAAGGCTTTATTCTTCACCTGAAAGCAAACGAGCTGCGGCTTCATGATCCACATGACGAATATCGTGACCACGTTCCATATAAATGACCATTTCCGCAATATTGGTAGCATGGTCGGCAATCCGTTCAAGATTCTTGGCTACATTGGATAAAATAATAGATGAACCAATCACTCTTGGGTCTTCCATCATATAAGTGAGCATTTCTCGGTACATACGTTTATATAAAATATCAATACCTGCATCTTTTTCGATAACAAGCATAGCAAGCTCTGTGTCACCACGTGAGAATGCGTCCAAAGCACGTTTGACTTGGCGCACCACTTTCTCACCCATAATATCAAGGTTAGAGAAGTTTCTGGGTGGATTTTCTTCGGCGCGTAACATGCCTTGGGCGATACCAGAAGCCAAATCACCCATACGCTCTAGATCCGTGACCAACTTGATAATACCCATGATGAAACGCAAGTCACCTGCTGCAGGCTGCCTACGCACCAATATTTCACGGGTCATTTCATCACATTGAACTTCCAAGGCATTAATCGCTTTATCGCGCTCTAGGGTTTTAAGTGCAAGCTCTTCATTTTGCTCAAGCATGGACTTCACAGCATTTTCAATCGCACGTTCCACCAAGCCACCCATAGCAAGAATATGTGTCTTTATTTCATCAAGCTCTTCATCAAAGCGTTTCATGGTGTGTAATGGCATGTTTGTTCCTTTATTAAAAATAATAGAGTGTGGGTTTATAATTTAGGCCAAAGAAAAAAGCAAGTATAATCAATAGGTTGTGATATAGCTTACAAAATATATGTGGCGAAAAATATGTGCGTTAAATATATTTATTCATCTTCATCATCAAGCACATCATTGAGTTCTTCTATGCTTAAATGGCGAACTTCATGTGAACTGGATGCATAAATAATCATTTCGGCAATGTTGGCAGAATGGTCACCTATACGCTCAATAACTTTAGCAATATTGGTTAAAGCAATAGAGTGGCTAATGCTTGCGGGGTCTTCAGCCATACGTGTAAGTAGCACTCTCTGGCAATTTTCATATGAATCATCAAGTAGCTTATCTTGCTCAATTACTTTTTTAGCTAAAAGAACATCATTATTAATAAAGGCTTTCCGCGTATTTTTGACTTGTGTGAGCAAAATCTCACGCATGATAGGCACAGAGGTTGATTTTCTTGGAATAAAACCATCCATTTCTAATGCATTTTGCGCTAGTTTGGTTGCCAAATCACTCATGCGTTCAAGGTCGGTTACAATTTTTGTTGCAGAAAAAACGGTTCGTAAATCTGATGCAGCAGGTTGAAACTGGATAATTAGTGTGCGTGCAAGCTCGTCAATTCTCAATTCTAAGGTGTTGACTACATCATCGCGTTCAATCACACGTTTTGCCATTTCAACATCAACATCAAAAATAGAAGCTAGACTTTGTTTAATATTTTTCCGTGTGATTTTAAACATGGTATTGATAAGTTGGTGTAACTCATTGAGTTCATTATCAAATCGACTAAGTGTATGCGGCATATTTATCTCCTAACCAAATCGACCAGTAATATAGTCTTCAGTTTGTTGCTGTTGGGGCTGGCTAAAGAGGGATGAAGTTTCTCCGAATTCCACTAGGTTACCCATGTAAAAGAATGCGGTATTATCGGATACACGTGCAGCCTGTTGCATGCTATGCGTAACAATAATGATAGTGAACTCACTTTTAAGCTCGTCCATCAATTCTTCAATTTTTGCCGATGCTATAGGGTCTAGAGCAGAACAAGGTTCATCCATTAAAATTACATCAGGTTTGATGGCAATGGTGCGAGCAATACATAAGCGTTGTTGTTGCCCGCCTGAGAGCGCAGTGCCTGGTTGATGTAACTTATCTTTTACTTCAGCCCATAATGATGCTTTTTTAAGTGCTGTTTCTACAAGTTCATCCATTTCGACACCTTTTTTGGCGATGCCATGAATACTGGGTGCATAAGCAATGTTTTCATAAATGCTTTTGGGGAAAGGGTTGGGCTTTTGAAATACCATACCCACATGGGTGCGCAATTGCACAACATCAACATCAGGTGCGTAAATATTTTTATTATCAAGCGTAACTTCACCCTCAATCCTGCATGATGAAATATGATCATTCATGCGGTTCATGCAGCGAAGTAGTGTAGATTTACCACAGCCAGAAGGACCAATAAATGCAGTGATTTTTTTCTCAGCAACGGCCAAATTAATGCCATGCAAAGCTTGTTCCTTGCCATACCATAGTTTTAGGTCTTGGATGTTAATCTTTGTTGTGTTCATCTTACCACCTTGTTTCAAATCGTTTGCGCAACCATACAGCAAGACTGTTCATCGAAAGCAATAAGCTTAGGAGCACAAGGATTGCTGCGGCAGTGCGTTCTTCGTATGCTCGGATAGATTCACCTGCCCATGTGAAAATCTGAGCGGGTAGTACTGTGGCTACTTCAGTAAAACCTGAAGGTGTGTCTGGAATATATGCCATCATACCAATAATAAGTAGGGGAGCTGTCTCACCCATAGCTTGCGCCAAACCAATGATAGAACCTGTTAAAATACCAGGCAAAGCCAAAGGTAGTGTATGGTGCCATACGGTTTGCCATCTTGAAGCACCCAAGCCATAAGCTGCTTCACGAATAGTGTGTGGCACCGCGCGCAGCGCAGCGCGTGTGGTAATAATAATGACAGGCAATGTCATGAGTGCCAAGGTTAAACCACCTACCAAAGATGAAGAACGAGGCACACCAAAGAAGTTGATAAAAATAGCTAGTCCGAGCAAACCAAAGAGAATGGACGGGATAGCAGCCAAATTGTTGATGTTTACCTCGATAATTTGTGTCAGGCGATTGTCAGGCGCAAACTCCTCTAGATAAACAGCTGTCATCACACCAATGGGTAGTGCAACCAATAGGGTAACAATCAACACATAAATAGAACCAACAAGCGCAGACTTGATACCAGCCAATTCTGCCATTTTCGAATCACCATTGGTAAAGAAGTTGGTGTTAAAGTTAAGTTGAACTTTGCCTTCCTCTTGAAGTTTATCAATTTGTCTTTTTTGTTTGTCTTTGAGGCGGTTGGGTTTGTTTTTGAGGTATTGGTCAACATCTGCTGTTGCAACTACCCATTCATGGCGTGTGGTATTCATGACCTCGGGGTGGTCTTCCATATATAATGGCAAGGTACGCAACCAACCACGGCTGACAATTTTACGGTAAGACTTATCAATGGCTTTACGGTAGCTTTTTTGTGAGGCTTCGTTGTAATGAACCTCAACAAGAATCTGCGCCTGTGCCAGCGCGGAGTAACCTTGGTTAATGATATTGTAAAAAAAGAATACCAAAAATACTGCTGCCAAGGTTAGGGCAAGAATAGCAGAGCCTTTAAAGGCTTTTTCTCTGCGGTAACGCTTGCGAAGGCGCTTGTTAATTTGCATGTTATCTGAAACCTGCTTACTCATATTGGCTCCTAAAGCGACGAATAACATAGATAGATAAGACGTTTAACATTAAGGTGATAACTAATAATACCAACCCTAAACCAAATGCAGATAAGGTTTCTGGTGAATCAAAGGCTTGATCTCCTGTTAAGGCATCAACAATACGTACGGTTACGGTGGTCATACCTTCCAGAGGGTTCCATGTCAGGTTGGGGCGTAGACCTGCTGCCATCACCACAATCATCGTTTCACCCAATGCGCGTGAAATACCCAATAAGCATGCTGCAATAATACCAGGTAGAGCAGCAGGTAAAACAATACGAATAATGGTCTCAGACATAGTTGTACCCAGAGCCAGCGATCCATCGCGAAGGCTACGTGGTACAGCGCGAATCACATCATCTGAAAGTGATGAGATAAAGGGTATAATCATAATGCCCATCACAAGACCAGGTGTTAAAGCATTCGTGTAATCAGCATGCAAACCAACGGCTTCGGCAAATTTTACAATAAGTGGGCTGACGGTGATTGCTGCAAAAAAGCCATATACAACGGTAGGTACACCAGCAAGGATTTCTAAAGCTGGTTTTGCCGTATTGCGTACTTTTTCGCTAGCATATTCCGACATATAAACAGCAGATAAGATACCAATAGGAACAGCCACACACATGGCGATAATAGTAATCATGAAAGTACCAGCAAAGATGGGTATAGAACCAAACATACCTTGGGTATTTCCTTCTGTAGCATCATCGGGGGCCCAATGTGTGCCAGTCAGGAAATCCCATACGCTTACAATGTGAAAAAATTGCATAGCTTCAAAAATGATAGCTAGAACAATGCCAATGGTGGTTAAAATTGAAATAGATGCAGCTAAAACCAGTGAAACACGAATAACCTTTTCAACACCTTCGCGAGCTTTTGTTTCAGGTTTGATTTGTTTAAGGCCTTGCCAAGTACCCCAAAGCGTTAACAAGATAGTGCTAGGGATTAAAAATGATGTACTTACATCATACAAGTGTAATAAGTGTAAGGTGGATGAAAAGAAGAATAGGCATAATGCAGGTACGGTCATCCAAATCATAGCAAACCATGCATAATAGGCAGGTAACGAATGCCAATATGAATGAATGGCTTTCTTTTTCACATGTTGCAGGATAAAAAAGCCACTGATGACTGCCATGAAAGACAGAATCAAAATACTATTTACCATGAAATCAAATATGTCCAAAATAACACCTACTATTTGTGATTTTCACTTCGCTACGAAGGCTAACGTACCATAAAAAAAGTACCACCTGAAAATTCATCAAATGGTACTTTTATACGATTAAACGATTGAAGTTTGGTAGATTATTTCAAGTCAGCCAAAGTTAGTTTTTTGTGTGTGGAAGTATCATGACGTGCTTTCTCACGACGTGCTTCTGGCAATGCAATCAAACCAATATCAGTTAGGTTGCCGTCTTCACCAATCATATCTTCACTTACGAAAAGGTTGATATATTCTTGCATACCTTTTACTTTATTTAAGTGGTCGTTTTTGATGTAGAATTGCAAAGAACGAGACACAGGGTACTTACCAGAAGAAATTGCAGATGGTTTAGGTTGAACGCCTTCAATACTTGCCGCAGCGATACGGTCAGAGTTTTCTTCTAAGTATGAATAACCAAAGATTCCGAATGCATCTTTATCTTTAATCAATTTTTGTACGATTAGATTATCGTTTTCACCCGATGGAACATATACACCGTCAGTACGGATGGTTTTGTATTTTTTATACTTTTTGTTTTTCTTTTTGTCTGCTTTGTACAGTTTAGTATAAACATCCATGTGTTTGGTTAGGTGTTTCATCACCAAATCTTGGAATGCATCACGTGTGCCTGAAGATGTTGGTGGGCCATAAAAAGTAATTTTACGGTGAGGTAAAGATGCATCAACTTCATTCCAGTAATGGTATGGGTTAGCAATCAATGCAGTACCCGCTTTATTAGGCACTTCAGCAGCTACAGCCAACAAAATTTGTTTGCGTGTAAGACTGATTGGTGTGGTTGATTTAGATTGTGCAATAGCAATGCCATCAAAACCAATCACTACTTCTGTAATGTCAGTAACGC
>Ga0256829_1001991_pt1 | contig 15778 bp, 15 predicted proteins | sample 131447metaG_FD_185979 | JGI IMG/M metagenome (GOLD analysis project Ga0256829, IMG submission 185979) | Hydrothermal vent microbial communities from Lau Basin, Pacific Ocean - 131-447 | ecosystem: Environmental > Aquatic > Marine > Hydrothermal vents | place: Pacific Ocean: Lau Basin | collected...
GCTTGGCATTCAATGAGATTTTTGTGCCGATTTTGCAAAAACAATTCCCTGAAATTGTAGATTTTTACCTGCCGATGGAGGGGTGTTCCTACCGTATGGCAGTGGTTTCGATTAAAAAGGCTTATGCGGGGCATGCCAAGCGGGTGATGTTTGGGGTTTGGTCGTATTTGCGCCAATTTATGTACACCAAATTTATTGTGATTGTGGATGACGATATTGATTGTCGGGACTGGAAGGAAGTGATTTGGGCAGTCACAACTCGCTGCGATCCAGCACGCGATTTCACGATGGTTGAGCATACACCCATTGATTATTTGGATTTTGCATCACCCGTTGCAGGCTTGGGTTCAAAGGTGGGTATGGATGCTACGAATAAGTGGGATGGAGAAACGCATCGGGAATGGGGGCGTGCTATTGAGATGACGGATGAAGTCAAGCAACGCGTGGATGATATGTGGTCGGAGTTGGGTTTGTAAATATTCGGCACTTTTTATCCGATATTCCATACCTTTTCGTTTGATTTTGGGCGTTTGGGTGGAATTCAAAAGAAAAGATTAGCATGTCGGATGAGTATGGTAGCATTGGATAAGGACTTTTGCGGAACGGTGATGACGCAATGTGAATCATGAAGCTGATGTATGCTTGAAAGGGTATGTGGTCGTGTCTAAATTGCTGATAGGGTTGATGGAATGGCCTTTGCGCTTATTTCCTTTAAATTTTTATTGGTTTAGCCTAAATTTTTATTCATCTAAAATATTGACGCAGTTCATGTTTCTGGTTAGCAATCCGACCCGAAGAAATTTTTCTATGATGATGTCTACAGGGGATGGTGGCATTTTATAACAGGGGGGGGCAATGGGCGCGGCGTATTTAGCGAACGAGTATATACCCATTTTTATCTTTATTTTAGTTGCGTTGGGTATGGGCGCAGCACCACTTCTTATTACGGTTTTTGTTGCGGAGCAGCGCCCTGATGCGGAAAAGCTGTCTCCGTATGAATGTGGCTTTGAAGCGTTTGAAGATGCCCGTATTCATTTTGATGTCCGTTTTTACCTGATTGCAATTTTATTTGTTATTTTTGATTTAGAAACAGCATTTTTGTTTCCGTGGGCGGTGGTGTTGGATCAAATCGGCATCTTTGGCTTTGTAGAAATGATGTTGTTTTTATTGGTTTTATTGGTTGGCTATATCTACGCCTGGAACAAGGGAGCCTTGCAATGGGAATAGAAGGACTGCTTGATAAAGGTTTTATCACCACAACAGCAGATAAATTAATTAATGGCGCACGCGCAGGCTCACTTTGGCCGATGACCTTTGGTTTGGCGTGTTGTGCGGTTGAAATGATGCATGTGGGTGCGTCGCGTTATGATATTGACCGTTTTGGCATTGTGTTTCGTCCATCGCCACGGCAATCAGATGTGATGGTAGTTGCTGGTACGCTGTGTAATAAAATGGCTCCTGCGTTGCGTAAAGTGTATGACCAGATGTCGGAACCTCGTTGGGTGATTTCGATGGGTTCATGCGCCAATGGTGGTGGCTATTATCATTATTCCTATTCGGTGACGCGTGGTTGTGATCGCATTGTTCCTGTGGATATTTATGTGCCAGGTTGTCCTCCGACTGCTGAAGCATTGCTGTATGGCTTTATCCAATTGCAAGAAAAAATCAAGCGCACAAATACGATAGCACGGTAGTGAATAATGAGTGATATAAAACAAGATGCAGAAGTGTTGCCCGAAGTAGCTGGTCTTCAAGATAAGTTTGCTGATGCCATCATAGATGTGCGTCAAAGTGTTGATGTTGCAGTGGTGATGGTGCGCTATGATGCCATTGTAGATGTATGTCATTATCTGAAAGATGCACAAGGTTATGAGCAGTTGGTGGACTTGTGTGGCGTGGATATGTGTGAACATCCTGATTATCAAGAGGGCGATGGTCGTTATCAGGTGGTTTATAATCTATTATCTTTGCAATATAACAAACGCTTGCGTTTGAAGGTTCAAGTGGAAGCGCGACAGTTGGTGGGTTCTGTGGTGGAAGTTTGGCCTACGGCAAATTGGTTCGAGCGTGAAGCCTTTGAAATGTATGGCGTGATTTTTAATCATCATCCTGATTTGCGCCGTATTTTGACCGATTATGGTTTTGAGGGTTACCCGATGCGGAAAGACTTTCCTGTGGAAGGTCGCGTAGAGCTGTTTTTTGATGATGAGCAGTGGCGCTGTGTTTATCGTCCCAATGAAGTCGAAAATCGAGTGCTTATTCCCAAAACATGGCCGGGGGCTGATCGTGGCTGAAATTAAGAATTATACCCTGAACTTTGGGCCGCAACATCCATCTGCACATGGTGTGTTGCGTTTGGTCTTGGAATTAGACGGTGAAGTGGTGGAGCGAGCTGAGCCGCATATTGGCTTGTTGCATCGTGGTACTGAAAAATTATTTGAATACAAAACTTACTTGCAAAATGTGCCGTATTTTGACCGATTTGATTATGTTTCGATGATGTCGAATGAGCATGCGTATGCCTTGGCTGTTGAAAAGTTGATGGGCGTTGAAGCGCCTGAGCGAGCGCAATATATTCGTGTGATGTATGCGGAATTGACGCGTATTTTGAATCATTGTATGTGGTTGGGTGCGGTGGCTTTGGATATTGGCGCGATGACGGTGTTTTTGTTTTGCTTCCGTGAGCGTGAAGATATTTTTGATTATTATGAAGAAGTATCGGGTGCGCGTATGCACGCGGCATATTTCCGTCCTGGTGGTGTCAGCAAAGATTTGCCCGATGGTCTGCTCGAAAAAATCAAAGGTTTTACAGAGCGTTTCCCGAATTATGTGGATGAATACGAAACACTATTGACGGAAAATCGCATTTGGAAACAGCGTAATGTGGATATTGGTGTTGTGGATCAAGAAACAGCGTTGGCTTGGGGTTTTAGTGGTCCGATGATTCGTGCATCTGGGGTTGAGTGGGATCTTCGAAAAACACAACCCTACGACGCCTATGATAAGTTGGATTTTGATATTCCAGTGGGTGCGACGGGTGATTGTTATGATCGCTATTTGGTGCGCGTGGAAGAGATGCGACAATCTAATGCGATTATTCGTCAGTGTGTGGATTGGTTGGAGAAAAATCCTGGTGAAATTAAATCGAATGATGCGCGTTTGAGTAGCCCTGAGCGCGTAGATATGAAGGGTGATATGGAAGCCCTGATTCATCATTTTAAGTATTTTTCTGAAGGCTACCATGTTCCAAAGGGCGAGGTTTACACAGCTGTAGAACATCCAAAGGGTGAGTTTGCGGTGTATTTGGTCTCAGATGGTTCGAATAAACCCTATCGTATGAAGGTTCGTGCTTCAGGCTTTGCACATCTGGAAGCGTTGGATTTGATGTGTCGTGGTCACATGATTGCAGATGTGGTGGCTATTTTGGGGACACAGGACATCGTGTTTGGGGAGGTGGATCGATGAGTACGCAAGACAAGCCTTGTTTTACACCTGAACGCTTGGCCGAAGTGGATGCGCTGGTGAAAAAATACCCTGGCAAACGCTCAGCATTATTGCCTGTGTTGCACATGGCGCAGGAAGATTTCGGTTATTTATCAATGGAAACACAACAAATGGTGGCAGATTTGTTGGATGTTCGTTTGATGGTGGTGCGTGAAGTTGTTACTTTTTATACGATGTTCCGCGAGCAGCCCTGCGGCACTTATTTGATGGAAGTGTGTACTAATGCAGGTTGTATGCTCAATGGTGCGGATGAGCTTTTGCAGCACATGACAGAGGCTTTGGGTATTAAAGTGGGAGAAACTACGCCTGATGGCATGTTTACAGTGACTGAAGTGGAATGTGCAGGGGCATGCTCGGGTGCGCCAGTGGTTCAGATTAATAATGAATACCATGAAAAAGTGGATGCAGGCTATATGGATGCCTTTATCACTAGGGTTTCCGGAGGCAAAGCATGATTTCATCGGATCCGAAGAAAGTCCAAGCGATTTGCTTTGATAATATTCATGTTGAAAACCAAAAAAAACTGGAAGTTGCCCGCGCACATGGCGCGTATCAATTTCTGCCTACAGTATTAAATGAATTTGACCGTGAGCGCATTGTTGATGAAGTGAAAAAGTCAGGCTTGCGTGGTCGTGGTGGGGCTGGGTTTCCTACAGGCTTGAAATGGTCGTTTGTGCCTCAAGATACAGGGAAACCGACTTATTTATTGTGTAATGCGGATGAAGGTGAACCTGGTACATTCAAAGATCGTGATATCATGCGTTATGACCCTCATTTGTTGATTGAAGGCATGATTATGGCGGGCTTCGCACTGGGTGTGAAGGATGCTTATATTTATATTCGTGGTGAATTTTTAGAAGAAACCCGTATTATTGAACGAGCTATCGAAGAAGCTTATGCAGCCAACCTTTTGGGTGATAATATTTTGGGTAGTGGCTATTCGATGAATTTAACCGCACATCGCGGTGCTGGTGCTTATATTTGTGGTGAAGAAACTGCGTTGATTGAATCGTTGGAAGGTCGCCCCGGTCGCCCTCGCTTTAAGCCACCTTTTCCAGCCGTGGAAGGCTTTTATCGCTGCCCAACTGTGGTGAATAATGTGGAAACTTTGGCGACTATTCCTGCTATTCTTGAGTTTGGTGGTGATTGGCATGCTTCCATTGGTGTTCCAAACAATACAGGGATGAAGATTTTTTCTGTATCAGGGCATGTCAATAAACCTGGTAACTATGAAGTGCCGATGGGTACTTCCTTGAAAACTTTGATTGAAGAGTATTGTGGTGGTTTGCAACATGGGGATGTGCCAAAAGTGGTGATTCCTGGTGGTTCTTCTACGCCGTGGTTGGTAGCGGAGCATTATGATACTCCTTTGACTTATGATGATATGATCAAAGCTGGCTCGATGCTGGGTTCTGGTGCGATTATTGTTATGGATGAGACTGCTGATGTGATTGCATTGGCGCGTCGTTTGGCACATTTTTATGCCCATGAGTCGTGCGGGCAGTGTTCGCCATGCCGTGAAGGTACGGGCTGGTTGGAACGCATTATGTTGCGCTTGGAACACGGTCAGGCTGATGAAGAAGATTTGCTTGTGCTGCAAGATGTGGCTACTCATATGGCAGGTCGTACCATTTGTGCGCTTGCCGATGGTGCTGCAGCTCCGATTACATCGTTATTAAAACATTTTCCCGATGAAGTTCGCGCGAGATTGGTGGAGAAGGCTGCATGACAACTTTATTTATCAATGACGAAGAAGTAACGGTTTCCGCAGGAACCAGTATTCTTGAAGCGTGCCGTAGCCATGGTGTGGATGTTCCTTATTTTTGTTATCATCCTGAATTGTCGGTAGCGGCCAATTGCCGTATGTGCTTGGTGGAAGTTGAAGGCTGGGGTAAGCCTGCTGCGTCGTGCTGTACGCCTGTTGGCGAGGGTATGCGTGTAACGACGCAAACTGAAAGTTTGGATAAAGATCGTGAAATGATGATGGAGTATTTGTTGATTCACCATCCTTTGGATTGCCCAGTATGCGATCAAGGTGGTGATTGCAAGCTTCAAGATTATACCGTAGAACATGGTGCGCAGCATGGTCGTTATAAAGAACTAAAACGCGCTGTGGTGGATCATAATATGGGTCCATTTATCAGTACTTGTATGACGCGTTGTATCCATTGCACGCGCTGTGTTCGTTTTGCAGATGAAATTTCAGGTACGGGTGATATGGGGATTTTGAATCGCTCGGATCATATGAAAATTGAAGGTGTGGTTGAGGATGCTTTGGCATCGGAGTTGTCAGGCAATTTGGCGGATATTTGCCCAGTGGGAGCATTGCTGGATAAACCATCGCACGATGTTTCACGCCCTTGGGAAGTGAAGCGCCATAAAAGCACATGTACGCAATGCCCACAAGGTTGCGATATTGTAATTGAATCGCGTGGTGATGAAGTATTGCGTGTGAAGCCTGATGGGGAGCGTGGTGAATCGTGGATTTGCGATCGGGGGCGTTATGTGCGTGATGCCTTTCGTTCGGATGCGCGGATTTTGTACCCATCCATGCGTCAAGGTTCGAGTATGGCTGCTGTGTCATGGGATGAGGCGGTGGCACGGGCGACGCACTTATTGAAAGGTAAACGGGTAGGCATTGTTTTTTCTCCTGACTGGAGTATCGAAGGTTTGACTGCGATTCGCTTGCTGCATGATGCAGTCTTTGAGCATGCACGAGTTGCCTTTGATGTGCACCGCAGAGATATGAAGCAATTCGCTTTTGAAGAGGGTTTTGCGCAAACGGCAGATGAGATTGTGGCAGCGGATGAAGTTATTATTTTAGGTTCAGATTTACGCCAACGCTTGCCTATTTTGATGCAGCGCCTGCGTAAACGAAGCTTTTCAGGCAAAGCGGTGCGCCGTATTGGTGCAATGAATTATCGTACGAACAGTGAGCTTGCCAGTGATCTATTGGTGCGTCCGCGCGATTGGGCTGGGGTCATTGCAGAAGCGATGGTTCAGCTTCAAGCAAAAGGTAAGACTGTTGTCGGTATGGATGCATGGATGGCGAAGGTGGATGCACGCCACTCTGCAGGTCAGGTGCTAGCGGAAGTGTTGTTAGCAGATTCGTGTTCATTGTTGGTAGGTGAAGAGATTCGTTCTCATGAAGAAGCTGCAGCATTGATTCATGGTTTGGACTTGTTGGCTCGTGCCTCAGGGCATGCAGAAGTAGGTAAGGATGCACGCAATTTAATCCCTGAAGGTATGAATGCACAGTTGTTGAGTGCCGTGTTTGGTGATGTTCGTACCAGTGTCGGTGAGATTTTTGATGCGGCTCATGATGGTGAGTTGGATGCTTTGTTGTTGGTTGGTAGTGACCCATTAGGAGATGGTTTATTCTCTGTGGAAGCGAAGCGTGCGATGGGTAAAGTGCCTTTGGTTCAGGTGGGAGCAATTGCAGGGCAAGTGTCTGAATATGCTGAAGTCATGCTGCCTGCATCTGCCTATTCAGAAGTCGATGGAACCTTTATTGATATGACTGGCGTGGTTCGCATGGCGGAAGAGCCTTTGAAATCTTTAGGGGAAGCGCGTCCTTTGTGGAAGGTGATGATGCGCTTGGTGCAAAGTTTTGGCTATGAAGTGCCTGCGGTGGATATACAAGAGTTGCGTCGTGCTGTGCAAGGTTACTTACCTGAATTGGCAGCCGTCTGGAGTGAATGTGGGGCAGCGGATGATTGGCGGATGTCGGTGGCGCGTCATGCTGATGTGGATATTCAGATGAGTGGAACAGAGCCTGCGTTGCCTTTGGATGTCATCAGTCGTTATTCTATGTATCGCGAAGGTGCATGGGTGCGTGCATCGGAAACATTGACAGAGGCGGGTGTGCTGCGTGCCTTGGATGATGTTTTGGTTCATCCGAACACCTTGAAGCAGCTGGGATTGCAAGCTGGTACTTGTACGATTCGTACAGCATCTGGGGACTTCCCATTTGATGTCGGTGTGCGTGATGATGTGGTTGAGGGTGTGCTATTTATTGCAAAGCGTGGTGTTGCAGGGGATTTGTCTTGTGAAGTCATGGCTGGTCTTGAGGGAGGTCAATAATGGAGTGGACAGATATGGCTCTGCAAGGGCTTGTTTGGGCGCTAGAAATTTTAGCCATCGCGGTGCCGATTGCTTTGTCTGTGGCCTATATTACTTATGCAGAGCGGCGTGTGATTGGCTTGATGCAGGTGCGCAAAGGGTGTAACCGTGTTGGTCCTTTTGGCTTGTTGCAACCGCTGGCAGATGGTTTGAAGTTATTCTTGAAAGAAACCATTATCCCAAGTAAAGCCAATAAGATTTTATTTGTGGCAGCGCCTGTGATGGCATTGGTACCTGCACTCGTGGCTTTTGCGGTGGTTCCATTTGGTGAAACAACGCTCTTTGGTATTTGGGATGCGCCTCATGTGATGGCTATTGCCCATTTGAATGTGGGTATTTTGTATATTTTGGCAATTTCGAGCTTATCGATTTATGGCGTATTGATGGCGGGTTGGTCATCCAACTCAAAGTATGCCTTGATTGCCTCTATTCGGGCAACTTGCCAAATGATTTCTTATGAAATTTCCATGGGCTTTGCCTTGGTGTGTGTGTTGATGTTGGCGGGTAGTATGGACTTATCGGTGATTGTGAATGCGCAGACGGGTGGCTTTTGGCATTGGTATATTATCCCATTGTTTCCTATGTTTCTTGTGTATTTTATTTCAGGATGTGCTGAAACCAACCGTACACCTTTTGATTTGGTAGAAGGTGAAGCTGAATTGGTTGCTGGGCATATTGTTGAGTATTCAGGGATGTGGTTTGCAACCTTCTCGCTTGCTGAATATGGTGCAATGATTCTGATTAGTTTGTTGACCTCTATTCTGTTTTTGGGTGGTTGGGATGCGCCGATTCCTGCCTTGGACTTTATTCCTGGTACGGTGTGGCTGTTGTTGAAAACCAGCTTCTTCGTTTTTGTGTTTATTTGGCTTCGAGCCACATTCCCGCGTTTCCGTTATGACCAAATGATGCGTTTGGGCTGGAAAGTGTTCTTGCCTTGGACTTTGGCTTGGATTGCAGTGTTGGGTTTGTTCACTTATGCAGGACAGTTGAGTGATAGTTTGAGTATTTTGAGTGATATGATTGGCTATTATCAGCCATGGAGGTCTTAAGATGCGGTTGATAAAACAAGCCTTTAAGACTTGGTTGTTGTGGGAGCTTCTGAAGGGTATGGCATTAACCATGCGCTATTTATTCAGACCGAAGATTACGGTTGAGTATCCAGAAGAACGAACGCCATTATCACCGCGCTTTCGTGGGCTGCATGCCTTGCGTCGTTATGAATCAGGTGAAGAGCGGTGTATTGCCTGCAAGCTTTGTGAAGTGGTCTGTCCTGCTTTGGCGATTGTGATTGAATCTGAAGAACGGGATGACGGTACGCGTCGTACTACGCGTTACGACATTGATATGACCAAGTGTATTTATTGTGGTTTGTGTCAAGAAGCCTGCCCTGTGGATGCGATTGTGGAAACGCAGCATTTTGAGTATGCCTCAGAACATCGTGAAGCCTTGTATTATACCAAAGAGATGTTGTTGGATGTGGGTGATCGTTATGAATCGCAAATTGCAGCCAATATTGAAGCCGATGCAAAATATCGCTAAACACCAAGGTTTATGGAGGAGGGGAAATGTTTGAAGCTGGATTCTTTTATCTGTTTGCTGCATTGGCTGTGATTGGCGGCTTGGGTGTGGTGTTGGCGAAAAACACGATGCACTCGGTGATGTCGCTGATTTTCTGCTTTTTCAATGCTGCAGGCTTGTTCTTCTTATTGGATGCAGAGTTCCTTGGTATTGTGCTGATTCTTATTTATGTCGGTGCGGTGATGGTTCTGTTTATGTTTGTGATTATGATGTTGGAAGTCAATAAGGCGCAATTGCGTGAAGGATTTCTTCAATATTTGCCAACAGGTGGCTTGATTGCAGGCGTGTTGTTGATTGAGTTTATTGCTGCATCCAGCAGTGGTGTGTTTCACACAGAGGCCATTGCCGCTGTTGGTCATTTGGGCAAAGAAGTCAACAATACAGTGGAAATTGGTAAGATTCTCTATACCCAATACCTGCTGGGTTTTGAAATTGCGGCGATTATTTTGTTGGTGGCTCTAGTGGGTGCGGTGGTGTTAACACTGCGGACACGGCCAGATTCGAAGTATCAGAACATTTCCAAACAAGTCCATGTGCGCAAGGAAGATCGTTTGCGTAAGGTGAGGATGTAATCATGATTGGTTTATCAGATTATTTAACGGTTGCAGCATGTTTGTTTTCGCTGGGTGTGATTGGTTTGTTTTTGAATCGTAAAAATGTAATTACGATTTTGATGTGTATTGAGCTGATTTTACTGGCTGTGAATATCAACTTTGTGGCGTTCTCGCATTATCTGCAAGATTTATCGGGTCAGATTTTCGTATTTTTCGTGTTGACTGTGGCTGCGTCTGAAGTGGCTGTTGGTTTGGCGATCTTGGTTTCTTTTTATCGCAATCGTCGTTCGATTGCTGTTGAAGACATCAATACATTGCAAGGTTAAGGGGAGGCTTTTGTGGGAGAAACCGTCACAACATTGAATACGCTTGAACTGCTGGCTATTCCAGCGCTACCTTTGGTAGCGGCAATGGCTGCTGGCTTGTTCGGCTGGTTTCTAAAAGAAAAATTAACACATGGGGTGACGACTGTTGCCGTTATCCTATCTGCTTTGATGTCGGCAGATGTTTTTGTGCAAGTGCTTCATGGTGCATCGTTTTATGGCAACTTCTGGACTTGGATGCTGTCTGATCACTTTGTGGTGGCTGCAGGTATGATGATTGATCCATTAACTGCGGTGATGATGCTAACTGTTACAGTTGTGTCGTCATGTGTGCATCTTTATACCATTGGTTATATGCATGGTGATCCTGGTTATTCTCGCTTCTTCTCATACATCTCTGCTTTTACCTTCTCGATGTTGGTCTTGGTGATGGGCAATAATTTCTTTACTTTGTTTTTTGGTTGGGAAGCAGTGGGCTTGTTTTCATATTTATTGATTGGTTTTTGGTTCAAGCGTGAGTCTGCTAATTATGCAGCTTTAAAAGCATTTATTGTTAACCGCGTGGGTGATTTTGGCTTTGCTATTGGTATTTTGGCAGTGTGGTACTATTTTGGTACGGTAGATTATCGTGAAGTGTTTGCCGCGGTGTCCAGCTTTGTGGCAGAGGGTCATGTGCTGAACTTCCTAGGTTGGCAGATGGATGCTATTACTTTTATCTGTTTGGCTTTGTTTATTGGTGCGATGGGGAAATCGGGTCAAGTGCCGTTGCATGTTTGGTTGCCTGATTCTATGGAAGGTCCAACTCCGATTTCTGCGTTGATTCATGCGGCAACTATGGTGACAGCAGGTGTGTTTATGGTGGCTCGTTTATCGCCTATGTTTGAATTTTCTGAAACCGCATTGGCAGCGGTGATTTTGGTCGGTGCGCTTACAGCTTGGATGTGTGCGACCATTGGCTTGGTACAAAATGATATTAAACGTGTGATTGCATACTCTACTTGCTCGCAATTGGGTTATATGTTTGTGGCTTGTGGTGTGTCTGCCTATTCTGCAGGTATCTTTCATTTGATGACACATGCATATTTTAAATCATTGTTATTTTTGGCAGCAGGTTCGGTCATTCATGCGGTGTTGGCGGAACAAGATATTCGTAAAATGGGTCAGTTGCGTAAATATATGCCGATTACCTATATCACCATGTTGATAGCGGCATTGGCGCTTTCTGGTATTCCGCCATTTGCAGGATTTTGGTCAAAGGATTTGATTATTGAAGCGACGATGGTGCGTGATATGGGGTGGGTGAGTGAAGTTGCTTATTGGGCATTGTTGTCGGGTGTCTTTATGACTGCATTTTATACCTTCCGTATGTTCTTCTTAACCTTTCATAATACGGATCGTGTGCCTGCAGCTACCAAAGCACATCTGCATGAGTCGCCCAAAGTGATGACGATTCCTTTGATGGTTTTGGCGGTTGGTGCATTAGGTTCGGGGCTTTGGGGTGTGTATGTCTTGAATATTGCGGATGCCGAAGTTGTGCATGGTTTCTTTGGTTCATCCTTGTTTGTGTTGGATGCACATAATCCACTATTGAAGCTGGAGCTTGAAGAACACCACCCATTCTTTATGACCTTACCTTTTTGGATGGCTGTTGGTGGTATCTCTCTCGCTTATGCTTTCTACTTTAAGGCATCCAAGATGCCAGAAACATTGGCGCAGACCTTTCCAGCCGTGCATCGCTTTTTGTTGAATAAATGGTATTGGGATGAGTTGTATGAACGCATCTTCCTGCGTCCTGCCCAATGTTTGGGTACGATGTTATGGCAAAAGGCTGATTTGGGCATGATTGATAAGGGCGTGTTGCATGGGGGGATTATTGATTCGATTGCATCAGGTGCGGCAAGGTTGCGCGAGATGCAAACGGGCATGGTGTATCATTATGCTTATGGCATGGTAATTGGTGTGTTCGGTTTGTTGACTTGGTTGTTGTTGAAGGCATAGGGGAGATTTGATGGAATCGTTGTATAACGCACTGGGCTTTCCCATTCTGAGTTTGAGCATTTTTCTGCCGACGGCGGGGGCTCTATTTATTTGGTTATTTCTAAAAAATGATGCAGCAGTTCGCTGGGCATCGTTATTGGTATCGGTGGCGACTTTCATTGTCACTATTCCATTACTATGCTTGTTTGATCATCAAACCGCGCATATGCAGTTTGAAGAATCACACCCTTGGATTGCTACTTTTAATATTCATTATGCTTTAGGTGTGGATGGCATCTCCATGCCATTTATTGTGTTGACAGCTTTGTTGACTGTGGTGTGTATTGTTTCTGCATGGCGTTGCATTGAGAGTCGTGTCAAAGAATACATGTTGGCATTTCTGATTCTTGAGACTACTTTGATTGGTGTATTTGCGGCTCTGGATGCCGTGCTGTTCTACTTCTTCTGGGAAGCGATGTTGATTCCGATGTATTTAATTATTGGTGTATGGGGCGGTAAGAATCGTGTGTATGCGACGCTGAAGTTCTTTTTGTATACGCTGGCAGGCTCAGTGTTGATGTTGATTGCCTTGGTTGCCATGTATTTCAAAACAGGTGGAAGCTTCAGTATGTTGGATTATATGGCGTACCCGTTTGATTTTGAATGGCAGTTCTGGATTTTTATTGCATTTTTTATTGCCTTTGCCGTGAAAGTACCCATGTGGCCATTCCATACATGGTTGCCAGATGCGCATACGGAAGCACCAACGGCAGGTTCGGTGATTCTAGCTGGAATTTTGTTGAAAATGGGAGCATATGGCTTCCTACGCTTTTCTTTGCCGATGTTGCCTGATGCATCGCAATATTTTGTTCCCTTTATGGTGGTGTTGAGCTTGATTGCCATTGTATACATTTCTTTGGTTGCCATGATGCAAACAGATTTGAAGCGCTTGATTGCCTATTCATCCATTGCCCATATGGGCTTTGTCACCTTAGGGATGTTTATGTTCACTGGTGTGGCGATGGAAGGGGCAGTGTTTGGCATGATTAGTCATGGTTTTGTTGCAGCTGCATTGTTTTTGTGTGTGGGTGTGTTGTATGATCGCATGCACACACGAGAAATCTCTGCTTATGGTGGTGTGGCGAATGTGATGCCCGTATTCGCGGCAGTGATGATGTTTTTCGCAATGGCGAATGTGGCACTGCCTGGGGCTTCATCGTTTGTGGCAGAAATTTTGGTGTTGTTGGGTACTTTTAACCCATCGCCAGAAGCTATGCTGTATATGCCGGTTTCTATGAAGTGGGTTGCGATTGTAGCCGCTTCGAGTGTGATTCTTTCGGCTTGTTATACGCTCTGGATGGTGAAGCGAGTCTTGATGGGCGATGTCGTCAATGATGGCGTGAAAGCCTTGAAGGATATGAATATTCGTGAATTTTCATTTTTTGCACCATTGATTGTTTTGGTATTATGGCTGGGGCTATACCCCGTACCCGCTTTGGACTTTTTGCATGTCTCAGTTGCTCATTTGGTTGAGCAAGCTACAGCAACAAAACTTCCTGATGCAGCGGTGATCGCGCAAAGTGCTGCGGCACATCTAACAGGACATTGAGGTAATCATGGCACAAGTAACTTTCCCATTCCCATTCCCTGAGCATCTATCATTGATGCTTCCAGAGATTGTGATTGCTGTGATGGCAATGGCATTGTTAATTTGGGATTTGTTTGTCCCGAAAGACAAAAAACATTGGTTGGCGTATGCAACCATCGCAACGGCGGTGGCAACAGCTTGGGCGGTGTTGCAGGTTACCGATGGAACAGTCGCAACGACCTTCTATGGTTATTTCATTATGGATCCGTTGGCGTCGTTTTCTAAATTATTGATGCTTTTGACATTGGTGTTTGCTGTAGCGTTATCGATGGATTACATGAAAGATGAAGATAATGTCGGTGAATATTATTGCCTGATGTTGTTCTCAGTATTGGGGATGATGCTGTTGGTATCGTCCAATAATTTTGTCACTATGTATTTAGCTTTGGAGTTGATGGCCTTGAGCACTTATGTGCTGGTGGGTTATCAGCGTAATACTTTGCGTTCTTCAGAAGCTGCGTTGAAATACTTTATTTTGGGTTCGCTGGCTTCAGGTATGTTGTTGTATGGTGTGACTTTCTTATATGGTGTGACTGCAAGTTTTGACTTTGTAACGATTGCGACGGTACTGGAACATCAAGCGCATGCATCACACACCGTGGTTATGCTGGGGCTTGTATTTATATTGGCAGGGATAGCATTTAAAGTATCGGTTGCACCCTTCCATATGTGGACTCCTGATGCTTATGAAGGTGCACCAACACCTGTGACGGCATTCATTTCTGTTGGGCCTAAGGTTGCTTGGTTTGTGGTGTTTATGCGGGTTCTGCATGATGCATTACCATCCGTTCAAGTGGATTATACTTCTATTTTGATTGTTCTTGCGGCAATGACGATTGTTGTGGGTAATGTGGCGGCGATTGCACAACGAAATATCAAACGCATGATGGCATACTCTACGGTGGGGCATGTGGGATTTGTGTCGTTGGGTTTGATCGCTGCAGATGCTGCTGGTTATGCAGGTTCGTTGGTGTACCTTGTGATGTACTTGTTCATGAATATGGGGGTATTTGCGATTGTGATTTTGATGCGTCGAGATGGCATTCAAGGTGAACTTTTGGAGGATTTTTCGGGTCTTTCCAAGGCTCGACCAGGTTACGCCTTAGCGATGGCATTGTTGCTGTTCTCTTTGGCAGGTATCCCATTTTTGGGTGGTTTCTGGGCAAAATATGCTGTGATTGTACCTGTGATTGGTGCAGGTCACCTGAATCTTGCATTGTTGGCGATTCTTTTTTCAGTGGTGGGAAGCTTTTATTATCTGCGTGTGATTAAATACATGTATTTTGATGATGCGAAGGTTCAGTTTCATTTTGTGGAACAACCATTGATACAAGCAGCAGTTGTAGTGAGTGCTTTGGCAGTGGTGGCATTTGGTTTGTATCCCGATCCTGTCATGCAGATTTGTAAAGAAGCCTTGTACGGGTTTATTTGAGCACTTCTTGGCGATTCGTCTCTGAGTTGTGCAGATTTTTTGTGAATTCTGAGAATATAAGAAGTAGATATAATGATTAGTTCTTGAAAAGGTTGTGGTTCTCATGTAGAAATCGCGCCCTTTTTGAAAATACAGGAGTTCGATTGTGAAAGCAGGCATTCATCCTGAATATGTTGCATCCAATGTGACTTGTTCTTGTGGTAATACATTTGAAACACGCTCAACCAAAGGCGATATCCGTGTGGAAGTTTGTTCTTCTTGCCACCCGTTTTATACAGGTAAGCAGAAGATTATGGATACAGAAGGTCGCGTAGAGCGTTTCTATAAAAAATATGGTAAGCCTTCTACGGCTGCCTAACCTCGGTTTGGCTTGAGTGTTATTATCAAGCCTATCCATGTGATTAGATTTTAGGATACTGGAGAATATAAGATGTACGCAGTCATTCGTACCGGCGGTAAGCAGTATCGCGTTCAGGAAGGTGATACCCTGCGCGTTGAAAAGCTTGCTGCGGAAGTTGGTGAAGAAGTTGTTTTTGATGATGTGTTGATGGTTGGTGAAGGTGAAGCGATTCAATTGGGTGGCGACGCTGGAAATATCAAAGCAGTCATTACAGAACAGGGGCGCGATAAGAAAGTTGTA
>Ga0256829_1001992_pt1 | contig 15775 bp, 15 predicted proteins | sample 131447metaG_FD_185979 | JGI IMG/M metagenome (GOLD analysis project Ga0256829, IMG submission 185979) | Hydrothermal vent microbial communities from Lau Basin, Pacific Ocean - 131-447 | ecosystem: Environmental > Aquatic > Marine > Hydrothermal vents | place: Pacific Ocean: Lau Basin | collected...
ACGCCCTATCGCGTATGGGTGTCAGAAATTATGTTGCAGCAAACCCAGGTGGCTACGGTTATCAACTATTTTCAGCGCTTTATGCAAGCTTATCCCTCGGTCTATGATCTGGCCAAAGCCCCAGTGGATGACGTGCTGCACTTGTGGACGGGGTTGGGTTACTACGCCAGAGCGCGCAATCTGCACCGCTGTGCACAGCAGGTGGTTGAGTTGCACAGCGGCGAGTTTCCCGAGGATGTTGAGGCCTTGGAAGCGCTGCCAGGAATTGGTCGCTCCACTGCCGGAGCCATTGCCAGCCTCTCCATGGGGGTGCGAGCACCGATTCTCGACGGCAATGTCAAACGAGTGCTGGCACGACACTACGCGGTACCGGGTTGGCCCGGTCAGACCAAGGTGCACAATCAACTGTGGGACATTGCTGAACGTTTAACCCCCCAAGAGCGCTGTAGCCACTACACCCAGGTCATGATGGATCTGGGTGCCACTCTGTGCACTCGTACACGCCCGGAATGCGATGCTTGCCCGTTGAGCAGCACCTGTCAGGCGCGTAAACAGGGCAACCCCCAGGACTACCCCGGCAGGAAACCCGCCAAGGCCAAGCCCGTTAAAGCGGTGCGCATGCTGATTGTCGAAAACCCGCAGCGACAGATCTATCTGGAGCAGCGCCCGCCTACAGGTATTTGGGGCGGCCTTTGGAGTTTTCCCGAATTGGCGATGGACATTGATCTGAGAAGCCACTGTCAGGATGTCTATGGTGAGGTTAATGCGCTAGAATCAACGAGCAGTTTTCGCCATACGTTCAGTCACTATCACCTCGATATTACTCCGGTGTATGTGACCTTGGCCGACGAAATGGCCGCGATTGCAGAATCCGGTGGCGGTTTCTACGAAAGCGGATCAGTCCCCGCGGTGGGATTGGCAGCCCCCGTAAAGAAGCTTTGGCAGCAGTTGCAGCGTCGCCAGCTAAGTTTGATTGAGGAAGAATAATCCATGGCACGAATGGTTTTTTGTAAGAAGTATCAACGGGACATGGAAGGGCTCGATATACCGCCTATGCCTGGTGCCAAGGGCCAGGAGTTGTTTGATAGCGTGTCCAGGCAAGCGTGGGAAGAGTGGCTGTCACACCAGACCCTGCTGATCAATGAAAAGCACCTCAATATGATGGACATGACGGCGCGCACCTACCTTAATGAGCAGCGCGACAAGTTCTTTGCAGGTGAAGCCGTGGATGCTGCAGAAGGCTACGTGCCCCCAAGCGAGTAAACGACATGAAGGGTGCTGCGCGTACATTGGGTATATGGCTGCTGTTGTGGTCTGCGTTGAATCAAGCAGAGCCGCTGTTGGCCGTGGCGCCGAATGTGGAGCGTCAACAGCGGGCAATTTTTGAGGCCAGTTACAGTGCGCTGCACCATCTGATTGCCGGGCAGGCGGGGCTGGATACGCGCCTTAAGTTTCTACCTATCGCCGAGGTGCGGGCCATGCTGGCGCGACGGGAAGCCCAGGTTCAGTTGGGCGGCATTTGCGGTGTAAAGCGCAATGTGCCCGTACTCTATACCCTGCCTTACGCTCGGTTTGAGCGTCATTTGGTCACGGCGGGAGACACGCCAGCAATCACCAGCCTTTCGGATCCAAGGGTACTGAGGTTGGGGCTGGTCGAGGGCTATTTCTATCAACTGCCGAACGCTGAAGAACTCGAAAAACTGGGCGTTGAAACCTACTACAGCAAAGACCTCAAGGGCAGTGTTCAGGTATTACTCGCCGGGCGAGTGGATGCAATCCTTGCCAACGCTTATGTCGTCAATAATATCGCCAAATCACTCAGCCAGACCGGGCAACTGAACTACACCATGGACGCCCCGTTTTCCGAGCGCAATGCCTGCTACGTGTTGCCCAAAACGCCCGCCAGCGAAGCGTTGGTTGAGCAGATCAATCACGCGATTATTGACCTGTTTCACAATGGTACGCTGCAGCGTTATATCATTCCCCCGTACCAACCACCCAAATCCAAGTCGTTGATGTTAAAGGCAAAGGCCCAGTAACCTCGCGTTTTCATATTACTGAAATTAATCGGCGACAAAGGCTTGACTCTCCATAGATGAGCAGGTTTAATACGCGCCTCTCGCAGCAGCGAGATATTTGCCCGGATAGCTCAGTCGGTAGAGCAGGGGATTGAAAATCCCCGTGTCGGTGGTTCGATTCCGCCTCCGGGCACCATTCTTTCTAGGTTTGAGAGCGATTACGCTCTCGGATCTTTCCGAAAAAAGCCGCTTGTTCCGAAATGTCTACATGAGTGGCTGGATAACCTCCGGTTTTCTTCTGTAGTGACGCTCAGTAACTTTAACGCTCAAGTGTGCCAGAAACTTCTGTGCTTGTTCAACTGAGTTATGATCGCTTCCCGCTTTTGCGCGGATGTCATGTTCACAGAAAGGCTCTGCTAATACCCCCTGCTCCAGCGCTTGTCGCATGGCTCGGTAAAACACCGTTCTCCAGCCGTCACCGGTATATTTTCCCCCAGACCTGTTGGGTAATAAATATTTGCTGTGAGGGCGTTTTTTTCCTGTTAGTGAGGCTGAAAGTAAATTATTGGTAACAAGTCTCAAGGCATCAGACCAAGCAATAATTCGCTTCAATTGTGTTTTTTGGATGGTCAGATGAATACCGTCATCTTTGAGTTGCGATTTGGTCAGCGCTCGAATATCGGCGGCTCTTAAACCTGTAAGGTATTTGAAGTCCATGTAGGGAGCTAGCAATGGATGCTCTTTCTGTGCGATCTTTCTGAAAGCTGTGTATTCCTCGTGGGTGATATAGCGATCTCGGGGCTTTTCCTGGTTGTATTCAATGTTCATGATTGGATTATCTGTAATAACGCCCCAGCGTATGGCTTTCTTAAAGACAGATGACAAAAGTGATACATCTCTATTTACCCCAACCGGAGCTGTCTCAGAACGTAAATCTATAAGCTCGTAGACATGCAGTGTGGTCAGGGCTTCGGGATGCATTTCTCCGAATACCCTTTTTAGCATCGCTCCCCTTCTTAACTCTCTGGAGTGACCATCAACTGCTTTGGTTGGGGTAACTTCAAGTAAATAGCGGTCAATTAGCTGGCCAATAGTATGGCAGGTTCGACCAGGGCCAAACTTAGCTTGGTTGATAATGGCGATGTAGTTCGAATACATTTCTGTGAAGCTTGATCCCAACGGAAAACTTTTACGGTTGCCTAGCTGTGCAAGCAATGGTCCTTTAGCCTCAAGGTAATACCGATTAGATCTACGTGTAACATAAAGCGGCAGATGCCGGTTGCTTGCTGAGCGTTTTCTTCCCATGAATAACTACCAAATTAAATTTTTGAAAAGTCAGGCTTGTTTCTTCGAGAGCCTTTAGTTGGTGGAGGCTCGGGACTAAGAATACTGTGTACAGCTTTCCTGGTTACGACTGTCCGTTCTTTTCCATCTTTGCCGAATGGAATGCCCATAGAACCCAGTTGAGCCTGTTGTTTTTTCTTGTGCTTATATCCTGTAATTGTCACAAGCTCTTCCTTGGTTAAGAGCAAGTCTCCATAAGGCGTAGACTGTATCGAATCATTTTCCATTTCAAAAACTCGATTACTCAAAAATGTAATTACTACTTTGAAACTCTCACGGGACTTTCAAACTGCAAGGCGATTTTTGTGAAAAGAAAAGTAAATCCTTCAATGTTCCGATAGAACATTTTTGGTTGTTCTCATTTACTCCGTTACTCAAAACAGGATCTTACTCGAGCGACAGGTAAAACCCGTTATGCCTGCGCCACCGAAAAGGAGCTATTTCTCGAACGGAAATTAAGTGAAGAAAACCAAGGTTTTTTGAGCGGACGGAGAGAGTGGGCTGTGCAGTATGAATACACCGGCTTGCATCGCTAAAAACCCGTATAGAATTCTATGTAAACAAAAGGTAGGTTTTATTGAGGGCGCAGTGATGATAATTGGCTATGCAAGAGTGTCGACCAGTGAGCAGGACACCAGTGTGCAAATGGATGCACTTAAGGATTCTGGTTGTGAAAGAATTTATGAAGAAAATCGATCAGGGAAAAATAGAGAACGACCAGAGCTAACTCGATGCCTCGATACGCTTCGGTCAGGGGACGTGTTGATTGTGTGGCGTCTGGATCGGTTGGGACGAAGTTTGAAGGACCTGGTAGAAATCGTCTCAGACTTGGAGAGTAAAGGAGTAGGGTTTCAATCACTCAATGAATCAATTGATACAACCAGTCCGTCGGGTAAATTAATCTTTCACGTATTCGCGGCTCTATCCGAATTTGAACGGTCGTTAATTCAGGAGCGAACAAAAGCGGGGGTGGCAGCAGCTCGTGCGAGAGGCAGGAAAGGTGGGAGACCGAAGAAGCTCAGTGCCGATCAGATCAGAAAGGCCAGGGCCATGTTGTCTGATCCGCTAATGACTAAAGCAGAGGTGGCCAGGCATTTTGGTGTAAGTCGGGTCACGTTGAATTCTGCGTTGGATAGTTGACGAGACTTGGCAGCATTAATAATCCTTAAGAACTTGTTGAGATAATAGGGCCAGCTCATCCAGTGCTTGGGTACGTAATTGTTCAGTCTTTTCTTTGTAGGCCATAACATCGGCCAATAACAGACTTTGGTGAGAGCCAGCCTTGTGATAGGGAATCTCACCTTTCTCCAGTATGCCGATCAAGAAGAGGTGGCTCACATTCAGTAAGCGGGCGGCGCTCTGAGTGCTTAGCTCGCGCTTGTGGGAGATCAGGCTGACGGCATTGCCTTCTGATGTCTCAGACAGAATCTTCAGGAGCATGCGCACCAATTGCCCTGACAGCACCAACTCTTCCGATTCGCCACTACCATCCTCCAGAGAAAGCCGCACGTGGTCTGCATTGGCGTGCCCGGAAAGCGCACGGGTTGCGATTTTGGCTTGATCTACTTCTATTGGATCAGGTAGGCAGATCGTTTTGGGCTTGAACATGTCTCGTCCTCTCCTGGCGAGCCGGAACTTCTTGTTGGGGGGCGGAGCGCCCCGGTTTAAGGGGGTTCAACCCCATACTAGCAGGCAAAGCATGGCATAAGACCTTTCACAGTAGGGTTGCTACTGTAATATTTGTGGTTGACTTGGGCGAAAACAGGCGCGACAATGCCATCTCCTCTTGTCGTAGAGGCTCTACTGTATTTATTTGTGGGGTTGTGACAGGGGGAGAAGAGGGTGTGATGGTGGGTTGCCGCCCACCATCACATTCAAACCTTTAACGACGTGAAGCATTAACAGGTATGAATCTATGAAAGTGTATCAAATTAACTACGACCTGCGTAACCAGCGCGACTATCCCAGCTTGGTGAACAAGATCAAATCCTACGGCACTTACGCCAAGCCGCTGGAGTCGTGCTGGCTGATCGCTACAGATCAATCCGCCGCTCAGATCCGAGATAACCTTGCCACTCTCATGGATGGGGATGATGGTCTGCTGATTACCCGGCTTCAGGGCGAGGCGGCGTGGCGCAACCTAAGCGGTGATGCTGATGGTCGCGTGACCCAATGGCTCAAAGAGCAGCTGGGTCAGGCAGCCTGATCGTGAGGCCATGGACGGCCTCAATCATTAGAAGCGTCAAGCATGAAACAGACAGCAAATATAAAAAGCCTCACCGAGATAGCTGACCTCCGCTCAGGGTTTACCTTTCGCGGCAAAATTGAGGAGGTGGCCGATGGCAATGCCCACGTGGTACAAATTAAAGATGTTCGTCAGCTGCAGGATGAAAAGGGGAGTGATCTGATCTGCAGTGGTGATCTGCCTTGCATCCACTGGGAGGGAAAAGATAACGCCTGGATAGCTCCGGGAACTGTGCTGCTGCCATCGCGAGGCGGGTACTTCCGGTCTGCGGTTGTCTCTCTCGATAATGCGGGTTTACCGGTTGTTGCCAGTAGTCAGTTTATTCTCATTACGCCCACATCAAGTCTGGTTATCCCCGAGTTCCTCAGTTGGTCTCTGAACAGGCCGCGGATGCAGCGCTATTTGGGCGAAATTGCCAGCCAGGGCTCCAGCATACCAATGCTGAGCACCGCCACAGCGAAAGAGCTGAAACTGGAAATCCCCGGCCTGGAAACCCAACACCGAATACTGCGACTGAATAAGCTTTGGGAACAGGAACAACAACTGACCCGGGCCCTGCTGAAGAATCGCGAAGCCATGCTGCAAGGCATGTTTCAGCAATTGTTAAATAGAGAAGAATGAATGAACAACCAGATCAATCAGGATCAAGTAAATAAAGCACTCTGGGCTGCCTGCGATACCTTCCGTGGCACCATCAGCGCCGATACCTACAAAGACTTCATCCTCACCATGCTCTTCCTCAAATACATCACGGATGTATGGCAGGACCACTACGACGGCTACAAAGCCGAGTACGGCGACGAGCCAGAGCTGATCGAAGAGATGATGAAGAACGAACGTTTTGTTCTGCCTGAGGTAGAAATCAGAGACAGCGACGGCAAGGTGAAAGAGGTGTTCAAAGCCAACTTCTACGTTCTGTATGAACGCCGCCACGAACCCGGCAACGGCGAGCGCATCGACCAGACCTTGCACGCCATCGAAGAGGCCAACGGCACCAAGCTCAAGGATGCTGGCAAAAGTGTGTTCCAGGATATCTCCTTCAACACCGACAAACTGGGCGAAGAGAAGCAGAAAAACACCATTCTGCGCCACCTGCTGGAAGACTTCGCCAAGCCCGAACTGGATCTTAAACCCAGCCGCGTGGGCACGCTGGATGTGATCGGTAACGCCTACGAATACCTGATCAAAAACTTTGCCGCCAGTGGCGGTCAGAAAGCGGGCGAATTCTACACCCCGCCCGAAGTCTCCGACTTGATTGCCGAACTGCTCGACCCGCAGCCGGGCGACAGCATCTGCGATCCGGCCTGTGGCTCCGGCTCACTGTTGATGAAGTGTGGCCGCAAAGTGGTGGCCAACCACGGCAGCAAGCAATACGCCCTCTACGGGCAAGAGGCCATCGGTTCCACCTGGTCGCTGGCCAAAATGAACATGTTCCTGCACGGCGAGGATAACCACAAAGTCGAATGGGGCGATACCATCCGCAACCCCAAGTTGCTGGATCAAAACGGCTACCTGATGCTGTTCGATATCGTCACCGCCAACCCGCCCTTCAGCCTCGATAAGTGGGGCCACGACGAAGCCGAACACGACAAATTCAGCCGCTTTCGCCGCGGCATTCCCCCCAAAACCAAAGGCGACTACGCCTTTATTCTGCACATGATCGAAACCCTCAAGCCAAACACTGGCCGTATGGGTGTGGTGGTGCCCCACGGTGTGCTGTTCCGGGGTTCGTCAGAGGGCAAAATCCGCCAGCAGCTGATTAACGAAAACCTGCTCGATGCCGTTATCGGCCTGCCCGAAAAGCTGTTCTACGGTACCGGCATTCCAGCCGCGATCCTCATCTTCCGTACAGGCCGCCCAGCCGTCATTCCCGCGCAGGCGGGAATCCAGCAGCAAGGTAGCAACCCGGGGGTACTGTTTATTGATGCCAGCCGCGAATACAAAGCGGGTAAAAACCAGAACCTGCTCACTGGCGATAACATTCAAAAGATCGTCGACACCTACCGCGCGCGCACCAGTGTGGATAAATACGCCTATCTGGCCACCCTCGACGAGATCAAAGAGAACGACTACAACCTCAATATCCCCCGCTATGTGGATACCTTTGAAGAAGAGGAAGAGATCGACCTGCTGGCCGTGCGTGCCGAGCGCGAGCAGCTCAAAGCCCAGCTGGCCGAGCTGGAAGCCACCATGGCAGGCTACCTGGCTGAGCTGGACTATCTCACACCCGAACAGGGCAACGCCAAGCCAGACGGCAAAAGCGCCAGCAAGCGCGGCAAATCCGCTCAATAAGGAGAATCAGCCATGGAGCAGCACCAGATTCAATCACTGACCGCCACCTTCGAAGGCCACGCCCAGCAGACCGAAAACGGGGTGGAATACTGGCTGGCCCGCGATCTGCAGCACCTACTGGGGTATGGCAAATGGGACAACTTTGTCAGCGTCATCTCCAAAGCCAAAACCGCCTGCGAGGTCAGTGGCCATACGGTCTCGGACCATTTTGCCGACGTCGGGAAAATGGTCGAACTGGGCTCCGGCAGCCAACGGGAAATTGACGATGTTATGCTCACCCGCTACGCCTGCTACCTGATCGCCCAGAACGGCGATGCCAGAAAGCAGCCCATTGCCTTTGCCCAAACCTACTTTGCCATGCAAACCCGCAAGGCCGAACTGATCGAGCAGCGCCTGCTGGAGGCCGAACGGGTTCAGGCGCGGCAGAAGCTATCCGCCACCGAAAAAGAGCTCTCCAGTGTGATTTTTGAGCAGACTGGCGGCAACCAGAACTTCGCTCTGATTCGCAGCAAGGGCGATACCGCTCTGTTTGGCCGCAACACCAAAGCCATGAAGGCCCAGTGGCAAGTACCCGATAACCGCCCGCTGGCGGATTTTGCCCCCACCATCATCCTCAAGGCCAAAGACTTTGCCACCGAAATCACCATCCACAACGCCCGCGAACAGCAGATGGATCGCGAGCAGCAGATCTCCCGCGAGCACGTCACCAACAACGAGGCGGTGCGCCAGACTCTGATCAACCGGGGTATTCGCCCGGAAGCACTGCCACCGGCCGAGGATGTAAAAAAGGTGGAGCGCCGTTTGGCATCGGCGGATAAAAAGTCCCTGAAGAATCCCGATACCCTGGAGCTGGGGGATGGCTTGGATGAGTGATGTATCGCTGAATACCCCTCAGGCCCGAGTACATATGGCGATGATTAGGTGTCTGGAGGAGTTGGGTTATGGTGCCTAATGGGTGGAAGCCGTCGCAGATAGGCGATATCGCAAAGTTCTCTTCTGGTGGTACGCCTAGTAAACAAAACGCGGATTACTGGGGAGGAAAAGAGCCTTGGATTTCAGGTAAAGATCTCAAAACTCATTACTTGTCAGACAGTATCGACACTCTAACTGAAGAAGGTTTTGGCGTTGCTAAAAGGGCACCTGAAGGCGCGACGTTGATCCTTGTTAGAGGTATGACCCTATTGAAAGATTTTCCAGTTGGGTTCGCGACAAGGGAAGTTGCATTTAATCAGGATTTGAAAGCGCTAGTCCCTGTAAAGGGGGTAGACGGATTATTTCTTTCATTCTTGCTGGTGGCAGAAAAGCACAAAATCCGTCAGCTGGTAAGTACAGCAGGCCACGGGACCGGGCGTTTGGATACTCATTCAATTCAGGAGTATCCGGTTAATCTCCCCCCACTCCCCGAACAAAAGAAAATCGCCCAAATCCTCTCTACTTGGGATCAGGCCATTACCACCACCGAACAGCTGCTAGCTAACAGTCAGCAGCAGAAAAAAGCTCTGATGCAACAACTGCTCACGGGCAAGAAGCGTCTGCTGGATAAGGATGGGGTTAGGTTTGGAGGGGAATGGAAACGGGTTGAGTTAGGTGATTTGCTGGATTATCAACAGCCTACTCCCTTTTTAGTTGAGAATACGGAGTACAGTGATGATTTCTCAACTCCTGTTCTTACAGCGGGGAAAACTTTTATTCTTGGATATACAGACGAAGAATCAGGTATTTTTTCGGAAAACCTGCCTGCCATAATTTTCGATGATTTTACTACCGATAGTAAATTTGTTGATTTTCCATTTAAAGCAAAATCCAGTGCTATGAAGATTCTGACTGCTAAAAATGGTGTCTCAATCAGATTTGTGTACGAAGCTATGCAGTTGATCGATTTTGCTGTTGGTGGTCATCAGCGTCATTGGATTTCAATCTATTCGCACCTTGTTATTCCTTTTCCTGAAAAAGAGGAACAACAAAAAATCGCCGCAGTGCTTACCACCGCCGATCAGGAGATCACCACCCTGCAAAAAAAACTCGACAAGCTGAAACAGGAGAAACAAGCCCTGATGCAGCAGCTGCTTACCGGCAAGCGTCGGGTTAAGGTGGAGGCTGCCGCGTGAATTTCCTATCCTGTGAGCCGCTCACCGATGCCGAGCTGGAGTACCTCGACAAGATTCTGCTGAAGTTCGGCAACGACCATTCGGTACTGAATGTATCGGAGCTGGATGGCTTTTTAACGGCGATTGTCTCTGGCCCTCAGGCGATTATGCCCAGCCAGTGGTTTCCGGCGCTCTGGTGCAAAATCGGTGACACCCGTGAGGATCTTGAATGGGAGAGTGAGCAGGAGTGTCAGCGGTTTATGTCATTGCTGATGCAGCACATGAACTCTATCGCTGCCACTTTGATGGAAGCCCCCGAAGAGTTTGAAGCGCTGTTGCAGGTTAATACTCAAGCGGAGCCGCCGGTACTGATCGCCGAGGAGTGGTGCTTTGGTTATATGCGCGGTGTGGATCTGGGGCAGTGGCCACCCCTGCCCGATGAGATGGACACCTGGCTCTACGCCATTGCCCTGCACGGGCGGGAAGAGAACTTCAGCGTGCTCGACACCCTCACTCTGGAGGAGCACCAGCAGACAGTGGCGGATATCGAACCCGCCGTGCGCAAGCTGCACGCCTACTGGCTGGCGCAGCGCACCCCAACCCGCCAGGCACCGCTGCGCGCCGAGCCCAAGGTGGGGCGCAACGACCCTTGCCCCTGCGGCAGTGGCAAAAAATTCAAACACTGTTGCCTGCACTAGGTGAGAGATACAGGGATCTCCCTGATAACAGAGATCGACAGGAAGTAAACGCCGTATAGGTACAACATGGATAAATCCGTAGCTGAACGCCAGGCAATCTGGCAGACATTTTTGCAGCGCTGGCCGTTGCAATCCTTGCCGGGTATGACGTTAACCGAGTACACCTCGGTAGACACCGGCGAGAGCTTCTGCAACTGGCTGGAGCAGCGTACTGAAGACATTGGCTCTATCTGGGGCGGCTCGGCGTTCAAGTTTGGCGTGTTTGCCCGCAAGGATAGCGCCGCTAAAGAAGATGGCGGTGGCCGACGTTTTGCCGACGACTACGGCTGGATGGAAAAGTATGGGGATAGCCCGGCGCAGGCCTTTGAGGCGGTGCGGGCCGAAATCTGCAAGGTCGCGCAGGCGGCGGCGCGAGGTGAGCTGGCGGAGGTGGATAATGCCGACCTGGGCGAAGCCGTGCGCTGGAAGATCGCGTTTCTCTATCAGAATCAGGCAACGCCTTTGATTCTGCCCATTTTCAAGGGTGAATACCTGAAGCTGCTGCTGGACAAGCCCGAGCCCAGCTTGTCGGCCGCCCACCACACGCTGTTGGCGCAGCGGGGCGATACCCCCTTGCTGGAGTATGGTGACCAGCTCTGGGCTCGGGTGCAGGTATTGCTGAATGAGCAGGCCACACCAGAAAAAGCCCGCGCCTATCTGGATGGGGCATCCGCCTACCACTTGCTGAAAGACCCCACCGATAAAATTGCCGGTTACGAGGCGGATAACGGCCAGCAGTTGGCGCTGTCGCTGAAAGGCAAAAGCGCGGTGCTCTACCTTAGCCCCGGGCCCTGGCAGCAGGCACTGCCGCAAGCTGTCACCGGCATCAGGCACTACCCCGCAGAGAAAAGCCGCAACAGCAATATCGCCGCCAACGCACCGACCCTGAAACAGGGTAACTCCATGCTGGCGGTGACAGTGAATACTATGGATGAGCTCGCGCAAGTGTGCGAACTCTACGCCGGTACGCAAGCCGGTACACGGCAACAGCAGCAGGATGGCAACGCGATGGACACCACTCAATCACAGACGCAGACAGCTCTGAACACCATTCTCTATGGCCCACCGGGTACCGGAAAGACCTACGCCACCACCGCCATGGCGGTAGAGATCGCCGAGCCGCAAGCTTACCGCGCCATACTGGCAGATACACCCGCCGACCAGCAGCGAGCGGCCATCAAAGCGCTCTACGAGCAACTGGTGGCCAGCAACCGCATCGCCTTTACCACCTTTCACCAGAGTTTCTCCTACGAAGACTTTATCGAAGGGATTCGGGCCAAAACCTCCGACGATGGTACCAGCCTGAGTTACGAGGTTGAGGACGGTGTGTTTAAGTCACTGGCCCAAGTGGCGGCGTCGCTAGGTCATGAATCGGGCAATGGGACGACGATGGACCTGGCAGGGCGACGTTTCTGGAAAATGTCACTGGGGAATACGCTGCACGACTCTGATGAGGGGTATCAGGACTGCCTAGAACAGGGCTATATGGGGCTGGGCTGGGGTGGTGACACAGACTTTAGTGATTGCCAAACCCGGGATCAGGTATCTGCGCGTTACAGTGAGAGAACGGGAGAGACCTATGATCACACAGCCTATAACGTCAGCGTCGTAAACACTTTTAAAAACGTCATTCGCAAGGGTGACTTGGTGGTGGTGTCCGATGGCAATCATAAGTTTCGCGCTATTGGTGAGGTTGTAGGTGACTACCAGTGTGTTCAGGAAAACAGTTACGACTTTTATCAACAGCGTAAGGTCAAGTGGTTGAGGAGTTTTGAACCTAGCTTGCCCAAAGAGATGTTGTTTAAGAAAGCATTGTCGCAAATGACGTTGTATGAATTGCGGCCAGCCACTATCCGGTTGGAGCAGTTGCAGGAGTTTTTGTCCGAGTCGCAACCCAACGACGAGTCGCCAAGTAAAAACTTTGTGTTGATCATCGACGAGATCAACCGGGGCAATATTGCCCGCATTTTTGGTGAGCTGATCACGTTGCTGGAACCGGATAAACGCAAGAGCGGCGCCGATGAGCGTTCGGTGATTTTGCCCTATTCTAAACAACCCTTTGCGGTACCCGCCAACCTCTACCTGATCGGTACCATGAACACCGCCGATAAATCTCTGGCACAGCTGGATCTGGCCTTAAGGCGCCGCTTTGAGTTTGCCGAAATCATGCCCGACGCCTCGCTGCTGGATGATATTGAAGTGCACGGCGTATCGATCGGCAAGCTGCTGGCGGTGATCAACAGCCGCATTGAGGTATTGCTGGATCGGGATCATCTGCTTGGTCACAGCTACTTTTTGCCTCTGCGTCAGCCGGGCGCGGACAAGCCACTGCTACTGGCCGCCATTTTCGAGAAGAAGATCATCCCTCTGTTGCAGGAGTACTTCTTCTCCGATTGGGAAAAGATCACCTGGGTGTTAAACGATATTGGCAAGCCGGAAGCACAGCACCGCTTTATACAGTTGGCACAGGATCAGACGGCGTTGAATCGCCTGTTCACGCCTGCTGTGGCCGAGACGCTGCAGGATCGGCGCTACCGGATAAACCCGCAGGCGTTCACAATGCCGGAGGCGTATCAGGGCATAGTGATCGAGGGCGCCTGACTGTGCAGGTGAGTATGCAGGAGAGTGTGCAGGTTCGAGAGTACGCCCGCATTACCACCGACACCCGTGCAGCGTCCTCGCTGGACTGTGGTGTGGTGTCGGCGGCGACTTTCGATTGGTTGCAGGAGCTGGCCGCGGGCTGGCAGGGCAGTGAGCCGGTTGCGCTGATCAACAGCCGCCGCTCACTCAAGCTGGGCAGTTATGTGGGCTACCTCCAGAGCCCCGCTGGGGAATCCATCGAGATTCTGCCCAAAACCGGCCTGGGTGTGGAAAATCCCGAGCAGGCACGTCGGATTCTGCAGTCCATGCTGTGCTGCGCGTTGCAGCTGAAGCCACGCCAGGCCGGGCCTGCCGAGCTGCTCCGTATGCGACAGCCGCTGCACGAGTGGATCTTCAGCCAGTTTCTGCAAGAGCTCAAAGTGCTGGTGGCCCGGGGTTTACGCTTTGACTACCAGCGGGTGGAAGAAGAGAGCCGCTTTGTGCGGGGACAGCTGTTGTTGGACCGACAGCAGCGGCAGCCACCGGGCCGCGCGCACCTGTTCCATATTCGCCACGATGTCTTCTCTCCCAATAGGGTGGAAAATCGGTTACTGAAAACCGCACTGGAGTGGGTCAGATCCCTGTGCTGGGAGAGTGAAAACTGGCGTTTGGCCAATGAGCTTTGCCATCTGTTGGCCGAGATTCCATCAGAGGCAAGTCCCGCCCAGAGTCTGTCACAGTGGCAGCGCAATAAGCTGATGCAGAGCTACGAGGGCGTCCGGCCCTGGTGTGAACTGATTCTGGAGCGATTAAACCCCAACTTTCAGCGCGGGAACCATCGCGGTATTGCACTGCTGTTACCCATGGAACAGCTGTTTGAGCGCTATGTGGAGGCGTCGCTGCGGCGCGAGCTGGCGCCCGCTGTGCGGCTCACCGCGCAGGCCAGCTCAGAGTACCTGGTACGCCACAAGCCCGGCCATGCCGATATCGCCCAGCCCTGGTTTCAGCTGCGGCCGGACCTGCTATTGCAGTCAGACAGCGGCAAGCAGGTGCTGGACTGCAAGTGGAAGCTGCTGGATCAGTCAGCCATGCAGGGCGATACCAAGTACGGTATCAGTCAGGCCGACCTCTACCAGCTGTTTGCCTACGGGCAGAAATACCAGTCTGGCTGCGGGCATATGATGCTGATTTACCCCAAACATGCCCGGTTTGAGCAGCCGCTGGCACCGTTCGACTTCACCAGCGAGCTGGTATTGTGGGCGGTACCTTTTTGTCTGCAAGCGCGGACTCTGGTGGCTGGGCAGTGGCAAGAGCACTTCCCGGATTTGTGTGGTGATGTGGGGTCTGCGGAGGTCTCTGAGGCGGGAGCGGGCTGATGATGGAGCAATTACGCGGCTTGTGCTTTGTGTTCCAACAGGTTTGGACCAGGATGCCGATGTCAGGAGACAAAATGACCCAGCAGATCAATGACATGCATGCGAGCTTGCTGCGACTGACCGATCTTGTCTATAATGTGGACAACACAACCGCCACGCTTAGTGCCCCTTGGGGTAACGCGCAACCTTGGCGGTTTTTTTATGCTCGTTTCAAGGGGGGCTTGAATGGCTGAGCCATACGCCAAAGCTCCCCTGACGTTTGCCCAACAATTACAGCAATTGCAGAGCCGTGGGTTAGAAGTTGCAGATCAGAGTGCTGCTTTAACCCAATTAGCGTCCATCAGCTACTATCGTTTGAGCGGCTATTGGTACCCGTTCCGCACCAGAGATGCTGCGGGCGTTGTCGGGAGCAGCTTTGTGCCCGGTAGCGGTTTTGAGCAGGTCATCGAGCTGTACGAGTTTGATCGACACCTGCGCCTGCTGATCCTGGACGCGTTAGAGCGGGTCGAAATTGCCATTCGTACCCGTATCACATACCACATGGGTCACCGATATGGTGCTTTTGGCCATACGGACGCTACTAACTTTCATCCCGGCTTTGACCATGCCAAGTGGCTGGCGAAGCTGGAGGAAGAAACCCGGCGCTCATCCGACGAGTTTATACGTCACTATCGAGCTAAATATTCCGGCTTTCCCCGCATTCCCATTTGGATGCTAACCGAGGTAATGAGCTTCGGTGCGCTCTCTTTTTTCTATAAAGGGCTGCGCAATGATCACAAGTCTGGCGTTGAAGACAAAAAGGCCGTGGCAGATTATTTTGGCTTGCACCACAAACGCTTGGGTGACTGGCTGCATACGCTGACTTATGTCCGTAATGTGTGTGCCCATCATAGCCGCTTGTGGAATCGGGAACTGGCCATTCGCCCGGATCGGGCCAAACACCACGAGTGGCTACCACCTGCTACCCCTAGAAATGACCGTATCTTTTATATTTTGTTGATGCTACGCCATCTACAACGCAGTTCTGAGAACGGAGATAAATGGGCCTTAGAGGTCACCAGGTTACTGAAGCCGATGGCGGCAGTGCATGGCTATC
>Ga0256829_1001993_pt1 | contig 15772 bp, 18 predicted proteins | sample 131447metaG_FD_185979 | JGI IMG/M metagenome (GOLD analysis project Ga0256829, IMG submission 185979) | Hydrothermal vent microbial communities from Lau Basin, Pacific Ocean - 131-447 | ecosystem: Environmental > Aquatic > Marine > Hydrothermal vents | place: Pacific Ocean: Lau Basin | collected...
CGTTCCTTTCATTGTGGATTTTATTCGATGCAAAACAGAATGCCCTGAGAACTACGTTTATACCTTTGGGGTGTTAATTTCTGAATTAGATGTGGAGAAAAACTCATTGGTAGAATCTGTCATAGAAGTAATTACCGATGAATCTTTATCTGACGAAGCGCGTGTTGGAGCAATCAATATTCTCTCTTTTATGGAAAGCGATGCTCTAATTGCAGAATCTACTCTAACTACTCTATTAAAAAACGAACCAGGGTTTGAACCAACAATAAACAATGCTCTGATTCGCATAGGAACAGACAGAGGTATTGAACTACATATTGAGGCTATAGCGAGAGCACCTGATCCCTACATGATATTTGAACTTACCAAAAATGGGCATCGAGCAAAGTCTGCTGCACCTGTGCTTTTAGCATTGTTACAACACGACAATTTTGAGCTAAAACAGGTTGTGGTTCGGGCGCTCGGAAAGATAGGGAACCCCATTGCAGAAGAACATTTGATATCAATGCTCAACAATGACAATGATGTGGTGCTGAATATTTTAGCCGCTCAATCGTTAGCGGAGCTGCAATCGAAAAAAGCGCTGATAGCACTCGAGCTAATTCGTGATAGCCACTGGTATCCACCGGTTAGAATGGCCGCCAAAGACGCGATTGAAGGCATAAATGCACCGATAGAGCTTTCTGAAAATCAGTCAGATTTTCCCTCATATTACTCAATGATGCACACTGAATATCTCACGCAAAAAATGTGCGAAACCGTCGCTTTGTCTCAATTAGAAGAGGATCAAGGTACAAAGCTCTATAAGGGTGACAACCTAGAAAAATTGATTGGCCTTGGCTATGACACCCATGTCTTGGGGTATGGGGCACGTGATGAAACCGATCAGATATTAAGTGGAAAAGAGGTGATAGAAGTTACCCCTGAAAATATGGTCGAACACAAAACCCCACTAAAACAAATCCCAGATCTTGCGCTTAAAGTCACTGGCGGGTGGCTAGTCGGTGCGAGTCGAGGTGAATGGGGTGGGGAAATAGTATTTATTGGCGACGATGGAACACAAGCAAAAGTGCTATCGGCTAATGTTGAGGACATCTATCAACTAGGAAATGAAATTATAGCGACTACCGGTTTAGCGCATTTGGGATCGAACAGCGGCATGATTTTCAAACTCTTCAGAGATGAGAACAATGAGTGGGTAGCAAAAGAGTGGATTAACCTTCCAGGAGCTCCTCAATCTTCATGGTTTGTAGAAAGCGGAGAATTACTCATTAATGTATTGCGAGGTGGCTCTATACTCTTGTCTGAAGATGGAGCTATGCGATTAGCTGCATGCAGTGAAATTTGATTAAGACTCACATTCGGTAAAATAAAAAAGCCTTACAGTTTTCTGTAAGGCTTACACAAACAAATATTACAATCGGGCGTTATAGCCAAGACAAGTTACATAAACAGCGGCTTAAATGTTTGCCATTGTTCGGTAAATTGTTCTGTAGGCTTACGGGTAAAGCCACTGCGAATAAACAAATTGATGCGGCCGTCTGTATAGCAGATCAACATATTAGCAATGGTCGCTTCATCCGCAGAGAGGCCTTTACCCTCTCTTAGCTTTCTTTCTCTGAGTACCTGTTTAAGCTGGGTTTCTAAACGCTCAAACAACTTTGCAATGCGAGAACGAAGGCGTTCTTGTTCGCCCATTAACGCGTCACCATTCAGAATTCGAGTAATACCGGGGTTTTTTTCAGCAAAGCCTAAAATGAGGTGAAGAATAAGTTGGCAGCGAACAACCGCGTCTTTTTCCTCGTTAATTATTTTATTGATACGAGTGAACAAGGTGTCTTCGATAAACTCTATTAGCCCCTCAAACATTCGCGCTTTACTTGGGAAGTGTCTGTAAAGTGCAGCTTCTGACACTCCAACTTTTTCAGCTAATTTTGCCGTCGTAATGCGTTGGCCTGGGCTGGTTTCTAGCATACCGGCTAAGGCTTGCAATATCTGCGCTTTTCTATTGGTTTTTTTTACAGCAGGCATGGCCAGTATATTTCCTCCGCAAATCGGACATAATGTCCGTGATCCAAAGTGGTTAAGCTATCGCTAAACCTCATGTTGTATGCTTCTTATTATCGACATGACTAAGCATGTCATTATTTATTTTTTGTATTGCTGCGCGATTAAAGAAAGTAAGGCAACTGATAGATCTGCTTTACTCATTGGAGCGAGATGCTCCTCTCCATCTGACCATATGACATGAAGTGCATTGCTGTCACTGTTAAAGCCTAGCCCTTCTACAGTGATATCATTTGCTGCAATCATATCTAGGCCTTTATTTGCCATTTTGCCACGAGCATACTGCTCTACATTTTGACTTTCAGCGGCAAAGCCAACGCAAAACGGACGAATTTTTTGACTAGATATCGTAGCTAGAATATCAGGGTTTTTTACAAAAGTAAGTGTTAACTCATCTCCGTTTTTCTTAATTTTATTATTTTCTACTGTGGAGGCTTTGTAATCAGCTACTGCCGCTGTAGCGATAAAAATATCAGACCTCTCTGAGTGTGCCAAACAGGCTGCGAGCATTTCGTCGGCAGTAACAACGTCAACGCGGTTACAACCTTTTGGCGTTGGCAAACTCACTGGACCAGCTACAATAGTCACGTCTGCGCCTGCTTGTTGTGCTGCCGTTGCCAAGGCGAAACCCATTTTACCTGAGCTGTGATTTGACAAAAATCGCACGGGGTCGAGAGGCTCCCGCGTGGGCCCAGCAGTAATTAAAATACGCAAGCCATTCAGCGACGGTACTGTTTTTTCACCGAGCGCTTCATTAATGAAATGTGCGATATCTTGTGGTTCTTCCATTCTACCCGCACCAACATCTCCGCATGCCTGCTCACCACTAGCCGGACCTATATAGGTAACACCATGTAATGACAAATTATGTAGGTTGGCTTGAGTAGCAGGTGCTTTCCACATTTGCTGATTCATTGCCGGTGCGATGAATACCGGTGCGCTGGTGGCTAGGTATAAAGTAGACAGCAAATCGTCGGCCAATCCATGGGAGAATTTGGCGATAGTGTTGGCTGTTGCAGGGGCAACTAACAAAACGTCTGCCCATTTGGCTAGCTCTATATGGCCCATTGCTGCTTCTGCATCTGGGTCTAGCAGGTCGGAATGGATAGGGTTACCCGACACTGCTTGAAGTGACATTGAGCTAACAAAAGCAGCGGCTGATTTGGTGAGTACAACGCGAACATTAGCACCCAGCGCAGTGAGCTTTCTAACAAGATCAGGGGCTTTATAGGCAGCAATACCACCGGTAACACCTAAAAGCACATTTTTATTATGTAAAGACATGAGACATTCATCTTGGTTTATTAACTAAAGCCTATCATGTTGTGAAATTCATGTCATAGCCTCACTCGGTTCATAAGCCGTGCTTTCGCTCAGTTAAATTCTGCGGCCCTAATTGATAATGTCTACATCAATTTAAGGTAGGGGATATTAATAATGTCGCTCAAATCCTGGCCATCAGAAGAGCGGCCTAGAGAAAAGTTGCTAAACAACGGCGTTGAAAAACTCAGTGACGCTGAATTAATTGCTGTGATGCTAGGTCGGGGCGTAGCTGGTAAAAATGCCCTGTCGCTGGCAATAGAGCTACTATCACACGTGGGTTCGGTGAGAGAGTTGGTGAGTGCGTCAAAAAACACATTTATGGAAGTGCGTGGCTTGGGAGAATGTAAATATGCCCAATTTCAAGCTGCATTTGAAATATTCAGGCGCTATTTGGAAATGCCCTTAAAGCGTCAAAATGCATTTACCAATGTGGAAGATACCAAGCGCTTCCTCAGCGCCACATTACGAGATTGCGAACAAGAAAAGTTCGCCATGATGATGTTAGATAGCCAGCACCAGCTCATAAACTTTAAAGTAATGTTTGTCGGTACCATTAATGCAGCAGCGGTATACCCAAGAGAGTTGGTTAAACAAGTTATGCGTGATAACGCTGCTGCGGTAATATTGGTGCATAATCATCCCTCTGGCATCGCGGAACCCAGTCATGCAGATATTGCGATCACAAGAGCGATCAAAACTGCAATGCAAACGATCGATGTAGACGTGTTGGATCATTTTATTGTTGGTGATAAGGAAATTATTTCCCTTGCTCAACAAGGGCTGATACACTAAACAATCTAATTCTGTTGATTATATTGTAGTCAAATCAAAGAAAATGCATTAGCATAAAGTAGTATTATCAGTTTCCGAGTTTATATCTATCAAAAGGACTATTATGAAAAAGTCAATTCTTGCATTATTTGCAGCTGCTACTTTGGCCACGGGGGCGAGCGCTCAAGATGGAGAAGGCGGAGCGGGAGCTGGTGGCGTTGGTGGTGTTACTGTAACTACAGCTGTTACTGCTGGTGTAGTTGGTGGGGTTATCGCGGGTATTGTAACTAACAACCGTGGTCGATCTAACGGCGGCGGTGGTGGCGGCTCCGAAGAGTGTGGCGAAGGCGAAGAGTTAATAAATGGCGAATGTGTGCCAATTACTAACCCTCCTACAAACACAGTCACGGTTTCGGTAACTAGTACAACTCCTCCACTTACTTGTGATGAAGATGAAGTTTTGATTGACGGTGTATGTCAGCCAACGACTACAACGACAAATACTGTGACAACTCCACCTACAACAGTTACTGTAACGGCAACTCAAACGCTTACATGTAACGATAACGATTTATTAGTAGATGGTGTGTGTGTAGGCACAACCAATACTAATACAAACACTGTTACCGTTTCAGGCACCCAAACAATTACTCAGACTGTAACGGTTCCTGTTACTTATACTTACCTACCATCTGGTAGATAAGCATCAATATATAAAAGCCGCTTTAATAAAGCGGCTTTTATTCATGTATCTTCTCGTGGTGCCTAGCAGGTACCTACAGTAAAGTTGCGCCATGAATAAATGTTCACTTAGTTTATTGTTATGTAGTTGTGCATTGCTTTTGAGTGCGTGTTCGGGCACTAATAGAGCCTACATTGATTCAATCAAGTACTTGTTACAAGATAAAACGTTAGAGTTTTCAAAGGAAGAAGTTGCTCAATACCCTCATGATCTGCTTTACGTCAATATTGATAATGAGATAACTGCTGCCTTAGGGTTGTCCTTCATTGACGGTGATAAGTACAGGTGGGTTTCTGGTGATGAAGTGGTTTTTACCATGCATCATGGCGTTATAGTCCAAACAGAGGGTTTGCCAGTAGACCTTCACTATACAAGTGATTTGGACAACAACCCATTAGCAGGTGATGATGTTCTAGCGTACCGTTGGGATCGCTTTGTTGATTTGGATCAAGTTGCATATGGAGCGCAGGTTAGCTCGACATGGCGAGTTGAAGGTGAATCTACACAAATCTATTTTGATGAGCCTCTGAACACACTAAAAATTGTTGAGTTGGTCACGTTTTCAGACATCAGCCCATTTTATAATATTGGGTTGTCTTGGGAAAACTATTACTACTTAGACGCAAACACCAAATATTTGCTGTCTAGCACTCAAAAGTTTCGCCCAGATGGCCGTTCTTACGAAATGATATATTTAAGCCGTGCGCAGCGGGCGCTTGCTGAAAAGGATTGATAATGTCTGAGTTAGTAAGGAAGCTGTGTTTTGTCGCCTTTCTGAGTCTGTGCACGAGTGTGGCTCAAGCAAAAGTAACAGTTTTCGTCAATCAACACGCTTTTGATTTTGAAAGTTCTCCCCGATTGAATGAAGTACTAGCGCCGGTCGCAGAAAGCAATGATTGGTACTGGCCAGCTTCAGCCGTTTATGACCTTAATGATCCAACGGCAGAGACCTTAAAAAAAGAAACAATGGATCTCATCTTGTCTGAACTAAAAACACTTAGTTCTAACGACAGCGACTACCAAGCGCTAGACAATCTTTATCGACAAGTCGCGTCCTGGTCTGTAGGTACTCGCAAATTGGTTTCAGTGTCTTATAACCGTGCTCGGGTATTTCCCGCTCACAACCCGATGTTTCAGCCTGGAAAATATTTAATTCGACTTTTTTCTCGTCCCGAAGGCTTTCATGTGGCTGGCGCGGTTAAGGTTCCTGGGGTTTATAAACACCAAAATGATGTGACTATATCGTCGGTGACTAGCGGTATTACATTGTCTCCTAAAGCTGATAACAGCGAAGTATGGGTGATATTACCTAGTGGAGATATCAGAGTTGAAGGCAAAGCTTATTGGAACAAAGGTTTTAGTCAGTTGATGCCTGGAAGTCAACTTTACTTCCCATTGAAAGAAAGTCTGTTTTCTCGTTCTACAACATTAATTAATGAGCGCGTAGCGCAGTTAGCTGTTCATAGGATTTTGCCGTAATGAGAGTTAATACACTTCTCTTAAAAGGGTTGATTTCTGCATCCTTGTGCAGCCCTGCGTTTATGGTTTATGCAGATAGCACTACTTCAGTAGAGCCTTCACAAATGGTCCAGGGTGGCGTTGGGCTCATTCAAACACCTACTGCCAGAATGTGGGATGAAGGCGGATTTGCCGCAAATTACACTGACAATGGCGAATATCGGTTTTGGTCGGTCAATCTCCAACTGTTTGACTGGATGCAAGCCACTGCAAGATACACTGATGTGCGTACACGTCTATACAGTGATGTTCCCTCCTTTAGTGGAAGCCAGACCCTTAAAGATAAAGGCCTCGATGTAAAGTTTAGACTTTGGAAAGAGAGCTACTATTTGCCTGACGTTTCTGTGGGTTTCAGAGATTTTGGTGGTACTGGGTTTTTTGAAAGCGAATATGTGAATGTTAGTAAAGCGGTAGGACCTTTTGATTTCCACCTTGGCTTGGGGTGGGGCTATATGGGGCGTTCTAACGATTTCACTAACCCTTTTTGCGAGGTAAGGGAGAGCTTTTGTACGCGACCTGAGGGCTTTTCTGGTCGTGGCGGTAAGATAGACTATAACGAGTTCTTTAAAGGTCCCGTTGCTATATTTGGCGGTATTGAATACCAGACTCCGTGGGAACCACTGACCATTAAGTTGGAGTATGAAGGTAATGACTACTCACAAGACCGCGCTGGTCAATTAGAGCAAGACACCCGATTAAATATTGGTGCTGTGTATAAATGGAATAATTTTGATTTTTCGCTCAATTATCAACGAGGTAATACTCTTGGGTTTGGTGTGACCTATCGCTTCAATATGAACACGATAAGTCAACTTAAGATTGATGAGCCGCCACGTTCACTTGTTAACAGGAACGTTCCGGACACTATAGACAGTGTCAACAAGGAACGACTCTACAACGACATCAACAATGAGGGGGGATTTGCCCTTTCAGATGTTAGTCTTCAGGAAGATCAAGCAATTTTCTATGGTAGCCAATACGCCTATCGGGATAGAAACGAGGCTGCGGAGCGAGTAGGTCGAATAATTGCGTCAGAATTACCTGACAGTGTAAAAACCTATCACATCATCGAAACTAGCGCCGGTGAACCTATGGTTGATACGCAAATAGATGCTGAAGAATTTATATCTGCCGCTCGTTTTGAGTCATTGGAAAACGAGCCTACGGAACACTTTACGCGCACATCACCTTCTAACGAGATCATTGATGAATACTCTCCAGCGGGAGGCTCTGGTCTGTTCTATAGTGCTGATTTTTTCTGGACACAGACCTTTGGTAGCCCAGAAGAATTTTATCTGTATCAGACTGGTTTAGTGCTCAGTGGAGGGTACGCGTTTAATAGTAAATTTGCTGCACTGGGAAGTGTTCGAGTTACATTACTCGATAACTTTGACAAGTTTACTTTCCTTGTAGACAAAGAGCGTTCGCCATTACCTCGTGTGCGCACTCGTGTAAGAGAGTATGTGTCAGAGAATACCGTTGGGATGGACACAGCATTTCTATCATATCAAAGCAAACTCACTGAAAACCTGTTTGCACAAGCTTACGGTGGTTACTTGGAGACCATGTTTGCAGGTGTTGGTGGGGAATTCCTATATCGAGAAGTGGATAGTAGAGTCGCCTTTGGCGTTGATTTAGCCTATGTTAAACAACGAGATCCATATGATCCTTTCGCTTTCCTAGATTATGATGCCATTACTGGTCATGCCAGTGTTTACTGGCAGCCTGAGTTTTTACCTGATACCCAATTAACGGTAAGCGCAGGCCAATTCTTGGCGGAAGATAAAGGGGTGAATATTGACTTCGCTAAACGTTTTGACAGTGGAATTGTAGTAGGTGCATTTGCTGCATTTACCAATGTTTCCTCTGAAGACTATGGAGAAGGAAGTTTTACCAAAGGTTTTTATATATCCATTCCAATGGACCTGTTCGTGCTTAAGCCTTCAAAAGGGCGTGGTATGTTCCCATGGATCCCTATCTCAAGAGATGGAGGCCAGCTGTTACGTCGACCTATTAGACTAGTAGATGTTACAGAAACACGGGCACCATTCTACGATTAATTTTTAAGTGTACACCCCGTTTGCTACCATAGGCGGGGTTGTCCCTTTAGTCAGAGAAAATAGTGCCTAAAATACTCTTTATACCTGTTTCTAGCGAGACTGGAGTGGGCGAATATCAACGCTCACTGAATATTGCTGAGAGTTTGCATGCCAAATTCTCTCATTGGGAGATTGGTTTTGTTATCAATAGACACGCTCCCTATGCCCCCAGTTGCCCCTTCCCTTGTATCTTGGTGGATAAATCACCCACAAAAGTAAAACGTGAGCTGAACAGTATCATAAGGGCGGAAAGTCCTGATGTTGTCGTTTTTGATGCTTCTGGCAGGGCGGGTAATTTTCGAGTTGCGAAAGAAACTGGTGCAAAAGTCATTTTTATCTCGCAACACGCAAAAAAAACGGCAAGAGGCCTAAAGGCGAATCGCATTAGGTATATCGACAAGCATATCGTTGTGCAGCCCCCTTTTCCTTTATTGAGCAATTAAAACTTCGCTTTTATCCGTCGGCTACACCCACTTATGTTGGAACTTTGTTTCAGCAACCTGACACAAATGAATTGGCGAGGGAGTTTGAGCTTAAACGAAACAAAGCAAATCTTTTGGTAGTAAGCGCTGGCTCGGGAAGTCACTACTTGGACGATGGGCGTTTAGCGTCAGATTTATATTACGATCTTGCCTTACACGGCGCGAAACAACACGATGTAGATGTGGTTTTTGTCTCTGGAGTCAGTTGCCCTAAGGAATACTCCTCATTGGAGGGAGTTAGCGTTGTAAAATCATTGAGTAATCGCGCCTTTCTAGGCTTACTCTCTCAGGCAAATTTTGCGCTATTAAGTGGTGGAAGTACCTTGCTTCAGGCAGTTGAGTTGCGTGTTCCAACACTAACGTCGCCGGTTTCGAAGGATCAAGCCGCAAGAATATCTGCATGTGCTAAAAAATCTCTATGCATAAGTGCTAGTTCTGATGAGCAGAGTTTACAAACAGGGCTGGGGCAACTTGTTGAATGTTCGCATCAACTAATAGACGGACTTTCTCGTTACCATGAAAACAGCGACCAAACTTTGGGGATGAGTTATGTGTTATCCATGTTCACCCAACTTCTAAGTGGCAACCAGGAAGCGCGCAATAATGGATAAATATGTGGTTGCTATTGGCCCCGTAAAACAACAGGCGAGCTTTCACTGGGTGGTGACTGATGTTGTTGAGTACATATTGGCCAATGAAATGATGAACGACGTGAAGATCATCTATTTTGATGACGAGGATGACGTTAGTGGAAAATATGATGCGTATTTTTTTGTCAAAGCATTGCCATCACTGAAAACCATTAAGTCGCTACAGCACACTAAATTGTTTTTCGTGCCAATAGACTACTTTTCTTACCCTTTTAAACTAACGCTAGAGGCCATCAAACTTCAGTACTTTCATGGTGTGCTTTGCCATAGCCTGCATTTGGCCGATAGACTTGCTGGTGTTGCGCCCATATTTCACATCGACCATTATGCGAAGTTTCCGTTTAATAGATCTTTAGCAGAACATCGAAAACAAACTGTCGCGTGGGTTGGGGTGCATGAATACATAGCGAGTACCCTCGACTATTTAAGACAGTACGACATACTAAACCGGTTCGAGAACTACGAATTCTTAACCAATATCAATGCATTAAAGCCTCGTCGCATCAAAAAATTGAAACAAGCGCTAACGGCACTTGATTTACCCGCACATATTGAAAAGTCTGACGATGTATTAATTGTTAACGGGGTACGCTTTCAACAATGGAGTGAGGAAAAACAAGCGCAGGTGATATCTGAATGTGAATTGGTTATCGATATCAAACAAGACGGATTTAGGCATCAGGTAAAGCCGCCTACAAAGTGCCAGCTCTATGCGACTTCAGGAGTGCCTGTGTATGTTAATGACATCCACCCCGCCATAGCACAGTTAAGTAATGATGGAATAGCGCTGAGGACCATTAATCAGCTGTTAGATAGTAACAATGAAGATACGTCGGCTTACGGACAATCTCTTCGCGAACAAGCGCAAGAACAGTATAGCTTGTCAAATGTTGCAAAGCGCTACTGCTACGTTATTCACCAATGTATATCGAGTAGTTATAGGCCCCCTAAGTTCTCATACCTGAGTTATTGGCACTACCTAAAAGCAAAAATCTGCGGCGTTTTTGCAAAAGCGTAATCGCTATAACTGGAGTAATTAGCGAAGCAAATATTGATGAATAGAGCATTTTGAGTAAAGAAGTAGCCAAAAAGTAACCTTTTTTGACTTTCTTATTGAAATAGATCCCCCTTTGCTGTATAAAATGCGCCCTCTAATTTATAGTAATACGCCATTTGACCGAGTGACTGTTTTCAGGGCCGGATCGACTGGCAAGACAGTTATCGTTGTTCTGGAGACAAATACAATGTCAAGAGTATGCCAAGTAACAGGTAAGCGTCCAGCGGTTGGTAATAACCGTTCACACGCAAGAAACGCGACTCGTCGTCGCTTTTTACCAAACCTTCAATCTCACCGTTTTTGGGTTGAGAGCGAAAACCGTTTCGTTAAACTACGTTTGTCTGCAAAAGGCATGCGTATCATCGATAAAAAAGGCATTGATGCAGTATTGACTGACATGCGTGCCCGTGGTGAGAAAATCTAAGGAAGCCTAACAATGCGTGATAAAATCAAATTAGTTTCTTCAGCAGGTACTGGTTTCTTCTACACTACCGACAAGAATAAGCGTAACATGCCTGGCAAAATGGAGATCAAAAAGTACGATCCCGTTGTGCGTAAGCACGTTATGTTCAAAGAGGCAAAAATCAAGTAATTAGCTTGCTTTTGTCTCCACGAAAACCCGGCCTTTGCCGGGTTTTTTGCGTTTTGGCACTCGTGATAAGTTTGTTTAAACAGTGACAATAGGTATGATTCTATATCTATGAATAAAAAGAAGAGGGTGAGTTTTGGCGAGACTATCTAAGCCCGCGATGAATAACCTAGTGATAGTGGCTATGTTACTTATGATTGCACTATTTAACTTGGACGCTTTTCTGCCTCGCGCAAATACGCCTGTGTCTAAAACACTGCTACCAACCGATACTTATCTTCTTAAGATAGAGCACGATAGCCATTCTTTGGAGCGCTCAGGTCAGCAATGGCGACAGGTATCAGGGGCAACCGATTTGCCGTTACCGTCACAGCAGTATTCAAATTGGCAAAGAGGGATCTTACTGCCTATGGTCGATCCTGCGGATGATCTTCCTAGTGTGGAGCCATATATAGTGGTGGTGTGGATCGCTGGCAGTGTTGATGGCCTAGTTTACGCATTTTATAAGACAGATAGCGCAACAATAGTGAATCACAACAATCAATGGTACACCCTTGAAAATGTGACGTTGTTACAACTATTGCCTTGGATCAATAGCAATGCCTGAATTACCAGAAGTAGAAGTTAGCCGCTTGGGTGTTACCCCCCATTTGACGGGCCAAAAAATTACAAAACTTATTGTAAGAGAATCCAGAATGCGCTGGCCTGTACCCAATGAAGTACAGGATGCCGTAGGCCACGCCATTTTATCAGTGCGTCGACGGGCTAAGTATTTACTGATTGACACGAGTATTGGCAGTCTAATTTATCACTTGGGAATGTCAGGTAAACTTAGAGTGATTGATGCGAGTACACCTGTGATCAAACACGATCACGTTGATCTAGTGTTGGCATCCGGTCAGTGTTTGCGATTTAACGACCCTAGACGCTTTGGTGCTGTGCTATGGCAACCCAAAGGAACATCCCTTGAGTTAATGGCTAACTTGGGCCCAGAACCGCTTACAGACGCTTTCAATAAAGAGCGTCTCTTTAGTTTATCCCGTGGCAAAAAAAGCGCAGTGAAAAATTTCATTATGGACAATGCGGTGGTTGTGGGTGTTGGAAATATCTACGCAAATGAAGCGCTATTCACGGCAGGGATTGACCCGAGGCGACAGGCCGGAAAAGTCAGTGAAGCAAGGTACATTAAACTTACACAGGCCATCAAAGAAGTACTTGCTAAAGCGATAGAGCAAGGCGGAACTACCCTCAAAGATTTTGCGCAAACTGATGGTAATCCAGGTTATTTCGCCCAACACCTCAGAGTGTATGGTCGCAAGGGTGAGTCTTGTGAAATATGTGAAACTGAAATAAAAAGCATAGTAATAGGGCAAAGAAATACATTCTATTGCCCATCTTGTCAGCGATAAGTAAGCAGGTGAAGTGCTATTTCCCGTGAAGCCGTTTAATCAGCGCTGCTTCTACTACAGGGTGACAAAACTCACTAACATTGCCCTTGTGAAGCGCCACTTCTTTGACCAAAGTTGACGAGATAAATGAATTTTCTTCCGCAGGTGTTAGGAATACGCTTTCGAGTTTCGGGTTGAGTCGGCGATTCATGTTGGCAAGCTGAAACTCGTATTCAAAATCAGACACGGCTCGCAAACCGCGAATCAATACCGACGCGTTTTGCTGATCGGCAAAGTCAGCCAACAAGCCCGTAAAGCCAACCACCTCAACATTTGGTAAATGTGCAGTGGTTTCCTTGATCATGTCTACCCGCTCTTCTAGGCTGAAGAGCGGCTTTTTGCTCGGGTTAGATGCAATGGCTACCACCACTTCAGAAAACATAACAGAGGCTCGTTGTATAAGGTCTGAGTGACCATTGGTAATAGGATCAAAAGTCCCAGGGTAAAGTGCTCTAGTATGCATGTTATTTCATCTATATAAATGTTGGGTAAAACAGTAACGATTATTGGTAAACGATGCAATTTACTTACATAAGAATTGCTTCGTTAGGTTGCTGAGTATCCTTGCATAAAAAACGCCCAATCAGACTCCTGCCAGTAAAATTGCGGGTTTTTTGTGACTTCTTTATGAAGGGAGCGATGTAATCTTGAAATATTCGCTAATTTCCAACGATGACCAGACTTTATTGCACACCTATCAAAATCAATAAGCCAAACTTGGTTTTGGTCATCAAGCATAATGTTACGTACGTTGGCGTCGTGATGATAAACTTGGCAGTCGTGCATTTTGCGCATCGCTTTGCCTATATCGCGCCAACAGTGTTGAGACAATGCAGTGCGAGTAAGCTTGTGATGAAGGTCAACGCTGTTGGGAATAGCTTGAGTAATTAAATCGCCACGGTAAATCAAACCATTGCGCTTTATACTGGCGGCAATGGGCAAAGGTACTTTTAGCCCTTGTTGTCGCATATGGGTGAGTAAAGCAAATTCTTCGAACGGGCGAGAACTACTTACCCCGGTAAAAACGTACTGGTCGTCGAGACACTTTCCAATCAATCCGCCTCGACGAAAATGGCGAAGTACCCAGTCATACTCACCATTTTTTATAAACAGCGTTGTACCACGACCTTTCGCTTTGCCTGTAATCTTGCCTTGTTGCTGCCAATAAGAAGCTGAAAATAGCGATGCACTTGGGCTAGGGACAAACTCCGAATCACAAATAATATGATGACCATCTAAGAACTCTTGGCGTATTGTCGTCATTGGGTGTGCATCTTGTGGTAAATTGACCATTCTAATGATTTATTCACGCTTTTCAGCTTTAGAGAGTGATTCTGTGGGAAAAAAAATTTGCATCATGCGTTTATCGGCCATTGGTGATGTTTGTCACGCCGTTGCTATGGTTACACGTATTCGCACCCAATGGCCAGATGCTCACATTACTTGGGTAATTGGCAAAGTAGAGTATCAATTGGTAAAACTCATTCCTGATGTTCGTTTTGTGATCTTCGATAAACGTGAGGGTAAAGACGCTGTAAAGAAGCTTAAAACAGCACTGAAAGATGAAAGCTTTGATGCCTTATTGATGATGCAAGTTGCGTTAAGGGCAAATTTGGCGTCAAGAGTAATAAATGCAAAAACTCGAATTGGCTTTGACTGGGCGCGAAGCAAAGAATTACATTGGTTGTTTGCCAATAAGCGCGTAGCGGCGCGAAAGCACGCCCATGTACTTGACGGGTTTATGGATTTCGCCGACGCGTTAGGTGTTCCTGCACAACAGCCAGTGTCTTGGGACATACCCGTTTCAAACGACGATTCAACGTGGGGACAGCAACAAGCTGATGCTTTAGGTACGTATGTGGTGATAGCACCGGCGGCCAGTAAAGCCGAGCGCAACTGGTTACCAGAGCGCTATGCTGAAGTTGCCGAGTATGCGTCAAGCTTGGGTAAAAAGGTGATATTAGTTGGTGGTCCAGGAGAACTTGATAGACGCACCGCCGATACCATTCTCAGTCATACCCAAGTTATAGTGGAAGACTACACAGGTAAAACATCTCTACATCAGTTGTTAATGCTATTAAAACACGCTGAACTTGTTATTGCCCCCGATACTGGTCCTGCACATATGGCAACTATGGTAGGTACACCTGTGATTGGACTTTATGCCCACTCAAACCCCCTGAGAACTGGGCCTTACAAAGACATCAATAACACCTGTTCTGTGTATGATGACTGCATTTCTGAGCAAAAAGGAAAACCTTGGCAATCGCTAGCGTGGGGAGTAAGAGCAAAAGGGAGCGATTTGATGCAAAAAATCACTATTGAATCGGTAATCGATAAAATAGACAAAATATTGGTTATCAATAGCTAAATTTTTGTGGCAAAGCCATTGGCATTATCTACACTTGTGAGTAGAAAGCACCTTTTGCTTACATGGAGAGTATCTAATGGCAATGCATCTACTCATACGACGGATGCGATTGCGAGCCCGACACGATGTTATACCCATCCTAATAATTCTTCTAACGGTATTCACAGGTAGGCTAGCAGCAGCTGAGTCAGTACAAATATTCGCACATAATAGTGTCGCGATATCTTCTCTTACGCAAAGTGAAGTGCGACAAATCTTCACTGGGATGAAACAACATTGGCCAGATGGCAAGCGCATTCGCGTGTTTGTACTGGCGGATAACTCAGAGCTTCACAAATCTTTTTGCCGTGAACAACTGCAAATGTTTCCTTATCAATTGAATAGAATTTGGGACCAAATGACCTACTCCGGACAGGGTAATGCGCCTACGCGAGTTGAAAGCTTGCAAGAACTGATAGATATCATAGGAAAAACCGACGGTGCAATCGGTTATATCCGCGAGGGAAACTACGAAACCACTAAGCTCATAGAGGTGCAATCATGAACAGGATTTGGTTTGCAACCGTGCTTCTTTGTACATGGATATACTGCGCGAATAGCGTGAAAGGTGAGGAGTTTTCTTGGCATGGATACCTATCTCAGGGCATTACTCAAT
>Ga0256829_1001994_pt1 | contig 15771 bp, 14 predicted proteins | sample 131447metaG_FD_185979 | JGI IMG/M metagenome (GOLD analysis project Ga0256829, IMG submission 185979) | Hydrothermal vent microbial communities from Lau Basin, Pacific Ocean - 131-447 | ecosystem: Environmental > Aquatic > Marine > Hydrothermal vents | place: Pacific Ocean: Lau Basin | collected...
GAAGTCTATCTTTGCATCAATTTTACCAATTTGACCAATAGCGTATGTTTTTCCACCATATGTAACGCTTCCTGCCGGTTTTGCAGTTCCTGTAATTTTATTACCATTATAGTAAACACCACCACTAACTCTAAACATACTACCCCATGGATGGTAATCCGCTAATAAGCCAGCAGATAGTAATTTTAATTTAGCTTTATATTTAATATTGTCATATGTTTTTGTTTTAGTAAGATTCAATCCATTAACATTAAATCTCATACCAAATTTTTGATTAAACATATGTTCAACATCAACTCCAACACCTAATGTACCAACTTTTAAAGCTACACCATTAGAACTAACTGCTGCAGGTGCAACAGCAGGTACAGAAACTGGTGGTACTGCAACTGGTGCAACATTTTTCCCTGCAAATGCAATACTACTTATTGCTAAAGCAGATAAAATAACTTTATTCATAAACACTCCTATAATAATTTAACAAAATAATTATATTATATTTTTTTTAAAGCCAAATAATGAATCTATTTGCAACTATTTAAAATATTTAAAGCATCCTTATAAATTGGTTCATCTATAAACCCATATTTTGGATGTATAAAACCATTAATATCTTTTTTACTACTCTCTTCAAAAGCCTCTTTTATATTTTTTGCTCTTTTTAGCTCTTCGTAAGTTGGAGCGAATATTTTATTGGCAATTTCAACTTGTGCTGGTCCCATGCAAGCTTTGCTTTTAAATCCTAACTCTCGCTCGAATTTGCAAAACTCTCTAAAGCCATCTATGTCTTTATAATCTTGATACATAAAAGATACTGGCTCCACACCGATAGTTTTACAATCAACTAAAAATTTACTTAAAATATAGCTAATAGTAGGGTTTTCTATTTTAAGCAGAGATTGGGGTAACTTTAAACTTGCTAGCAAATCTAAAATACCTAAATTTGCACGAGTAAATCGACTATTATTTATTTGCCAACTATTTAAACTATTAAATGCTTCTTTCGTCTCTAGCGAAATATGTACCTCTTTATCTCTATCTAAAAGATTTAAAGCATATATTACCTCATCTTGACTTGTAACTTTAGAGACTCTAATTGCATTAAAACAGTATGGCTCTAAGAACTCTATCTCTTGAACTCTACCTTTATTTAATGGATTTACACGAATTATAATTTCACTTTTAGTACTCTTTAAATGGCTTAAAAAATAGGCTATATTTATTAATGCTTCCTCTTTTTTATTAGAAGCTATTGCATCTTCTAAATTTAGAGTTACACAGTCACAATTTAGAGAGTCTAATCTATTTAAGTGCTCCAAGTTAAGTGGGTTTAACATCATATTAGAACGGTGCAGACTCTTTACTAATTTAAACCTATTATCTGGATTTAAATTAGCTTTTTTCTCTGCAATGCTTAAGCTTTTAACCTGCTCCAAATTTTCAAAAACCATTACTTAGACTCCTCTCTTAAATCTTTTGATTGTGCATACTGAATATTATATAATTTAAGTATATAATCTTGTCTTTTAAGTGCTTCGGCTACATCTATAATAACTTTTTTATGACTTGAATCTTCTAATACAATAAAGCCTCTCTTTTTTGCTTTTATTACTTTATAAAAGCTTTTAAAATCTACAATATTTTTACCATCTATTTTTGTTGGCATATAATGATAAAGTCCTTGATTTCCACGATTACTTCTATCTGCAAAAACACCTAATAGTATAACTTGCTCTTGCTTTTTTTTAGTTGCACTTTTTAATAATAAATTATAAATTTGACAATCTTTTCGCTTGCCTGTATCAACTAAATTTTCAACTAATGGCGAAAATAGGTAACCGCCATAAATAAAGTAACTAGGGTCTTTATCATAAACATAGTTTTTAACAAGCCAAACTTTGTCATTTCTTTTTGTCAATTTAATTGTAATGTCAACTACTTTACGATTTCTCCAAACTTTCAACTTTACACTATCACCCATTTGTAGTAAATCCACAACATATTTTGCCGAAGTATATTCCCCTTCTCTAAACTCTACTGTTCCATCATCTTGTATATTTTTACCATTTATGCTTAATATAATATCGTCTCTTTTTAAAATACCTGCACTATTACCAAGAGGCATTACCTTATTAACTAAAATACCAGTTTGATTACTATTTAATCCAAAATATTTTTTTGCTGCAGGATTTTCTAATTTGGAAATAAACATATGAAGTTGTGGTACTCCATCTATATGCCCGTCACTCCAATCTTTTAAAAAGTGTTTAACCATTACAGTTGGCACTAAATAGCCTATATTTTGGCTAAAAGTCATTCCTTGCATTACAACACCAACAATTTTACCACCACTAATTGCGGGTCCTCCACTATTACCTGGGTTTATTGCCGCATCTACTTGAATAGACAAAAACTTTTCACCACTATGCACATATCTTTGATGTTCTATTCTCGAAACTACGCCAGAAGTTACACTAAGCGTTTTCCCACCCATAGGGTATCCATATACTAAAATCTTCTGTTCACTTTGTGGTAGATTGCCAATTTGTATCGGTTTTATGCCTTTAAAAAAGCTTTTATCTTCACAAGTTACTAGTGCTAAATCTACTTCGTGAGAAACTGCTACAACTTTTGCAATATAGCGTTTTGCACTACCATATTTTTGTACTTCTAGAAATGTATTATTAGCTACAACATGGGCATTCGTTAGTATTAAATTCTTGCCAATAACTGCCCCACTACCACTTGAACGAGAGTTACTACTAATCCATGGCTTTTTAAAATTTGGCTCTTTTGCTGAGCTGTAAATTTTTACAATAGCTTTTTTTATATCTTTATCACCATTTTGTGCATTTAAAAATATAGCTAATGATAAAATCAATAATATATGTCTCAATTAACATCCTTTTTTGCTACAATTATACAAAAAAAGGCTAATTAAGCAAATGAAAAAAGCACTTCTTTTAATAATAGCTATATTTTTACTAAATAGTTGTGGTGCGGTTACATACAAACAGATTCGAACACCACAAGATAACCCAAAGATAGAACACTTAAAGCAAGAACTTCTAACAGAATCTAGTAATAAAAAAGAGGCAAAAGAACTTGCAGTTCTTGGTATTACTTACCCAAAAGTTTTAGCAAATCGATACCATTTGGTGACTCCACCTCTCTACCACAACTTTTTGGTAAATACAGGTCAAAGAAAACGGGGACTCTGCTTCCATTTTGTAGAAGATATTATGGCAGAGATAAATACCAGAGGCTTTAAAAGTTTTAAATTTAGATGGGGTAGAGCTAATGCCGATAAGTTAAATGAACACAATGTAATAGTAGTAACAGGAAATAAGAATAGTAATTTCAACGATGGTATTATACTAGATGCTTGGCGTAATAGTGGAAACTTACTATTTTGGAGAGTCAAAGATGACCCAGAATATAAATTTAAAGAGTGGGCAGAAGGAAATGCTCGAATAAATCCTTAAGGGTAAATTCCTTTCGGTTTTTTGATAACTTAATAGCCTAAGAGGTACCCTTAAGGAAATTTGCATACAATAGTAATACAAAATTAAGAAAGGAGTCAAATGGCTATAAAAGAGGTAAATAGTGTTGTTTCTATAGATTATGAGCTAACAGAAGTTGGAAGTTCAGAAGTTATAGATAGTAGCAAAGGTAGAATGCCCCTAGAGTTTATAACTGGTATGGGGCAGTTAATACCTGGTTTAGAATCGCAACTTGTGGGTATGAATGCTGGTGATAGCGCTAAAATTATAGTACCTGCTAAAGATGCATATGGTGAATATACTCAAGAGGGTGTTCAGACACTTCCACGAGAAAATTTTAAAGGTATTAACTTAACTGAGGGTATGACACTCTATGGTCAAGGTGCAGATGGTAACCAAGCAGAGGTAAAAGTTGTATCGTTTGATGACAATAAAGTTAAAATAGATTATAACCACCCATTAGCTGGTAAAGATTTAGAATTTAATGTAACAGTAGTAAGTGAACGAGATGCAACTTATGAAGAGGAAGCAACAGGAGTTGTTGGCGGTTACGCAAATTGTAACATAAGCGGTTGATAACACTAGTTTAGAGTCAGGTTGGCTCATACATTATGCCTTAAAAATTATATTTGGCAACTAGTTTTACACCTAAAGAGCTTTTAAAGCTCTTTAAATAACTGAAGTTAATAAGGTACACGAGTGTTAGATTGGTTTATTCCATTACTCATTTTTATATTAATTGCAGGTTTTACTCCAGGTCCAAATAATATTATAGCTATGAGCATTGGCTTTAGCTGGGGTTTTAAATATGTAATACCACACATATTTGGTGTATCTATTGGATTTCCAATAATGCTTTTACTAATTGGCTTTATTTTAAAACCAATTTTGGAACAAAACACTATTATATTTGATGTTTTAAAACTTTTAAGTACTGGCTATATTATCTATTTAGCATACAAAATTGCTACCTCCCCTACTTCATTCAAAGAGAGCAATACTAAAAAACCTATAAGCTTCGTAGAATCACTAGCATTTCAATGGATAAACCCTAAAGCATGGGCAGGAGCACTAGCAACAATAACCTTATATATACCACCAAACAACTATACTACAGGCTTAATAATTGCTACTATTAGCTCAGCTATTACAATAATTTTTGCTATCTCTTTATGGGGCTATTTGGGCAAAAAAATTAAGCTATTTCTATCTAAACCAAGCCATATAAAAACATTCAACTACACAATGTCAATTACACTTTTAATCTCTGTGGGAATGATGTTACTTAGGTAGCAAAAAAATATTTATTATAATATTATAATTATTAACTGAAGTTACGCACTATATACAATATTAAAGGCACCCTCCAATAAGATTAATTTAAGGAATCTATAGCCATATAATGGAATTGATTATTAACTGAAGTTACACACTATATAAAATCTTTAACATAATTGTATTTGATGGTAACGCTAAAATAGTAAAAATTTATATTTTGTTACTTAAGTAACAAAAAAAATCTTTTTTATATATTATAATTATATAAAGGTGGTAAGTAAAGGAGGATTAAAAATGAAAAAATTTATATTAATTATTCTAACTGCACTATTTACACTATTGATTGCTAATGATTTTAAGGAATTAAAAGCAATTTATGCCGATTTAAATGGGGATGGTGTACAAGAGAAGGTAACTTGGCAAAAGTTTGTTACTACTGAACTTGGTGATTACTATCAAATTGTTGTGTTAGATAGTAGTGGAAATACAATTTGGAGAGGTCCAAAAACAACTGATGAATCCAGCCCGTTTTTTATTGCATCACTAGATACAGGTGTTTCAATACCTGAACTTATTGCAGATATTGACAATGACGGTAATTTAGAAATGCTTATTCCAACCCCTGCAAGCGATGTTTCACCTCTTTGGTATAACCGTTTAAAATGGAAAAACAGTAAATTTATACCGATGAAAAGTGCAATATTACAATATGACCCATACGCGAGAGATATACCCTTAAAGTGGGTGTATAAATACCCCGGTTCATATAGTTTTTGGGCGATGATGTTTAGACGAGATAATAATAGAGTAAAAGCTTCGATAACAAAAATATATCCAGATGGTTCAAATGATTATGGAGAGGTATATTTGCATTTTATAAATGGTGGGGCAATGATAGATTCATGGATTAAACCTCTTCATGGTCCAAAAAAGAAAAAAGTAAACTTCTCTTATATTGCTAAATTAAGTCTAAAAGACCATTATAACTCTAAAGGAGAGAAATTAACAAGAGTAGCCGATATTATTCGACAAGATAGAGCCAATTTTTACAAAGGTGCAAAAGATTTAGAAGATAGAAGTGACCCAATATTTAATGATTCGCTAGAGAGGAAATCTTTAAGCGAATATAAAATCTATCTACACGGTATATCAAAATATACAATTTTAAATCAGACACCAACTGTAAAGATTAAAGTAGATTTAAATTTAGGAAAGATTGATATTTCAAAAGCTAATATTACGAACTCTAACAATATTGAGTTTAGTTATATAGCTAAAATAAGTAATAAAGACAAATATAATTCACGAGGTAAAAGATTAGAAACAGTTAAAGAGATTTTACGACAAGACAGGGCAAATGTTCATAAAAACAGAGCAGATAAAGAGGATACTTACGATAGTTATTTTGAGACCATCAGCCAAAGAGCAAAAATGCAAAATTATAAAATAGTGCCAATAGGAACCAGTTATAAAACTTTAAAAAGAGAGGTTATATATGGTAATCCTATCCTTGGCGTGCAGGTTGGCAATGGCGTATTGCGTATAAAAATAATTAGAAAATAATACACAATGTCATTAGTTTTTAATCTCTCTATTTTGGTGTCCATAGATAATAATAGATATAAATATTCCACCTTGAACTATACCTAATATTACCTCCGAGCTAACTGCCATCATTGCATTTAAGGTTTGTGGTATCCAGTCGCCTGAGCCTAGTGTGCTAAAGGTTACGGTTGAAATATAAAATGCTGTAACAAAGCTATGTTCGCTAATTATTTTATAATTTTCTGGTGAAAAATTTGAATTTAAATGAAACAGTGTATGTACACCAAACATATAATATACTACGGCATAATACATAATAGTGATTATTGTTATCTCTAAATATAGTAGCACCACATGCATTAAAGTTGCATTAGTTGGGTGGTTTGTATGAGTAAAAATATATAATGCCGTATCTAGCAAAATAAATCTTGCCAAAACAATATACAAAATATCACCAAAAAGAAATATCTCTTTATACTCTATAAAAAACTTCACTTGATAGAAGTGAAAAATTAACTCTATTGCTATCGGCATTAAAAGTAATGGCAATATCAAAAATGCAACATGGACATCGTAAATATAGCGTCTTTTGTAAAGCTTTCCTATTTTATTTATCAAATATAATCCTAAACTATGGTCTTGTCTTTATACTCATCTATGCTGAGATTATATACTTTTTTATCTTTAATTGTTAAAACTCTATCACATAATGGTACCATTGCTTCATCGTGTGTTACCATTATTACAGCCACTCTCTGCTCGATTGCTATTTTTTTAAGCATTTTTACAACATCTACCGAGCGTTTAGAATCTAATGCAGCAGTAGGTTCATCAGCCAATATTATCTCTGGTTTATTTGCAAGTGCTCTGGCAATAGCAACTCTTTGGTTCTGTCCTCCAGATAGGTTTGATGGCATCTCATTTGCTTTATCTTTTATGCCAAAATAATCTAAAAGCTCTAATGCCTCTTTTTTTGCCTCTTTTAAAGAGACTCCATTTATTTGCGGAATTAGTGTAACATTTTCTATAACATTTAAAAATGGAATTAAATAGTGAGCCTGAAAGATAAAGCCAATTTTTTCTCGTCTAATTCTTCGCTTCTCTTTGGTTAGCCATTTATTATCGTAAACTTTCTCTTCTCCTAACCAAATTTGCCCACTTGTTGGGGTTAAAACACACCCTATCATCATTAAAAGTGTAGTCTTCCCTGCTCCACTTGGTGCAATTAAAGCTACCAATTCACCCTTTTTTATCTCGAAAGTGGCATCATTTATAACCTCTACTAAAGTGTCACCTTTACCAAAATGTTTTACCAATTTCTGCGTTTTTATAGCTATACTATCCACACTAGCCCCCTATCGCTTCCGCAGGATTTGCACTAATTACCTTTTTTATTCCAATTAACGAAGCTATAATCGAAGCAACAATTACAATTATAAACAATGCAATAGCATCTGGTGTCTCTAACACAACTCTTTTAGGAAATTTAGTATAAATTAAGTGCGAAAAGGCAAGCCCAAAAAAGAATGCTAATATACCCATTAAAAGTGTCTCTTGAGCAATCATTTTTATAATTAAACTATTTGGCACACCTAAAAGTTTCATTATTGCTATCTCTTTAATCTTCTCTAGTGTCATAGTATAGATAATTAGAGCAATAATTATTGTAGATACAATTATTAAAATAACAGTAAACATACCAATCTGTTTAGATGCCATTTTAATAAGGTTTTTTGTGAGTATCTCTTTCTCTTGATTTTGAGTATAGACACTTTTATGTTTATACTTTTGAATCTCTTTTGCAACCATTTGCGGGCTATAACCACTTTTAAGAGTTGCCACTGCACAATTTACTAATTGCTGTGCTGAACTCTTTATTCCTCGTTCTCTATCACTTCGTATTCTAAAATTAGAGTAAGAAAATTGCAACTCTTGGGCATCTTTTAAACTCAAAAAAACAAGTGGGTCTCCACCAGAAGAGACAGTACCATGAGTAATACCTACAACCCTATATTCATGTCTGCCCAATGGTATTGTCTCATTTAATTTGTAGCCCAATTTATCAGTTGTAACAATTTCATAATGCTCTTTTAATATAGCTCTACCCTTTACGATACTCTTTGGATTTATAGGATTTATTTCACCAAAAGGGTCATAACCAACTACAAATGCTCTCTCATCAGTTCCATTTATTGGCATTTGAATATTTTGAAAAGTTAAATTTGCACTTTTATCTACACCTTTTATTACCTTTATACTATCTTTTAAATCTGTATGCACTCGTGAACTCTGAGCAAAGGGTCCTAATGTATTTTCTTGCACAACCCAAATATCGGCATTAATATCGTTAATTAAAACTTGTGCATCTATTACCATTCCACGGTAAACACCAATCATAATCATAACAATTCCCAAAAGCATTCCAACACCCATAGAGGTAACTATAAATTTACCAAGGGCGTGAGATACATCTTTGTAAGCTAAATTAATCATAACTATTTGCTCTTTGGTACTATTATATTTGCATCTTTATCAATATTTTTAATAGCAACAACTTTACCCGAATTGTAAAGTATCTTTACACTTTTAAAATGACTTTTTTCACCACTTTTAACTAAAACTCCAAGCTCTCCATTACGGTAAATTAAAACATTTGCCGGCAGAGTTGCAACATTATGAAGTGTTGTTGTATGAATTGTTGCATCTGCTTGCTCATTTATAAAAAATGGAATTGGCACTTTATTGAATTTTATATCTATCTCTCGTTCTAGTGTAATCGGGTCGCTTTTTAACTCTATTTTTGCTACTTTACCTTTGTAAACTTTATTAGGGTTTGAGCGAAGTTTTATATCTACACTATCACCTATTTTTATACTTCCACTTAACTTTTCATCTACAAAAACTTTTACCCAAACATCTTTTGCATTGATAATAGTTAAAATCGGTTTAGATGGCAAAACTACATCTGATTCTTGAGCATATTTACTAATAATATATCCATCTATAGGTGCATTTATTGTATAAAGTTCCAGTTTTTTATTTAATGCTTCTAAATCTTTTACTGCCGTCTGTTTTGCTATTTTTAAAGAAGCAATCTTACTATTTGCTAATTGATAATTGCTTTTACTAATATCATAAGCACTCTTTACTTTATCAAATTCCGATTTAGATACAAATCCTTGTGCTCTTAAATTTTTGTATCGTTTATATGTTTTTAAATCTAAATTCAACTTTGATTTACTTATTAACAGTTCATCATTTAAACTTTTTATATCACTATTTATCTTATCGATAGATAATTTTTTAGCTTCAATTTTTTCAGGTAAATCAACACTATCAAGTTTAACTAAAGTTTCACCTTTTTTTACAAAATCACCCTCTTGAACCTTTAAATAAACTATTTTAGCACCAACTTGTGAACTTAATGAGTATCTATTTTGAGCATCTACATTACCTACACCAAACACTGTTTTTTGTATATCTTTAATTTGTGGATGAACTATTTTTTGATTTATTTTATTTAAATAAACTTTTTTATAAAAAACAGCACCAGCAATAAGAAGCACAACAATTAATACAATATATTTTAAACTACTTTTCATATAAATACTCCAACTTATCAATTAAAACAGCTCTTTGGTAGTAACTAAGTAGCAGAGCTAGTCTTGCATTAGATATCTCATCTATTGCATCTAAAACCTCTAAATATGTAACTAAGCCCTCTTTATATCTTGCTGCGATGACTTGCTTTAAATCTTTACTATATTTTAACTCTGCTTTAGCGGTTTGAATATTTTGATTATACCGTTTTATATCCAATATTAAATTTTGCACATCCTCTTTTGTAGAGATAACTTTAGATGCCTTTTGCAATTTTGCAATTTGATAGTTTACTTTTGCAAGTTCAGCCTCTTTACTTAAGTGCCCACCATCATATATTGGAATATCTGCCTCTAAGCCTACTTGTTTAGAGTTATAACTGTTTAATCCATTAATATGGCTATAAGATGCAGTTAAATTAATAGTTCCAAAATGAGCTTTTTTTGCTTTATACTCTTGAAAACTCTTTGCAACTTTTTTATCTGCTATCGCTATTTGTAAATTTTTGTTTACAATTTTCTTAGATATATTGTGTAAATTTATATAATGTTTTAAAATATGGCTATTAAATCTGACATTGTTTCCCAATTTTCTATTCATATATAAAGCAAGAGAACTTTTTGCTTTTTGATAATTTGCTTTAGATTGTGCAATATCATCTTTTGCTCTCTCTATCTCTATTAAAAACCGTTCGCTATCTATTTTAGTCTTTACACCCTGCTTATAGAGGGCTAAGGCTCTTTTGTAATAGAGTTCTTTTAGCCTTAAATTAGCTTGTTTAATTTTAATTGCCCTGCTTTGCAAAGTTGCATTTGCATACAAAAGCTTTACACGATACGCAAAGAGTTTTTTTAAATCTTTTAAAGATAGGCTAGCGATATCTGTATCTATCATAGCTGCTCTTATTAAGGCATTAGTTTTACCAAAATCATAAATTTTTTGTTTAAATAGCAGAGTTTCACTAGAGCCACTGTGTAGAGTAGTCTTAAAGCCTTCTCTCCCTTGTATAGGATATGTCTGTTTAAAGTTGTAATTTAATTTTAAATTAACTTGTGGATACTTAGAAGATGTAATAATATCTTTAGCAATTTGCCCTGCTCTAACCTTTAATGCAAACGCCTTTAAGTCGGGGTGTTGCTGTAGTGTTTGTCTAATTGCACTATCTAAACTTAAAACTTTGGCATTTACAAAGCCACAAACAAGTAGTAAAGATATTATTTTTAATAATCTTGCTTGCATACTACTTTTTTAAACTTTTAAAGTAGTGAAACATAGCAATCTCTCCAAAATATGGACTAAATAAATTTAACAGTGGTACAAAGTTAAACAAAGATGCTATAAAACTTATAAACCATACAGCAAATCTATGCTCTTTTACTTCGCTTTTATCGACCTTTTTTCTTGTAAGGGCTAAGGCATCGTAACTTATAGTATCTTTTAATAGCCAAGTCCAAAGGAGTATTTGGACTATAATATTTACAATCGGTATAAACAGCAAAGGAAAAGCGATAATTGATGCTACTATAAAAATAAGTGTATCTTTTATAGTATAGCCTATAGATTTAAACAAATTATCTCGTACAACCTCTTGCCCTTGAAAATGTTTTTTCTCTACTCCAACAATAATTGCTTCGCTAAATATGCTTGTTATAAATAGCATAGTTACAATTATACCGTTATAAATTACATAAAAACCAATTAAAAATGCAATACCTTTCTCTACTGTTTCAAATGGTAGCCAAGTTAAAAGTTTTAAAAACTCGGCATAGATATAATCACCTTTAAAGTACCATACAATTCCCCAAAAGATAGCACTTGCAACTATTGTATAGATAGAGAATGCACTATATCTATCTTGAGAGACACTTCTTAAAATTATATTGCCAAAAAATGCATATATAAGTGCAAATGTTAAAAGTACCAACTGCAACCATAAAAAAGAAGAAAGCATCCAAGCACCATTGCTTCTTAGCATAGAGAATGGAACTAATTCGATAATATGGCTACTTAAATTTATAAGTGCATCCCATACCATATAGCCTATACCAATCCACACTGCTACAACTAATATTCCACTCAGTAAAACATGTTTAATTGTATTCCAACTCAAAATCTCTTTGAACCCAACTATAATTGAAGACATTACATTTGCCATATTTTCTCCTTATGGATGCATAAATGTCATTTGGAAAAAGCCATCAAAAAGCATACCAAATAGCATAAATACAAAATATATTACAAACATTGCAGGAATCGATGCAAATGCCAATTTTACCAGTAGAACTACCAAATCGATAAACGGAATATCGACACCTTTTATGATAATATCTTTTTTATCTTCCATAATTTCTCCTTATAACCTGAGTTTGATAGAGTATGCTGTCCACAAAAGTTTAAAAATAGGTAAGGTTTTCATAATTCAATTCGTAGGACTAGCTAAAGCTAATTCAAGAATTTAATTTTGGAAAGATTGCCTATTTTTAGGCTTCCCCTTGGGTTTTACGAGGTTTCCTATATGCTTATATACATTTTTTTGAATTAGCTGTTGGCTAGTCCTGCAAAAATGTATCGTTGCCTATAGAAAACCTCGTAAAATTGTGGATAGTATACTCTATCAAACTCAGGTTAATATCTCTTTTATTTCATCTTCTAATTTCTTTATTATACCCTCTTTTGTCTGCTTCTTAACAACTCTTTTGGTAATTAAGCGTAAAAAAATCTCTATTAAAAATGCCAATAGAAAACCAGCAGCGATATAGTAGCCAACACTTGGTATATGTTTAGATGTATAGTTAAGTGCCAAACCTATTGCTGTAAATGTACCTAAAATAGCCAAAATCACCAATGTTTTAGATGCTTTGGTTTTATCTATTTTAAGCAGATGCCCAATATGCACCAAGGCATGAACAAACAAAATCGAAATAGAGCCAATCGCTGCAATTTGTGTTAAATCAAAAAACAATACAAATATTATTAAAATAATTGTACTAACTACCAATCCTTGTGTAGAGTGCCAAACATTTCTATCATAAACTTCTGGCAACTCGCCATTTACCGCCATTTGGTAAGTTACATTTGTAACCGCATACAAATTTGCATTTATAGATGAAGCCGTTGAAATTAACGCGGCAATAGACATTATTACAAAGCCTGTTTCGCCAAAAGCCGGTTTTGCTGCCTCGGCAAGTGCGTAATCTTTAGCTTTAATAATATCTGGCAGTGGCAAATTACCAAATACGGCAAAAGTTGTTGCAACATAAAGCACCATTACAAGCAAAATTGCAATGGTCATAGATTTTAGCATCAATTTAGCTGGGTCTTTCATATCTTCGGCGGTATTTGTTATTACCCTAAAACCTTCGTATGCAAAGAATGTAAGTGCGATTGATGAAAATACATTGATAACCGGTGGTGCATCTTTTAAAGATAGTAAATTTGGTTTAATGTAAAAAAATGCAATGATTGTAAATAGTGTAATTATGGTTAATTTAATTATAACAATAACATTTTCACTTTTAGCAATAATAGAGCTACCCGCTAAATTTATAAGCATAAAAACAACTAATACACCAACAGCAAAGCTGTTAGCAATAAGTGTATTACTTGTACCTGTAAACATTTGGGCAGCATAGACTCCAAAAGTCTTAGCAACCATTGCAATAGCAACCATTGCACTCATATAAAATAGCACCGAAACTGAACCAGAGAATACACCTTCGTCATAACACTGCACCAAATACTCAACCAAACCCCCACGACTCGGATATACCGCAGCCAATTTTGCTAAAGAGTAGCCACTAAGCAGAGCAATAAGTCCACCAAATATAAACGAAATCCAAACCAAGTTACCAGCAATAGCTCCTGCTTCACCTAAAAGTACAAAAATACCCGCTCCAACCATCGAGCCAATACCTAAAAAAACTGCACTCCACAAGCCAAATGCTTTTTGATTACCCACAATAAACCCTTTTTTATTAGAATTATATCCAATAAAAAGAGATTAATATGTAACCTAAGTAACCAAAAATAGTAATTAAATTATGTATAATATCTTTTTACATAAAATTAAGGCTGTATAGTGTTTAAATATATAAAATTTTTTTTCTACTTTTTTATCTTTATATCTTTATTATATGGAGCTGATATTAACAGCACTATTGTTGACGGAAATAAAACCATTTATCAATCTCTACTAAAGTCTCTAAATAAAGATAGCAATATTAGTGAAGACCAATCTTTAGAAAAAACTCTTCTAATTGAATTAGTAGACTTTAACCAAACTACTGTTTTTAAGCCAAAGAGCATTAAAGTAGCAAGTAATTTAAGTAGTTACAGAAAGCTATTTATAGATTATATTAACGATATTCATCAAATTTCAGATTTAGAAAAAAAGTTAAACATTGTCCAAAAAAAGATAAAAACCATAGAAGTAGAAATAAAAGGCTTAGATAGTAACAATACCCGCTTACTATCGTTTGAATTACAAGATGCATTTTATAAGAAGCAAGCCAATATTTACAAAAATAATATAAAAAAATTTACTACAGAAATCAAACTTTTAGAGAGAACTATAAAAGATTCTATTAAAAATATATATTCCGACCTTGATACTTTAGAAAAAAAGTTTGCTAAAGAAGAGAAGATAGTTCAACAAAAAAGAGAGTTAATAAGTAAATTGCAAATAAATATAGAGCAAGCAAAACTTATTAATAATTCAAGAGAATTAAGCAGTGTAGAGAAGAAGTTAAAAGAGACAAACAGACTCTACAGAGAAGATGCAACAAAACTTTTATCAACCCATTTTATGATATTTTCATTCTATTTAAAGGCAAAAAGCAATAAAACATTTGCCATAGAGAAAAAGTTTTATTCCATCGCATTAAAATATAATATACTTACACATAATGAGATTAACAGTTATACAGCACCATTTTTACTCTCTTTGGAAAAGGCTTATATCGGGCAGATAAAAACACTTGCAGGTGCCAGCAAACAAGAGGCAAAAGAGGTAATTAAAAGCACCTGGGAGTTGCTTAATCAGCCTCTGTTTTTTATAAATAAAACACCAATCAGCCCATTTAAAATGGTATTATCCCTTGTAGTATTTATACTGGGATTTATTATTGGCTCTTTGTATAAAAGAAAAATCAATAAAATTGCTACAAGAAAAAGCTCTTTTACTGCGTCTACTCGTACAATGATTGCAAATTTGGGTTACTATTTAATAGTTATTATCTCATTTTTTATATCACTTAAAACATTGGGAGTTACCCTCTCCTCTTTAGCTATTGTTGCGGGTGCATTGTCTGTTGGTATCGGTTTTGGTTTGCAAAATGTTGTTGCTAATTTTGTATCGGGGCTTATTTTAATGTTTGAGCGAAGTATAAAAATTGGTGATTATATCGAAGTGGCCGACCACAGAGGACATGTAACAGATATTAGAATGCGTTCAACCACAATTAAAACAAACGATAATATAGATATAATTATTCCAAACCAAAGTTTCGTACAAAATAATTTAATAAACTGGACAATGAATGATAAAATACGCAGATTTAATATACCATTTGGCGTAGCGTACGGAACAGATGCCCATAAAGTTATAAAAGTAGTAAAAGATGCCGTAATGCAGAGTGATTACAACAAGTATATAATAGATAATATAACTTACGAAACAAAGGTAATTATGACAGAAATGGCAGACAGCAGTGTAAATTTCGAACTACTAATTTGGCTAGCAGGTGCCGATAAAATCGAAAAACCTAAACGATTAACTTCACATTTTTTAATAATAATTTATGACACCCTAAATGCAAATAATATAGAGATACCATTCCCTCAACAA